>ERZ1292625.2996-Hain-H41-01um-R1-2996-length-14414-cov-7_pt1 | contig 14414 bp, 16 predicted proteins | sample MGYA00564400_ERZ1292625 | MGnify/ENA primary metagenome ERZ1292625 (study PRJEB36523, sample SAMEA6512639) | groundwater metagenome | collected 2019-01-08 | study: AquaDiva: Metagenomics assemblies of 32 groundwater samples | reverse complement strand
CCCCGGGGTTTTATGAACTAACAACAAAATCTGTCGACGGGGCCAAAAATGAGACGGTTCAGTCGCTGGTAAAAGTTTTTGTCCAAGAGGCGGGCAAAGTTTCTTACTCGGGAAAGCCGGTCAAAGAGGCTGAAATTTCAGTTTATGTTTTTGAGCCGACTCTGGGACAATTTATTCTTTGGGATGGTGCCTCCTACGATCAATCGAATCCTCAAAAAACAAATGAAAATGGCAATTATAGTTTCCTTTTGCCTGCCGGGAAATACTACATTGAGGCCAAACTTTCGGATTTCATAAAATTGCGAACCCAAATTTTTGAACTAGATAGCCCTTCGGTTATAAATACAGATTTATCAGCAAGCTTTTTATCCGTTCCACTTGTCGCAAACGAAATAAAAATTGTTCCCACAAAGCCCCTTCCTGCGGATTTGGTTTTGCCGGCCGACCAGGCTGGAAAAGATTTTCCATTCGAGCAAGTGAAAGAAGCAACGGGAGCCGAACTGCCAAGAGATAAAAGCCAAGTTGTCTCCTTTGTTGCGTCTTGGCTTCCCGACACATCAGAACAGGTAAAGATTTTAGAGAGCCTGCCGGATGATGTAAAAGTTACGGTTATTGTGCCGCAAGAGTCCCTCCCGACGGTTGAGATTTTCAAAAAACGTGGCCTCTATAGCCTTGATTTCTTTGCCGACCCGGACGGCAAGCTCGTCGAGCCGCTTCGATTAAGATTTCTACCAGTCCACTTTTTTATTGATGAAAATGGGAAAATAAAAGATATGAGGTATGGCGTATTAAATAAAGAAGAGATTTTGGAGAATTTACAATGATATCTCAAAACTCAAATCGTAAATCTCAAAACTACAACTTAAATCTGAAATCTAATAATGTTAAAACAAGGGCCTATAACTTTTCGCTTGAGATTATCAAATTCGTGAACGACCTTCCCAACAAAAGAGGATTTTGGTCGATAGGAGATCAGTTGACGAGAAGTTCAACCTCGATAGGGGCCAATATGGTTGAGGCACAAGCTTCAAGTTCAAGGCGGGAATTTATCAAATTTTATGAAATAGCTTTGAAATCTGCCAATGAGTCTAAGTACTGGCTTTCTTTATTAAAAGACTCTTATAATGAGTTGAGATCTAAATGTGGAGTTTTGATAAAAGAAGCTGATGAAATATGTCGAATGCTTGGATCTAGTATTTTAACCTTGAAAGGTAAAAGAAAGTTTTAAGATATTAGATGTAGATTTGACATTTGAGATATAAGATTTGAGATAACTAAAATGTGGACTGCCTTTTTCCTTGAAAATGTCAGGTTTGCGATTAGCCTTTTTGCCGGCCTCGTCTTTTTTGCCGTCGGCTGGCTCTATTTTGACGCTTGGCTTGAAAAAAAGGGGAGAAAAGAGCAAATTAGATATCTCGGGTTTTTCCTTCTCACCCTTTCTTTCTTGTTTGCGGCAACTTCCGTCGAATCAAGCCTGATTGATATTCCTTTGCCGCTTTTAGTTAGGGGAACGGTAGACTTTCTTGCGGTGGTAACCAGAATTGGCGGATACATTCTGATTATTCGCAGTTTAATTATCGATCCTATTCAAAAACATCCAGACGTTGAAGAATATGCCAAGGCAGTGGTCTTTCCCGCCTTTCTCAAACCTCTGGGGCAACTACTCTTGGTGATTACTTATCCGGCCCTTTCCGCCTGGGTTGGGTTTTTATATTTGAAAAGAGCTACGCTAGGCTACGAAAGACATCTCAAACCGATTGCTCTTTCATTTTTCGCCCTGGCACTTTCAGAGCTAATGTCGGTGGGGGTCATTTTTAGAAACACGACAAATGTCACTCTCTATCATCTGGTGGCCCCGTATGGCCTTCTGTGGTTTGCCAGATATATAACTTTGGGGTTGGCAACCTTCATTTTGGGGAAGTGGGTTTTCGGGTATCTTCTTAAGAGATTTTTCACCCAGCTTTTTATGATTTTTACCAGCTCAATTCTGCTGATATTTTTGTTAACGGCAGTCTCTTTTACCGCGGTTTTGGTCAGAAACATTCAAGATGAAACATTTAGACGACTTGAAACCGACGTCAGGGTTCTTTCCTATGCAATAGAGACAAAAAAGGCCCAGACCCTCTCCGATGCCCAGCTTGTGGCCCAAAACTCTTCTGTAATAGGCTCTTTGGGTTCAAGAAAGGCACTTTCTTCCACCTTAGAAACTTTCCTTCTTTCCAAAGACCAAAGCTTTCTCTGGGCCACCAATGCCAATGGAGTTGTCCTGGCCCGGGGAGAGGATAGTGAAAAGTACGGCGACTCTCTGGCGGGAGATGCACTGGTCAAAAAAGTCTTGGCCGGCGAGCTAGTTTCCTCAATCGCAAAAAGAGACGGCCCATTTGCGCCGGTTATTACTTTAACTGCAGGTGCGCCGCTAAAAGGCGGGCGAGCGGTAGTGGCCGGAACCATAATTGATAATGCTTTTGTCGACGGTATCAAAGAAACAACCGGACTTGAGGCTTCTATCTACGGTGGAAATGTTCTTTCGGCGACGACCCTGGTTGCTGCCGACGGCAAGAGTCGACCTGTTGGTATCAAAGAAGAAGATAAGAGGCCAAAGGAGAAAGTTCTGGAAAAAGGGGAAGCGGCCAGTATCTCTGTCTCGATTTTGGGAGTGCCTTATTTGGCAAGCTATCTGCCTTTGAAAAATATCGAAGAAAAGACTATTGGTATGCTTTTTGTGGGTAAACCCCAAATTAGTGTTCTCCAAACCGCAGGAGCCTCAATCCAACTAACCTTTATTTCGACCGTGTTTCTATTGATTCTGTCAATTATCCCCTCGTATCTGATCTCAAAATACATTGCTCGACAGGTGGAGTAAAAGCCGATGATTAAACTCAAAAGCATTAAGTCCAAGCTTTTAATTGCCTTCCTAACGGTTGACCTTTTGTCAGTCGGAGTTTTCGGCTATTTAAATATTCGAAGTACACGCTCCGATCTGGAAGAAGAAATTGTCGACAAACTTCTGCTTTTGGCCGAGGCCAAAGAAGGCCAGATCTTTGCTTATCTGGACGGGATTGAATCAAGGACTTTAGATTTTTCCTCGGATGGCTTCATCCGCGACAGCCTAAAGGAAATTGTCAAGAGACGGGACTCAAAACAGGTAGTCGAGGTTTTAAATAATCACCTGGTGGTCAACAAGAAGAGCTTAGACCCCACCCTGCATGGAATTCTGGTTTTGGATTTAAAGGGGAAAGTGGTGGCGGCAACCGACGAAGAAGAAATAGGGGCGGATGAGAGTCAGGATGAATATTTCCAGGAAGGCCTGAAAGGTGTTTTTACGAAAGAACTGGAGGAACATGAGCATTTTGACCAGCAATACATTTTTGTAGTTTCTGCTCCCTTGATCGACAAGGAAACGGGTGAGCTGTTGGGGGTTTTGCTTAATTTTTTTGAGCAGGGCAAGCTAGAAAGCGTTTTCTCGGGCCAATTTCAGATTGAAAAAGGAGCTTTGACAAGCACAAAAGGACGTTCCCAGACTCTTGAAGTTTATCTCGTCAATCGGGAGAAGAAGATGTTTGTCCATCCCGAAAGAAGCAAGTACCAACACGCTTCCCAAATGACAGTTGATACTGCCCAGGTACGCGGCTGTTTGGATAATAAGGAGGAAATGCGGGGGAAATACCCAAACTACGCCGGCGAGGAGGTAATTGGCGCATCGATGTGTTTCATTGAAAGAGGCTGGGTACTTTTGGCCGAGATATCAACCGACGAGGCATTTTTGCCGATTGTTCAAATGCAGAGGCGCCTGGGGATAACGGCTGGAGTTTTTGCTGTCTTAATAGTCTTAATAACTCTATTTTTTGCCGATAGTTTCTCAAGACCAATAAAGAAACTTTATGAAGCAACAAAAGTGGTCGCCTCGGGCGACTTAGACTATCGGGTTGATGTAAAAACGGGGGACGAGGTTGAGCAATTGGCAGGGGCCTTCAACGATATGACGGCAAAACTTCAGCAGAAAATACGGATAGTACAGGAAGAGCAGGCAAAACTGACCGCCTCGATTAAGAGTTTGTTTCTGGGTTTTATTATGGTGGACAATGACAACAATATAGTTTTGACCAATCCCGCTCTTGAGAAAATATTTGGTAGGAGCGATGTCAGCATGGATTGGATTAGCAAGCAGCTTGGCGGTAAATTTAATCTTCCGGAAAATTGCCGGAAATGCCGCGAGGAGAAAAAAATACTTGATGTCAAAGACGTTGAATATGGTTCGAAATTCTTAAGAGTCTTTTTAGCACCCGTGGTTATGGTTCAGGACCACGAAGAAGTTATCGGGATAGTGATTTTAATGGAAGATATCACCGAAGCCAAAATCCTGGAACGCTCGAAAGACGAGTTTTTCTCCATCGCCTCCCATGAACTGCGGACCCCCCTGACCGCTATTCAGGGCAACACCTCCTTGATTCAGCAGTTTTATGGCGAAAAACTTAAGAAAGATAAAGACCTTTGGGAAATGATTGAGGATGTTCGTGAATCTGCAATCCGTTTAATCTCAATCGTTAACGACTTTTTGGATGTCTCAAGACTTGAGATGGGCAAGATTCAGTTTAAGAATGAGAGTTTTGACCTCGCAGCCTTAACGCAAGATGTGGTTAAAGAGTATCAGGCGACCGCCACCGCAAAAAATCTTTATTTAAAACTCGAAGAACCAAAAGTCAAAATCCCCTTGGCCTTCGCAGATTATGAGCGGACAAAACAGGTGCTGATAAATTTGATAGGCAACGGTATCAAATTTAGCGATGAGGGCGGAGTGATTTTACAAATTCAACCAAGCGGCCAGTTTGTCAGGATTTTGGTGAGCGATACCGGCCGGGGTATTTCCAAAGATGGGCAGAAGCTTCTTTTCCGCAAATTCCAGCAGACAGGAAAGAATATCTATACCCGTGATGTTGTGCAGGGAACGGGCTTGGGACTTTATATCTCCAAACTTATCGTTGAGGGTATGGGGGGGAAGATTGGTTTGGAGAAGACAGAAGAGGGTAAAGGCTCGACTTTTGTTGTGGAGTTGCCGACTCTTGCAAAGAAGTCTTAAAAGCTCTATAACATAATAAAGATGGCTAAGATTTTAGTAGTTGAGGACGATCCGAAAATGCTTCGGATGTATGAGCGGGCTTTTCGTCTTGCCGGCCATGAGGTAGAGGTGGCTGGGGATGGAGAGGATGGGCTTGGTAAAATAAAAAAAAGTTTCCCCGGCCTTATTTTCCTTGATATCATGATGCCTAAACTCAATGGTATGGAAGTTTTAGCAAAGCTTAAAGCTGACCCCAAAACAGCGGGTATTCCGGTGGTAATGATGACTAATCTTATAAGCGGTACGCTACCGATGGCTAAAGAAGCAGTGGTCAAGAAATGGGCCCTGCGCTATATAGTCAAAAGTGATATGGTTCCCGAACAGATAGTGGGGGCGGCAGAGGAGATTTTACATGGCTAAGATTCTCATTATTGAGGATGATCCCTTAATGTCTCGGATGTATAAAAAGATATTTGAGTTTGAGAAATACGAGGTCGAAACGGCAACAGACGGTGAGGAAGGTCTAAAAAAGGCAAGCTTAAGTAAGCCAACCTTAATCCTTCTTGACATTATGATGCCCAAGATGAATGGTATTCAGGTTCTCGAAAAACTAAAGGCTGATCCTTCGCTGAAAAAGATTCCTGTTATCATCTTGACCAATTTATCAGGACAGACTGATGCCGAGACGGCGCTTAAGCTGGGAGCAGTAAAATATATTGTCAAAAGTGAATATAAACCGGAGGAAGTAGTAAAAACGGTCAAAGGAGTTTTGTCGGGTTACACCAGAAGCGAAATTCCCAAAGCATAAGGTGTAAAAATGGCGAAAAACAAAAGATATAAAGCCTGGTCTGGCTTTTTTCTTTAGTTAAATTTACTAATTAAATCTTTGGTTTTTCCCCAGCCGGGGATTTTCCCCGTCGCCGGCTCGAACAATGAAAGAAGTTCCAGCAGTGCCAGGAGCATTTGTTCTTGAATTTTTCAAATAGGGAATTGATATTTTTTAAGGAGTAACTGTCCACGTTCATTACAACGCATCCACAATTATTAAAAATTCTTTCACTGTAATAATTTTCAAATTATTTAAATCAGGGTTGCCATTTAGACTTAATAAATCTTCATCGCCTGTCACTAAATAATCTGCTTTCCCAGCCACCACACAGGCTATAACGATATTGTCTTTTGGGTCTCGAGAATGCACGGGTAATTCTTCAATATTTAAAACAGGCGCAAAAACTGCATTAAGTTTTATTCCATCAAGAAAGTGCTGTACTTCATCTGGGGTTAAATGATATTTTTTAAATATAGAATCTCTACTTAAGACTTCCGCCATTTCTTTAAATAACTCGACACTGGTCAGCAGTTCAAATTTATTACTTTCCCAGGCCTCAAGAAGTTTATGGGGAGCACCCCCTCTAATAACTGCGCTTATGAAGATGTTTGTGTCTATAACAACAACAGGCTTACTTCTGGTTGTCATAGCGTTCTTCTCTTACTTTTTCAACAACCTGCGTCACATCTGCCAACACACTATTTTCATCTACTAGCTTATTCTTTGCCCGAACTTGTTTAGCAGTTTTAAAAAATTGTTCCTTGGCCATTTTTTGATAACGCTGGTATTCTTGAGGATTAATAACTACAGCAAAAGCTCTACCTTTCCTTTCGACAATAATTGGCTCCTTGCCATAATAAACAGCACCTAAAAGGTCTGTAAAATTGTCTCTTGCCGCTTTTGCGGTCATTGTTCTAGTAATCATAAACGAAGTATAAGTCTGTTGTTACATAATGTCAATAGTTCCCTAATGTAAACAATTGAATTTTACACTACTTTAATCAGATTTTAGAAACTATTTTCGTTTTTCCAAAAATCCTCATTTTTAAAAGTTTTTTATCACTGGTTAAAAAATAATTACAGCCGGCTTTTAGGGCAGAGTGAAGTTGAATATTGTCTTCAAGGTCACTAGTTGGTCCTTCCATTGCTTTTTTCAACAAACTTTTGGAGAGACTAATGAATCCAAATCTTTTTAAAAGTTTTACCGTAAGTTTATGGGGAACTTTAATGTTCTCGGAATAATAATATATATACAAAGACAGAGGTGAAATGTAAATGTCGTGACCGCTTAAAATAGTAATTTTCTTCTTGTCTCTTGCTATCAAATCAAAAACGAAGTTAGTGTCTAGGAAGATGTTTGCCATGCTTCTTCATCATAGCTGCCCTGTATCTTTTGTCAATTTCAGCCATTGTTCTTTTGGGACTATTCATTTTTTCTACAATTTCGCTAAATTTTTTAGCATCAAAAACCACAGACCCCTGTTTTTTAGGCTTAAAAACTCCAATCACTTTTGACCTGTGGACGACACTGATTTCCTCGCCATTTAGCATGGCCTCAAAAAGCTCCTTTGTTTTGGTTCTAAGCTCCGTAGCTGTAATTGTATTCATAATTGAAATATACATTTAAATATACATTTCGTCAATCCTTCGATTTCACTCAGGATTGACCCTGAGCAAAGTCGAATGGGTCAAGAGAAGTTTTTAATTAACTCCTTTGTTTTTCCCCAGCCGGGGATTTTGGTTTTGCGTTCAACCCAACCCTTCAGTAGTTTTTTATTCCTGAATTGGTCCTTTTTCCACCTCTGGCCGGTTAAATTGTCTTTGTGGCGGATGTCGATGTTGGGAGTTTTGGACTTCCATGTTCCGAGTTTATACATATTTTGCCATTTAACCCTGCCGTGGGTCATCGGCTCAAAACCCATTTTTCTGCTAAATCCCTCTTTTTCGATTCTTTCATGCCGCTCCTTAAAATGGGTGTATAGCGCCTCCCGATAGCCACATAAGCCCGAGAGCTGATTGACGTCGTAGTGCAGGGCGTGGCCGTCTTTAGTTCTTAGAAACCAAACATTCTGATTGTAATAAAAAGTGTTTTTATCGGGCGGGGTAAAATCAAAGTGCGAAGGGTGGTATAAAACGTCGTGCTCGCAAAGGAAAATTATATCTGCCGTGCTATGCTCCAAGGCGGCCTTAATCTGTTTGAACATGGCCGGATAGCCTCTTTTTAGGGAAGGAAAGTGGATATTTTTGACTCCGAAGTCCATTTTCTTGAGCGTGGCACTCACAATTGGAAGATTCTTCTTTTTACTGATTTTCAGAATTCGTTTTCTGACCGGTTCGGCGATTTTTGGGTCCAGTTGGCAATCCGAATAATAAATAATTCCTTTGGTCGGTTCATCGGCTGTCGGTTCACCCCAGTACCGTTCGGTACGGGGTTTCGCCTCTGTCGGCAGAGGCTCACTTTCCGCAGATTTTGCTTTTGCGGCTTTGGCCGAGAATTTAAATTTATTTGCCTTCAGTTTTTTCAGGTCTTCTTCGGTCCAGCCCTTAATCGGCCAGAACTTCTCGACCAACCAGGAGAGGGGCCGGACCTGTTTAGGCCAGTTATCATTGAAAAAGAGGTCGCGGGCATAATTTTTGGCTTTTTCCTGGTCGCTTCCCGATATCGGGTAGGGGAAGCCGAAATCTCCACCTTGAGTTCGAAACATATGGGCATACCAGGTTTTTTTATTTACCATTACGGCTCCGCCCGAAAGCCAGGTTTTAGTCGCCACTTCGATTCCCTGCGAACCCCAACCGCCAAAGGCCTCGTCGCAAACGCCCAATTCCCAGTACTTCTCCCTGGTAATCATAAAACACGAGCCCTGCAGGCTCATTGTCGGCGTAATTTCGCCTTGACCCGCGGGGCGCTTGGCAAATTCGCCAAAATATTGGAAGTGGGGTTGGGAGTCAAAGCAGTAAGAAACGCTGTTGGGACTGCGTTTGGCCTGCCAGACAACATCACGAGTGGTTTCTTTGCCGCATTCAAGGCAGGGGCCGGAAGGCCCTTGGTATCTCCTGTGGCCATTTTCGCAAACCCAGTCAAAAGCATGGAGATTTTTCATTAAGGGGGCCATGGTCCAATCGTCGTGTCCGGCAATTGCTTCAAGCATTTTGCGGTCAAAGCCTTTGTCAAAAGAACAGTGGGCGTCAACCTTCATAATGTACTTTGCTTTGGATAATTTGGCCGCCTGATTAGTGGCGGCTCTTTGGCCAATACTTTGCGGATTGTAGATTAAAGTTACTCTGGGGTCGGGTGTTAACGCCGGTTCGGGTTTATAACCGTCTAAGACTGGTATGACCTCGGTATTGCCCTCGCTGTTTGCCAGAATATCCTCAATTGTCCTACCCAAGAACATTTCATTGCGGGCGGGTATGAGTATGCTTAAATCGTATTTAGCGGACATATTATTGCTATTAGTTCAATGACAAGATACCAGTAAGTATTCAGAATTTCAAGGGAGTTTGAGTTATCTTAGAAATATTTGCTCCAACCCTTCATCAAGAGAAATTGTTTTCATTCCGGTGGTTTCCAGGAACTTTTGGGGATTTAAGACGGCATTTTTTAACCTCAGCTTCGCGTTTTTTCTTCCTAAAAAATCGACCATGGTTACCGGCTTAACTCTGTTTCGAGATATTCTTAGGCGCTTGCAGATTTTTAATGCCAACTCATAAGGAGAAACTATTTGCTTGCCGGCAATATGAAATATGCCGGACGAACCCTTTCTTATTAAGGCCACAATTCCTTTGGTAAGATCATCAACGTAGGTGAAGGAAACTCTCTGGTCGACAACAGCCGAGGTTTTGCCCTTATAAACTAAATTGTTTAACAGACCCTGAATAATGTTACTTCCCATCCCGCCTTGACCATAAGCCACGACCCCTCTGACAATCAGGAAATCGGAAATTCCCGAGTTGATAACTAAATCTTCGGCAATACTCTTGGTGGAACCGTACCAATTTTTTGGCTTTTTTCGGTTCATTTCGGAGTAACTCTCTTTTTCTCCGGAAAAAACGCATTCTGTGGAAAGAAGTACCAGCTTTTTCTTAAACTTTTTACAATAGTCAATAACGTTTTGGGTTGTCACGACATTTCCCTGCCAAGCCAGACTTTTGTGACCCAAATTACGTTCGACCTCGCATCTGTTTATATGTGCATAGGCAGCGGCATGAATGACCACCGGGCTTTTATTTTCGCTAAGTAATTTATTATTTAAAGGCCTGGTCAGGTCGTGTCTGATATAGACTCTAAAGTTAGAAGGATCGGTGGGAGGAGGATTCTGATGGTAGATACCCAAGACTTGACTATCTAGTAAGCAATTCAAAAAATGTTTGCCGATAAAACCCGAAATGCCGGTAATAATATAGTTGTCCATAAATTAGTCTACAGTTTTTTCCAAAAATGCCATAAGTGTCCCCAGCCGGGTTCGTAGCCTATATATTTACTATAACCGTCATTTTTAATCGGCACTCCTGCTTTTATCATTTCTTGCCTCCTTTTTTCAACTAGGGCTGTTTTTTATGGCGTGTATATCGAGTATGCGGGTTATAAAAGATTGACAACGAGCCAAAATAAACGAGGTGTTTATTTTTATTTTGCTTCAGCAGCAAATCTTCCTCTCTTTTGTATTCCGATTCCCGAGTTTCGCCGCTATTGCTTACTCCTGAAGCAAAAAAGATAAAACCTTCTCTGTCTTTTAAGACGCTGGCGATGTCTCCGTGTCCGATAATCATCTTAAGTTTTTACCCAGAACCAAGAACGGAATCTGTCCCGAGCCATGCCTTCATCGTAGGTAAATGCCCCCACGACGAAATAAGGGACCATCCCATAACATCTAAAGTAAGCTTCGATGACTCTTTTAACATGGTTAAATTTCCCAGAAGGGAAATAAGCGTAATCGTGGCCTGAGATGATACCTCCTGGCCTGATTTTCTTCAACCAGTAATGGAGATCGTTGGTGAAATTGACAAAATCGTGATTGCCGTCGATATAGACAAAATCCAAAGAGTTATCTTCAAAATCCTTTAACGCCACCTTTAATGTTTTTCGGATAATGGTGCAGCTATACGGAGCTAGCCTTTTTTTGGCCTCCTTGTAGCGCGTGTTAAAAAATTCTTGTTTTTCATTGATTCCTGACATACCTGGTTCGTAGGCCGAGGGACTCCAGGGGTTGATACTGTAAAGATGCAGTTTGGGGTTGGCTTTACACAAAACCTCGGAATAACTGCCAATATCGACCCCGATTTCAGCGCCTTTCTTAAACCCCAGTTCCGCAAACAATTCAGCCAAGTTTTGGCGGCCCATATTGGGAATTTCAATGTAAGATCGCCGTCCGGGGCGGAGATTATACTTTTTCAGAATGTATTCGTAAGTGTTCGTTGGATTGACCGGATTATGATAAGTTTCTAAATTTCTATATAACTTCGCGATATTGTCGATATGATATTCCTCGGCCTTTTGAAGGCATTTTTGGGAATATTCAGCGTAGACTGACGGGTTTTTGAGATAATCTAACTGAACAAGAAATTCTTCAAAATTGTGAACCGGAAGATAACAACCCTCGAGTTCCATTTGAAAGTTTTTTTCGTCTAAAGCGATAGTGGGGATACCAAAAGAAGCGGCATTAACCAGTTTTAATGGATTTCTTAATCTCATTTTGTACGGTCTCCAGGTGATTTGGATATCGATCGTCTTGTAGAAATCTACCACTTCCTGCCTAGTACTAAAAGTGGTATTAAAGACAAAATCCATCTTTCTTCTCGCCAACTCCCAAAGAAGAGGTTGGGGAAAATAGAAAAGGTCATTATGACCACCGAGATAACCGACCGTGGCAATTCTCCTTCGATTTCTTACAAAGCGTTCGAAATTACAGTGATGCTGGGGAATAAAGATAATTTTATTAGGTACAGACCGAGACATAGTTTCATAATCTTCTTTCGAGATAACAATGACTGGCACTTCTGGATGTTTCAAGGCTAGCTGGCCTAAATTATGGCCATCATTGATATCCAAGTATGGCCGGCCTTCAAATTTCATATCCTCGAATTTCTTGACATGAGGTTTCATATAGATACAAACATCATTTTCATACCCCTCCGTCGGGTTTACTTTTGCCCCTAGGTATTCGGCAATTTGGTCGATGCGAATAATTGACGACATCCGCATCATATGGACCTGGCCCCAGAAAGCTCTCTTGCCAAAAAAAGTGATTCCCATGCTTAGATATTCCACCTTTTCGTAAACCACCAAGAAAAAGGCTCATTCGGATCGGTCGTTAATTGGAGCCTTAAGCCGTGGCATTTGACATAAGCGTCTACCGCCGTGACAACGTCACGAGCACTCGGAACGTAGTCGTGGCCAGAGATAATACCCCCCTTTTTGACCTTTTTCGTCCACCCAATGATGTCTTGCATGACATCGTCAAAACGGTGGCCGCCGTCAATATAAACAAAATCAAGAGAATTGTTGGTAAAATCATTAACTGCCTCCAGGCTATATTTCCTGATTAACTGGGTCTTATATGGGGCGAGCCTGGCTTTAGCTTCGGCATATCTTCTTAAGCGCATCTGGCGGCTCCCGCCGGCTCCTAGGTCCCAGATATCAATCGAATAAAGTTTGAGTTTGGGATTCTCTTGACACAAAATCTCTGAATAAACCCCGGCATCGACGCCGATTTCGGCTCCCACTTTGAAGCCAAGTTCAGAAAAATGTTTCGCCAGATCTGTTCTGTTGAAGATAGTCATCCTTCTTTGATGAAAAACCAATTGCTTTGATTATTTTTGTTAACCAGAAATAATCTTTTAATTTGAAGGTTTCTGATATAGCGATCAATAGCCCTTTTGACGGGAACACCGATTTCTGGGTGTTTGAAAGTAAGATAGTCGTGTCCGCTCACGATTCCATCCGGTCTTACTATCTTTGACCACGCAGTCAGGTCTTTCAGGACCTGCTGGTAACGATGGTCGCCGTCGATATAGACGAAGTCTAAACTCTGGGGTGCGAATTCCTTGACCGCCTCCATACTGCTCTTTCTGATAAGCTTACAATTAAGCGGCGCCAGTCGCTTTTTGGCCTCAGCAAAAATCGTCTTATCCGGGTCAGCCCAAATGTCAATGCAATGCATTTTGAGATTAGGATTGACCCTACAGAGTTCTTCTGAAAAGTGTCCTCTGGCGACCCCGATTTCGGCCCCCTTAGAAAAGCCAAGCTCTTTGAATAAATGATTCATCTGGTACCGCTTAATATTTAACCGGATAGGCGAGGCCATCTTTGGCTTGAGCTGGTACTTTTTTAAGATGTATTTCAGAGTTTTCATTTCCAACAATTATTTAATTATGTTTTTACCCAAAACCAAGAGGGTGCATGATCCCGAGTGACTCCTTTCTCGCCCACGGCTCCGACAATAAAATATGGAATCATCCGGTAACATCTAAAGTACGCATCCACGACCCATTTAACGTGGTTATGTTTCCTCTGGGGAAAATTCTTGTAATCGTGTCCTGAAACAATGCCTCCCACTCGGACTTTCTTTTTCCAATAATGGAGGTCATTGGTGAAATTTACAAAATCGTGGTTCGCATCTATATAGACGAAATCTAGCGAATTATCGGCAAAGTCTTTTAGAGCTGACATGGAACTCTTTCGCATAATCGTGCAATTGTATGGCGCCAGCCTTTTTTGGGCACTTTTGTATTGACTATCAAATAATTCTTGGGAATCTAGATTCCCTGCTTCAGCGGGAACAATACCTGGTTCGTAGGCCGTGATTTTCCAGGGGTCAATGCTGTAAAGATGCAGTTTGGGGTTGGCCTTACATAAAATCTCGGAATAGTGCCCTAAGGCAACCCCGATCTCTGCTCCTAAATTGAATTCAAGTTCCACAAATAATTCAGCCAAATGATTACGCGCCATATTTGGGATTTCAATAATATGTTGTCTGCCAACATTGATGTTATATTTCTTGAGAATATATTCGTAAGTATTCATTTCCAAAAATCCGTTAAATCGATAAAATTACTTAAGACTGTTGCGTGGTTATTGTCTTTGTCCCAAACGGCCTTATATTTGAACAGCGGATAAATTTCTGAATAATGATAAATTCTCTCATTTCTTTCATTTTCGTTTGAATCGTGGATAATAATATACTTGGCGAGGTTGGCAAGTCTTTTAACTGCTACGACCCGTTCGGAGTCGGGAGTCTGGTCAATCAAAACCACATCCCAAGGTTTGTCTATCTTGGCATCGGTATATTTTTCAACAAAATTGATTTCGTGATTTGGGCATTCATATCTATAGTCTATAAAAAACTGTAGCCAATTCTTAAAGTTCTCGTAGGACACGAGCTTTCTGTTTGAGAGAATACATTGATAATGTAAATACGGTGTGCTAAATACCCCCATGCCGAGTTCCAAAACGTCTCCACTAGTCTTTTCCATCGCTTTTATAAGCGCTGGCAAGTGAGTGCCGTAATTTCCTGACACGTTCATTCTATA
>ERZ1292625.2995-Hain-H41-01um-R1-2995-length-14414-cov-12_pt1 | contig 14414 bp, 21 predicted proteins | sample MGYA00564400_ERZ1292625 | MGnify/ENA primary metagenome ERZ1292625 (study PRJEB36523, sample SAMEA6512639) | groundwater metagenome | collected 2019-01-08 | study: AquaDiva: Metagenomics assemblies of 32 groundwater samples | reverse complement strand
TAGGACGTCGCTCTCTGAAAGCGAAAATTTTGGTTCGATTCCAAGTCCGGCAGCAGTCATGTGGCAGGTTCGGGAGACCGAGACCTGTCAAAAAGAATATGAGCCTATTTAATTTTTTTGCTAATAACTAAAACTCCGGTCCATAAATTATCCTTAAACAGGCTTTTCCCCCATTTAAGAAGATTTATGTACTTGTCTATGGATTTGTCACAAATGCGTAACAACTTTACATATAAAGACCATCCTTGTATCATTGATTTTAGATTGTCGCGAGCCACCTCACACCCCGTCATAAAGATGGAAGAGGAATGCGCAGTGACAAGGCTACAGCTCATGAAAACTAAGAAAAAAATAACCAAACCTGTAATCTGTATCTGTGAAGTGAATGGTCTCATCGGTGTCGTGCTTCGTCAAGATTATGACCTCGCCTCACGGTGCTTCTGGAATTCCATTCGGAAAGCCGGGGGGAAGAAAGGTGATGACATTGATGTCGTCAGGCCAATACTTATCAATGTTCAGCCCGTATTCGTTTTTAAGGCAAAGTCGAAGGAGATCCAGGATCTGAAACGCCAGTGCTATGTGGAACGGGCAATGTTCATGGTTCCCAACGTTTCAAATTTTCCAAACCATAATGTAGCCGACGTATTTGAATACTTCTCAAAGTCGGCACCTCCAGGACTTGACCCTATCACGAAAAGAGCCTTTTTGGTCGGCACTCATCCATATTCCTTCAGGAGCGGCAAACCAGCCGAAATTTTAGGGGTTGAATTTGCCACCCCCGAAGGAGAGACTTCTCGCCCTTGCTACCGTATACGGTTTAACGACGGATATGTGGATGGTGTGCCCATGTCCGACACCAAGAACTTCGAGATCATCTCAGAGAATGATCCGAGAGTCAGGAAAACTTTCAGGGTTACCTGTTAAAACACTGCCAGTATTTCGGTTCAGCCGTCGGAGACAATCCGACGGTTTTTTTACATATAATAAAAAACGTTATTTTGAGTCTTCTCGTGGGATGCTCGACTTGGCGGCCCGTTTGAGATTCGAACCATTTTTTGTAATATAAGTGTATATATGATTCACAAATAGTACACTGACATCTTTATGGCGGTTTCAATACCCCTCATTTGTCTCATTTTGACTCCGACCACGATGGGTCTGTTAGCTTTAAGTAAAAATGCTACAATACCCTTACAAGGTCTCACCTCATATGGTTCCAGACCGAAGAACACAGCAGTCAGTATAGTATCGAGGAGTGACCGAAGAATATAAAGTTATGAAATTTACACTTAAAAACGCAAAAGATTTCGGCTGGAAAGATTTAAAAGGAAAGGCATATAATTCATATGAAGATTTTAAAAATGTCTCGGCCGCCTATTTTGAAGTTACTGGATCTCATGGAAAAGTGAAAACAACCCACAGCGATCGGGTTTATCTTGTACTAGAAGGTAAGGGTGAATTTACTATTGAAGGAGAAAAGATTCCAGTCGAGAAAGATGATGTGATTATCGTCCCTAAAAATAACGAATACGACTATAGGGCTACTGAGAAGGTTCTCAAATTATTCTTAGTGCATTCGCCAGCATATCTTCCTGAGGCAGAAATTAATTTGTGACCGATATGGGTCAGTTCGGGTGAAGAAAAGGTGCTACAATACCCTTACAAGGTCTCACCTTATATGGTTCCAGACCTGAGAACACAGCAAAAATAATTATGGATACTAAGCTATTTAGAGGCACTGCAAAATATTATTCAAAATACAGAGCGGGTTACCCAAAAGAGTTTTTCGATTACATTACTCAGCATTTTTGTCTACAGAAAAATGGCAGACTTCTTGATCTTGCATGTGGGACAGGTCAGCTTACTATTCCCCTTGCAAGAAACTTCAAGGAAGTAATCGGTCTTGATCAAGAGCAAGAAATGCTCGATGAAGCTGAAATAGAGGCAAAGAAATCTGCCACAGAAAATGTTAGTTGGATTTTAAGTAGGGCTGAAGATATAAGTTTTGAATTAGGGCGTTTTAATCTCATAACCATCGGGACAGCATTTCACTGGATGGAACGGGATAATGTACTTAAAAAAGCTTATGATCTTATTGAAGATAAAGGAGTGCTTTTGATCGTGAGTAATATTTCTGACAATCCTGGCAGTCAAGGTTGGACTCATGAAGAAGATGCTTGGAAAGAAGCAAGAAAAAAGATTGTACGGAAATATCTAGGCGAGCGAAGGCGTGCGGGAAATACTTTGTATGCCCCTTCCGATCGAAAATTTAAAGATCATCTGGTACAATCACAATTTGGCAATTGTGAAGAAAAAGTTTTTACGCATACTAAAACATGGAATCTCGAGGAAGTTATCAATCATTTGTATTCAACGTCGTATGCCTCAAAAGCTCTACTTGGTGACAAAATAACTAGCTTTGAAGCTGATTTGAAAGCAGAACTCTTAAAGTGTGAGCCGGCTGGAATTTTTGTTGAACACGTAAAGACACAACTTCTCATTTCGATAAAGAAGTAATCAATCTTGCTAGATATGTTTATTTGTCTCATTTTGACCCCGACCACTACGGGTATATTCAGTCCAAGTAAAAATGCTACAATACCCTTACAAGGTCTCACCTTATATGGTTCCAGACCTGAGAACACAGCTAGTAATTTTATCCATATTTTATAGGATGTAAAAATGTATCTGTCTGTTACTTTGGAACTTTGATATACTAAAAATATGAAAACAGCATTCATATTTCACGGAACAGGAGGCTATCCAGAAGAAAATTGGTTTCCTTGGATGAAAGAAAAACTTGAAGCAAAAGGCTTGAAAGTTATTGTACCTCAATTTCCGACACCACCAATAATTCCAGCTAAAATTTCAGAGTGGTTTGATGTTCTGAAAGATTATGACCAAGATATCAATGAAGATACTATCTTTATAGGACATAGCTTGGGAGGTGTTTTTGCTTTAAGAGTTTTAGAAAAACTAGAACATCCAATTAAAGCAGTTTTCCTAACTGGAACTCCGATAGGCATACAACCAATTCTTAACTATGATAGAGATAATAGTTTTAGTGGTTTTGATTTTGATTGGGAAAAGATTAAAACTAAGTCAAAGAATTTTGTTATTTTTCATTCAGATAATGACCCTTATGTTGGGTTAGATAATGGAAAGGAATTAGCGAAAAATCTATGTGTTGAACTTTCTTTTGTCCCTAATGCAGGGCATTTTAATAGAAAGGCTGGTTATACAAAGTTTGAAGAATTGTGGGTCAAACTAGAATCTTTGGTATAATAAAAATATGAAAACTAAATTTGTTTTACATGGAGGATTTGCTAAAGAGAAAGCACCAGTGCAAGAAAATGACGCACTCTTTCAGGAAATGCTCAAAGATACCTCTGAAAATGTAAAAATACTTTTAGTCTACTTTGCTGAGCGAGAAGAAATGGTAGAACTAAGAATCGAACAAGACAAAGAGTCGTTTAATAAAAATAAAGGTTTAAAAAACCTAGTTTTGAAAGTGACCTCAAAGGAGACATTTATTGAAGATTGTGGATGGGCAGATGTTATTTACCTTCACGGAGGAAAAACAACAAGACTTATGGAAGTATTGAACACATACCAAAATCTGAACGAAGTCTTTAAAGACAAAACAATAGGAGGTGATTCTGCTGGCGTGAATGCTCTAGCACAATTATTTTACAGCAAAAACTCAAAAGTGATTGGAGAAGGACTTAAAATCTTACCCTTTAAAACTGTTGTACATTATGTAGATGGTATGCCTAACCCGCTAGCAGAAGTTGAGCCAAATTTGGAGACCTTATTTCTGCATGAATATGAAATCAAAGTTTTTTCTTTTTAACCTTTATTTTCCAACAATGCGGTTCCAACTTCGTACCAAACAGCCAGCCGATAGTTTAATGCTACAATAACAGCACAACTTTATGTGGATTTTATTTGCCTTCCTTGCACCTGCGCTGTATGCCGTAGCCGAAATATTCGATGAGTATCTGAGCAATAGAGGATTCAAGAATATCTCATCTCTGGTATTCTTCGCTTGTCTTCTCAATTTCATATTCGTTCCGATTATTTTTCTCATCGAAAGGCCAGTAATGCCTTCGCTTCATCTGCTGCTTCCGCTTGTCGGCGTCGCCATTACCAATCTCCTCTATCTGTACCCGTATTACAAATCCTTAAAGATTGAGGATACCTCAGTGGTATCAGCCTTCTTTTCATTCGGCAAAATAGTCATTCCGGTGTTTGCTTTTATTTTCATCGGTGAAGTATTGGAAATACGTCAATATATTGGAATCGGCATAATAATATTGGGAAATACATTTTTGGCATTTCATTCCACAAGAAAGAAGATTAAGATCAGTAAAGCATTCTTCCTGATCCTTTTTGCCTCGGTAGTCCTGGCAATTGAGGGTATTTTGTTTAAGTATATGTTTGAGAATGGAATGACGTGGAGCACCGCCATTGGAGGACAGCTGCTTATTTCGGGCTTTTTGGGATGTGGAATTCTATTGCTTTTCAAAAGATCTCGAAGAAACATCTGGCAGGATAGAACTCATTATAAGAAAAACTTCGCACTTTTCTTTTCAGAGGAATTGTTTACTGTTCTTGCGGTAGCTGCTGAGACATATGCCATTAGCCTTGCCCCAGTGAGTTTGGTTAAAGGAGTGGGTATGGCGATCCCTATATTCGTACTTACCTACACTGTTGCAGTCAAAAGATTCAATCCGAAGTTTTTCCATGAGGACACGCATAGATCAGTCGTCATCAAGAAAATTCTTATTTTTGGTCTGATTATCCTGGGCCTTGTATTGATTGGTGTGAATGAGTTCTAATTCAAGACTAAAATAGTATGAAAAAAGATTTATTAATCATTTCAATTTTCCCGCTTATCATTTTCTTATTGGTATTTTTATTCGACCTAGACATAACCTATCTTGAATCGTTGATTTTGGTCTTTGCCGTACCATGCGCATATTTATCATTTTGCTCCAGAGAAAAGGTAAGGAAAGTCGCTTTGTTCAGCTTGCTTGTCAGTATCCCTATTGCACTAATTGTTGAACTTATCGCATTTTGGGATCATGCGTGGGTGATTCCTCAAAGCCAGTTCGCCTTCAGATTGTTTGGTTTTTCTCCGATTGAGAACTACATTTGGCAGTTTTTGACTGTATACACGATTCTTATTTTCTATGAGCATTTCTGCAAGAAGAAATTCAGTCAAGATATTTCAAAAAGAACAAGATGGATGAATTTAGGCTTGTACTCTCTAGCACTATTTGTAAGCATCTTGTTTATAAATGATAGTTTCTTGCTTCATATTTCATACCCCTACCTTTGGTTCTGCATACCTTTCTTCATTATTCCTATTGTTGTTTTTCTGGCAAAATACCCTTCATATTTTATGGCTTTTTTGAAAGTGCAATTATTCTTCCTTTATATCCATACAATATTCGAACTAATTGGAGTGAAATTGAGTCACTGGATATATCCCTCGAATCACTTCATTGGATGGGTGACAATACTCGGCCAGAGGTTTCCAACAGAAGAATTCGTTTTCGTCATGCTTATCGGAGCCTTTGCTGCGTGTACGTATTATGAGTTTTTCACTAACAAAGAATTAAAGTCATGACTTTAGCAAATCAATTCTTTCTAATCTTTTTAGCAACCATCCTGATTACGAGAGTGTTTGTCTATCTTAGACCAATGCCAAGTCCTACAATTGGCAATTTCCGCTTGCATCATTACATGTATGGAATTGCATTGATCATCATCGGATTAATTATCAGTTTTATGCCTGCTTATGCGGTCGGTCTCGGATTGTTCATAGATGAACTTACATATCTCATTATCAAAGGTAAGACACACGAAGATAACTATTCGTCCAAGTCGTTGTTAGGAACACTATTTTTTATAATAGTTATTTTTATCTTCCGAAACTATTTAATTTAATTAAATAAAAAAGAAGCGAACCGAAGTTCGCCCCTTTGAATTGTCTCATGGGATTATGTCTTTGAGGCATGCTCCCAGTTGTCGACCATCAGGAAACGTTCCTGAGGTCTGATTCCGTGCTTTGCCAATAGGCTGAGTGAGGCTTGGTTGACCTTGTCTACGTTAGCAAAATACCAGTCAATCCCGATTGCGCGGAACTCCCGCACGACTTTCTGCAGGAGAGCGGATCCGATGCCTTCGCGCTGATATTGAGGCAGGACGGCAAGCTTGTAGAGGTAACCGAAGTATCCGCCGTCGTGCGAGGAGAAGATCGTACCGAGTACAACATTATTCCTCACAGCGACGAAGTAGTGGCCTCGATTTTTTTCAAGCATGGCTATGAACAGCCGAACCGTGAACCAGTCTTCCGCAAGCTCAGCTATCCGAAGGATTGTAGCGACTTCAGGATAGTCCATCGCTTCCGTATTTCGGATTATGATGCTCATGGCTCAATTACACTCCTCCTTTCTCAGGAGGCAGTGGAAACCATTTATCGAGACGTACCTGAATTAGCTCCCAGCCTTCCCGAAGCGTGGTTCTGCTTTGGCGGATATACCATCTAGCAGCGTCAGCGAGAGCATTGTCTCGGAACCGCTTAACCTCCTCACGACTTGGGCCGGCATAAGGGCTGAGGTATGAGTGTTGCTGTGCTGGGGCGAGTTCAGCTTCATACGCCGCCAATGCACCAGCAACCGCCGTTTCTAGATTCGTGTCCCCGTATTCCGCTTTGGACCTGCAGAGGCGGATAGCTTGGGCGATTGCTTTGAATGGAATCCATTTGGTTGTGGTGGAATTCCACATGAGGTAGAAGTAGAGTGAGATTGCCGGCCATCGATGGGATACGGGCAGTGTCCGGAGTATTTTAAACATAAGTCAAAGGACGTTGGCAGTTTGTGGCTCTTGATTCAATTACTGGAATGAGCCGATTATCCAGTATCTACTGGTTACAATACTACTAAAATTTAGGTTGTCAATTTAATGTTATTTCACATAATTGCCGTGTCTCTTTTGTCTCATTTTAACCCCGACCATAGCAGGTCTATTCACTTCAACTAAAAGTGCTACAATACCCTTACAAGGTCTCACCTCATAATTAAATGAAGAAGATAAATTTCAGGAATAGGATACAGCGAATCTCTTCTAATAGTTTCCTTCTTGTCGCTGTCACTTTTTCATTATTTTTTCCTTTATCTATAACTTTTGCAACGAGCGGAGCTTGTTCAGGTCACGGAGGAGTTAGTTGTTCCGCTGGACCTGATAGTGATGGAAGTGTCATCTGTATGGACGGTTGGGAAAATAGTAGTGTTTCGTATGCTTCAATGAAGATGTGCGGATCTGGTTCTATTCCAGTTGCCAAACCTGCTCCAGTTAAAACAATTGAACTGGTTGTTCCTATAAAAATGGAAGAAGTAAAAGTGATTCCGGTACCTAAGGCAAAAGCTAAGCCAGTCCCATCACCAGCTCCTGTACCAACAACACCTATCAAAAAAGTAATAGTTACTGATACTGTAACGGTCTCATCAACTCCTATCATCGAGAACTTAGTTCCAATTGAGAAAGTAGAAGCTGTGCCAGTAAAGGAGATAAAGCAAGGCTTTTGGACAAGACTCTGGAACCTCGTATTCTAATTTTCATTGTGTATACTTAACCCTATGAAAGGAACCATCCTCGTCACAGATTCTCTTTTTATTTTCCCAGAGCATGTAAATATGCTTAAAAATGCTGGCTATGGGATCGAAAGGCTTGATAAGCCAAATGCTACTGAAGAAGAACTCATAAAAGCCATTAAAGGAAAGACCGGCTATATTCTTGGTGGAATTGAAAAAGTCACAGACAAAGTAATCGAAGCAGCTGACGAACTTAAGGCAATTATTTTCACTGGTTCTGACTGGCTGAATTTTATTCCAGGACATGAACTTGCGACGAAGAAAGGCATTGCGATTGCCAACACTCCTGGCGCAAATACCTATGCGGTTTCTGAATACACCATCTCCATGATTCTTGCGATGACAAGAAATATCTTTGAACTTGGCCGAACAGGGAAGACGAATTTTCAGACACGTCCATCCCTCAAGGAACTTACCGTTGGAATTATCGGAATGGGCCATATTGGCAGCAAGGTTGCAGGAATGCTCAAAGGTCTTGAAGCGGGGAAAGTCATTTACACTAGTCGACAGCAAAAGCCTGAAGTTGAAAAGCAGACAGGAGCTACATTTGTTGATTTAGAAACACTCCTTAAAACAAGCGATATAGTTACACTTCATTTCTCAAAAGAAGCTGGTGCGGGATTTATTGATGCACAGAAACTAGCACTTATGAAAGACGGTGCGCTTCTGGTAAATTGTGGATTCACTGGAGCGATAAATAACGAAGCTCTTTTTAAGGAATTGAAATCAGGACGATTGCGAGCTGTACAGGATGATCCAGTTGGACCAGAATTTAATGATTTACCACTTTCAACTTGGTTCAGTTCAAATTCTCATACAGCATTCAATACCCACGAGGCAAATCTAAGAGCAAGCGATATGGCTACTGAGTCAATGATAAATCTTTTGGAGAAAGGGGAGGATAAGTACAAGGTTAATTAATATGAAAAGAGTAATAGTCGTACATCAATGGATGGCTGGAGCTGAGGGGGATTGGAGACCCTGGCTTAGAGCCGAACTTGAAAAGCTTGGCTATGAAGTTTTTGTACCTGAAATGCCAGACATTGACGCTCCTGTCATTGAAAAGTGGGTAAGCAAGCTTGCAGAAGTCGTCGGCACACCTGATTCAGAAACCTATTTCATCGGCCATTCAATCGGATGCCAGACTATCTTGCGATATCTAGAAACGATTAACATACAAGTTGGCGGAGCGCTTTTTGTTGCAGGTTGGTTCAATCTTGAGAATCTTGAAGATGAAAATACTGCAGAAATCGCTAAGCCTTGGATCGAAACCTCGATTGATGCTGAAAAGATAAAGAAAGTGTTGCCCAAATCAACCCTTCTTATTTCTAAAGATGATCCTTATGGCGCTTTTCAAGAAAATGTAGATAAATTCAGTCAATTTGTGACCGGCACATGCGTCTTTGAGCACTCAGGCCATTTTACTGAAACAAAAGACCCAGCTATTCTTAGTCAGTTTGAGAATATGTTAAAATAAAAATCATGGCCGACATCGACATCGCACAAAAAGACACATATTTCGTAGCAGTGAAGCTGTTCTTGGAAAGGGACAGCAAGCTTTTCATATTCAAGGACAAATGGGGTGCATGGGATCTTCCTGGCGGACGCATCAAGAAGCACGAATTCGAGACTGATCTCAAGGATGTGATTGCACGCAAGATGTCCGAAGAAGTTGGTAACGAAGTACACTATGAAGTCGAAGAAAGACCAGAAGTACTCATGCGTCATGAACGAGTTGAATCAGTTCCTGGAAATCCGACAATCAGAATTTTTGGAATAGGATATCGAGCAAAATGGGTGAGTGGGGAACCGAAGATGTCAGAGGCACATACAGAAATGCTTTGGGTTGACGTTAATGATTTCAAACCAGAAGGTTATTTTACGGGTGGTTGGCTGAAGGGGGTACAGGAATATTTAGAAAATAGAAGAAAATAATGAACAAAGACACCCAAGCATACAACAACGCCCTCTCCCCTGAAGATAAGAAAATCTGCGATATTTTGGCTGAAGAGATAACACGAAGCCTACCAAAAGCAGAGAATAAGATCTGGCATGCGAATCCTGTTTGGTTCTTGGACGGCAATCCAGTTGCTGGCTACGATAAATTAAAAGACTGCGTGAGATTACTTTTCTGGAGTGGACAATCTTTTGATGATAAAAAACTCCAGAAATCAGGAAGCTTCAAGGCAGCTGAAATGCGCTATACGGAAAGCTCGCAGATCAATAAGAAAGACCTCAAGAGCTGGCTGAAGAAGTCGCGGGATATACAATGGGACTATAAAAATATAGTTAAAAGGAAAGGTAAATTGGTAAGAATTAAATAGTTTTCTTATGAAAATAATCATTGGCATTGTTGCATTTATGATACTCTACGACCTTTCGATTCATCTTGTTTTTCTATTTAAAAAAGAGAATTATCTCATAAATAAAAGATTAAATTGGTGGCCTGATTTCAGAAAACTCTCTTCTAAGACATATCAAATATTCTGGAATACTTACTGGATTATTGCAGCAATATTGATACTCATTGCTTTCTTTAGGATTTGAAAAATGAGAACCCAAATCAAACAACTCATCCAATCCATCAAACCCCTCGACACCCTCGAAGCTGAACATATTTCTAATGCAATCGAATGGATCGATAGTGGTGTCGAAATATTCAGGATTGAGAAGCCCGCAACTCCTCCCAAACACCTTGTTTCATATTTTGTGCTCATTGATGCTGAAAAGAAAATGATCATGCTTGTCGATCATATCAAAGCAGGACTTTGGCTGCCGGCTGGAGGTCATGTAGAGAAAGATGAGCATCCAAATGCAACAGTAGAACGTGAGATTCAGGAGGAATTGCGTATGTCTGCTGAATTTGTAAATACGAATCCTTTTTTCATTACTCAGAATGTGACTATAGGGAAAACACCGGGGCATATTGATGTAAGTCTTTGGTATGTGCTCAAAGCTGATTCAGCTAAGGAAATCGACTATGATCCAGGAGAATTTAATGGATATAAGTGGTTTGGGTATGAAGAAATACTGAAGACCGATATCTCAAAACTAGATCCTCAAATGCATCGGTTTACAAAGAAGCTACTTACCTATTAAGTTTCCAGCTCGAAGGGTATAAGTATTGACTATATCTATAAAAATGATATGGTATTTTCAGTCTATGGAAACGATTGTTTCCCTCTAGCTCTCACACAAATCCGCCCCTCGAAAGAGACGGCATATCATACTGGAGTATTCCACATGAAAACAGCAGATAACGTAACATTCACACCGGGACAGTTGGTAAAAATTATTCAATCTTGGGAAGATGCAGGAGTCAGATCTGATGGTGTTCACGCAGGTTTATCACAAGGTCTATTGGCAGATCTTGGAGAATATATGGCGAGCCACAAAAGCCTACCTCTCACTGATCGAGGTGAATTTCGTGAAGTCCTTGGTCTCGACCCACTCAGTTTTCAAGTTGGCGTAAAATCTGATGATGGGTTCGATGGTCTCATTTCAAAAGCTGGTTTGACTAAAATCGATCCAGCAATCGCGCAAGGTCAATTTCGAGAGGTCGGACGGCGCTTTGACTTCACTTTTCAAATGAGGATACTTCCACTTCCTGATGCCAGCAAGTTGAAGAATACGGCGAGTCCTGATTGCTTGGTTGAAACCCTTATCAATGCGCTTGATAGTTGGCTGCGTAAAGAGAAGATGCGATTTGCGCGTTTTGCGGAGCTCGTAGCATTCACCCCCTATTACCGGGTTTTGCGAAACACAGCCCCGTTGGTTGCATTGGGGGATGTGTCACGAGATAGCCACAAAAAAGTTGCGTATCTTACGCGTGGTGCGCATGAGGGAAATGTTTCTTTGTTGCTTAAGCCATTTGGAGAAGTTTGGCGAGAAGCACTGAAGCCTGTTCAGACATTTCGTTTACTTGCAGTTAAGTTTTAGTTTTTCAAAGAATGCGTGGTCCTTTGGGATCACGCATTTTATTTTGATTATTCAAAAAATTAGGAGTATAGTTTTCCTATGAACTACCACCGTAATTTCATCCTCGGAGGTCCAATCAGGGAAGCCGACAAAAAGGCTTTTAAGGAATCTATTCTTAAGCGTTTCGACGGCAATGCAAGGGAAGCGCAGGCATTCATGATAAATGAAGCAGATCGGCAGATGACAAAAGCAAACGGCCTTTTGGGCTGTGCATCGATACTCGCTGCTCTAAGCTTTTTTGTAAATGCAAAAGAGCCTCTCGTACTTCTCATCATTGCTCTCCTGCTTCTTGTCACAAATTTCTATTCAAAATGGTCAGTGAGAACAGAACCACTTACAAATCTAGAGCTTGATTTTGATCTGACGTATCATATCTGTATTAATCGTTCTATTTTCAATAATGTTAGCGCATTTCTTCTTTTCATCTCAATCATCTGGCTTGTGCCGTATTTGGTTTTTTTAAAAAAAGAAACCGCCTTGCGTCTTCATTATTTATGAAGTGCACAGGCGGTGACTATGTGTTCAGATCCCATTCTGATTGGCGATGAGGATCGGCATGAAGCTTCCTCCAGCCGATTCAATTAGGAACTTCGTATCGTGCGCCAGGGGGTAGCCGAGGCGAACCATGCGAACTTTTCCAGTTGACTCCCGAACGAGGTATTGATCCTTCGTTGCGCCGGAGTAAGGGTTCGGAACATCGCAGTTACCCAGAACTTCGACAATCTGGCTTTCAACCACAGGCTTCGTTGTGGCTTTGGCGCCGTTACGAAACATCTGGACGTTGATGCCGACGAGGGAAGCAGCGATGATTACGAGGAGGATTTTGATCATTTTCATAATTCTGTATCCTCCAACCTTCTCACCATGAGTTGGTTGGGGAATCGAAGATACGCAGGCATATCCTTGATTCCCTAACCAACTTTCTCAATGTGCCTACTTGTATATGATACCATATCAAATCTATAAAGTCAAGTATAATGAGGTAGAATTTGGCCCATGGTATAATTACCTCATTATCATAATCAACAATACATTTTTATGACCACTATTATTTTGCTTTCTCTCGCCGGCGCAGTGATTTCTGCGGTTATTGGAACGTTCTGGTATTCACCAAAAACGCCTATGGGAAGGATCCACATGCGGTATCTTGGCATGGATAAGCTGACTCCTGAGCAGAAACAGGCAGAAATAGAGAAGGCGAAACCGACAATGCCGAAGGTTTATGGCGCACAGTTCGTTCTCTCAGCACTCACATCATTTGCAGTTGCATTCATCATTGTTATGAGTATGCGAAACGGCGTTACTATGGGAATCGCCTTTGGATTCATAGCGATTAACTGGCTCTGCTTTATCGTACCGACTATCGGTTCAAACATACTCTGGGGCAATTGTGATCGAGCTATCGCATGGAAGAAATTCTTCTCCGAAATAGCCTGCAACCTTGTGACACTTATGCTTGTTGGTCTGCTTGCAAGTCTGTTTGCTTAACTTAGAGCTGTCGTATCAGCCAATTCGCTCCGCCGAAACAGCATACACGTTTCTTTCCTTTTGAAAGTACATCAAGTGCTTTTTGGATTCGTCGTACTCGTGTCTCAGCTTGCTTTGCAGTATTGAGCCAAAGGATCCAATCCCTTCGTGCGATCGGTGTTGCACTTTTCCATGTCTTCAATGCTTTTGGGGTAGCAGAAAGAGCCTTGTTCAAATCGGCAGGCATTTTTGGGTGGAGGAGTTTTTCTATCTGCTGCTTAGTAAGTTTCATATTTTTATATTAGCACAAAATTATTAGAATATGGTATTCTAATATTCTCCAACGGCCTCTGCCATCCTCTGCCAAGCCGTTGTGAATACCTAACGCGGATTCGGGACGGAAAACCTCGGATCCACGCCTCCAACTTGTAATAGGCAGGTTGGGGGCGTTTTTATTTCTAAATTAAAGCCCGCTCGAGAAGTTTCCTTCTCAAGCGGGTGAAAATGATGATGTCAGCCTACATGAATCTTCGTGATCAGTTACGGTGATGAAACGGAGCACCCCTGCGCTGATACAAAGCCGGAAAAGAGAAAGGCGAATCAAGGACTGCACCCCCGATTGCAGGACCAAGATCAGTGTAATAATGATCTGGCATGATACGGAAATCTGGCCGCCCCGTTGCCAACACCTTGAGCTTTTGAAAATCCAGCAAGGTGTACCATCCGTATTCACTTCCATAGCGGCATTCGTCGAAGATTACGAGAATACCGTTGTACCAGCCACTCTTCCCGTGTGGCGGATTCGTAATCACTGGTCCGCCCTCGCGATGTTCAGTGACTTCCTTTGTTTGTTCAGTAGCAGGTTGCCGACCCCTCTTTTTGGGAGTGTTGGCGACGACGGCGATGAGCGGGTTAGGCCGCGTGAAGTATCCGGACATTGTGTCAGCTCTCATAATAGATAATGGGACGTAGTTGTGTGAATAACAGTTCGTGCTAAATACTAATGCTTTCTGTGAGATTGTCAATTGAAGTGGATGTGCTAGATTTAAAGCATGAAAACTTCACTGAAACGCATCCATGCAGAAGATGGGCTTGAACTGGTTGGATTGTTCTATGAGCCTGATCAAGTGACAAAGAAAATCCTTGTTCATGTCCATGGTATGGCTGGTAATTTCTATGAAAATAAATTTCTGGATTATATTGCTGAGACCCTTACAAAAAGCGGAGTAGCTTTCTTTACTTTCAATAATCGTGGTTGTGAAATGGTAAAAGATTTACATAAGTTAGAAAATGGCGAGAGAAAGATGG
>ERZ1292625.2992-Hain-H41-01um-R1-2992-length-14420-cov-4_pt1 | contig 14420 bp, 14 predicted proteins | sample MGYA00564400_ERZ1292625 | MGnify/ENA primary metagenome ERZ1292625 (study PRJEB36523, sample SAMEA6512639) | groundwater metagenome | collected 2019-01-08 | study: AquaDiva: Metagenomics assemblies of 32 groundwater samples | reverse complement strand
TAAAAGGTCATGATGTGGTCATATCATTCTTACCCGGACCGATCTTCGTTGACTACATTGATCTGTTGATTGAGAGTGGTCTGCCGGTGGTCAGTGGCAGCACTGGCTTCGACTGGCCGAGCGACATCGATAAGCGACTCAAGGTCAAGAAGGTAGCTTGGATTACGGCCTCTAACTTCAGTCTTGGTATGAACTTAGTGCGCGGCATGATAAAAGTTTTGGCCAAAGCGCCTCTGTTGTTCGACAACTTTGACCTCAAATTGCACGAAATTCACCACATTCACAAGAAGGATCAACCGAGTGGCACCTCGCTGTCGTGGCAACAGTGGGTTGGCCAAGATGTCAAAATCACCTCAGGACGTGACGGCGATAACCCTGGCGATCACAAGCTAACCCTAGTCACACCCTATGAAGATATTAGCGTGCGACATCAAGCTAAGGATCGTCGTATCTTCGCCGAAGGCGCCATCTGGACGGCTCGCAAGTTGCTAGAAGGCAATACAGACTCGGGACTGCACAATCTAGCCGATGTCATGGAAAAGGAATTAGAGATATGAAAGACCTCAGCACCTACCCAGTCTGGACGGCCGTCATAACACCTATGAACGCTGATGGTAGTGTTGATTATGACAGTCTTAAGTCGGTGCTGCAGGATCAAGCTAAAGCTGGTAATGCGATTACAATCCTAGGCAGCACCGGCGAAGCCTTGAATATTGATGATTCTGAGCGCAAGCAAATCCTAGAGTTTGCCATTGGCCTCAAGCTTGATGTGCCCATGATGGTGGGTGTGGGTGGTATCAATCTCAACACTCAACTGGCCTGGATAGACTATCTTAACACCCTAGAAGTTGATAATTATCTGCTGGTAGTGCCGCTGTATGCCAAACCTGGCATCAATGGTCAGTATGGTTGGTTTAAGGCTCTACTAGACCGAGCCAACAAGCCCTGCACGCTGTACAACATTCCCGGTCGGACGGCGGCTAAGCTAGAAGTCGAGACCTTGAAACGGCTCAGGGATCACCCCAATCTGTGGGGTATCAAGGAGGCCAGCGGCTCTGAGGCAGAATTCGCTGCCTACGCCAAGGCAGCTCCGGGTGCTGTTATGCTGAGCGGCGATGATCCGCTGCTACCGGCTTTCGCTCGTCTTGGGGCTAAGGGTGTCGTGTCGGTGGCGTCCAATGCCTGGCCTGAGGCCACTCATGAAGTTGCTAAGCAATGTGTCGGAGGAAGATTTAAGGACGAAGAACTCTGGTCAGAGGCTACGTCAGCTCTGTTCTGTGCTAGCAATCCAATCCCAGTTAAAGCTTTGATGCACGACCAGGGCAAGATCAAAACACCCGAACTTCGCCTGCCGCTGAGCAGTCAGGACATGCCTGATATGTCTACAGTCAGGGAAGCTAATAAGGCGATTGAAGCCTGGCTCAAGAAGATCTAATCAATCAATATTTCTGGCGTGACGGGAAATGAGTTATATCCGCTAGCCCGCATGCTGGCGCAATAGGCACCGACGTATTCGACGCACAAGTAATCACCTATCTCGGCTGGAGCTAATAGGCGCGGACTCAATGTCTCTGGATCACCAGACGCAACCGTCAGCATATCTCCTGACTCACAACAATGGCCAGCTACCGCGTAATCCAAGGGCTTAGTAGGTTTACGCTCGGTTTTAGTGACCACGACTAAGGGATGTTGAGCGCCATACAGAGACGGGCGTAAAATCTCTGTCATACCGCCGTTAATAATCAGGAATCTATAGCCGTCCTTACCCGTGTCCTTGGTGTCGATAACGCTGGTTATTAGGGTGCCGCTATTGGTCACCAAGAAATTACCTGGCTCGATTTCCAATCGTATTTTGCGTCCTGTCTTGGCAGCGAAAGCCTTCAATGAATCGGCAATCGGTTGAGATATAGCTTGCAGATCGGCTGTTTTTTCATCACGCATTCGACCAACCTTGAACCCGCCACCTAGACTGGTGGTCGTAGCGTCAGGGAAGCGCTCCAATAGTTCTAAGTTCTTTTGGGCTACTTTGAGCCAACCTTCCGGCTCGGTACCGGTACCGGCGTGAGTATGCAAAAGAGTGATAGTTAGACGATATTTTTTTGCGATTTCATGGACTTTGTCGATGTATTCGTGCCAAATACCAAAACTAGCTGCCGGCCCGCCGGTTGTCAGGCGATTATTCATGCCGTCACCGGTGCCTGGATTAATGCGTACGCCAACATCGGTGCCAGGCGCGAGCTTGCCATATGATTCCAGCTGATGCAGCGAGCAAGCTGTGAATTTGACGCCTTTCTTCAATAGGTCGGATAAATTCACTGGTAACTCTTGGCCGGTAATCTGGATTTTGGAAGGCTTAATACCGGCTGCGATAGCAATATCTGCCTCATAACCGGAGCTGGCATCAACGCCAATGCCTAGGTCCTGAAACAGGCGCAAAATCTCGGGGTGGGGATTGGCTTTCATAGCGAAGCGGACACCTAGATCGTACGGGGCTTGGAAGTCCAAAGTCCTGCTGGCGTTAGCAGCCAGCTTGGCCCGCGAATAGACGAACACTGGTGTGCCTTTTTGGGCCAGTTGGCGCACCTGCGCCTCACTCAGGAAATTAAGACGATCTATATGGTCCATGATTATATCTCCACCGATCCGCTAAAGACGTTTTGAGCTGGCCCGCTGAGTCGCATGAAGCCGTCTTCGTCGATCCACGTTTTAGAGCTGCCGCCAGGAACTTCAATGGTTAATGGAAATTTAGTCTTGCCCAGCTTGCTGGCTACTACGGCTGTGGCCACCATTCCAGTGCCGCAGGCTAGGGTTTCGCCAACACCACGCTCCCAAATCCTCAAACGCACGTTAGAATCATCAATAACTTCGGCGAACTCCACATTAGTCTTGTTGGGAAAATATTGATCGGTCTCAACTTGCGGACCAAGTGATTTCACGGGCGCCTGATCGCTGCTATCGACAAAGGTTATGGCATGCGGATTCCCAACACTAGCCGTATAAAACGTGGTATCACAAATGATAATTGGCTTGGCATCGGTGGTGACTTTTCCAACCTGGACTTCTATCAAATCTGCACGGTCGCCGCTCCAGTCAACTTTTAGGCTGCCAACAGCCGTCTCTACGCTGAATTTACCTGGTTTGACTAATTTGTGTTCAATGGCAAAACGGGCGACACAACGTAGGCCATTGCCGCACATTTCAGCTACTGATCCATCAGCGTTCCAGTACTCCATTCGCACTCCGTTATTCAAGGGGCTGACAATCATAAGGCCATCTGCACCTATGCCGATGTGGCGGTCGCAGAGGGTAGCAATTGTCTTGGGAGACAAGCTCAGTGGACCCTCTAGCACGACAAAATCATTCCCTAGCCCATGCATCTTAGTAAAAGTAAGCTGACTCATAGGTGCAGGTTCACCTTAATGCTTTTCATAGCTTTTTTGACATTAGCACGATCACTAAAAGCGCTTAGGCGGAAATAACCTTCGCCGCCACGTCCGAAGCCGACCCCTGGTGTGCCAACAACATGAGCCTGATTCATTAACAGATCGAAGAACTCCCATGAGTCCATACCGCCCGGTGTCTTAGCCCAGATGTAAGGTGCATTGACGCCGCCGAATGTAGTGATGCCAACATCGTTAAGACCATCACGGATGATCTTAGCATTGGCCATGTAGTAGTCAATCAACTCCTGGGATTCCTTAAGCCCTGGCTTGGAGAGCACTGCCATGCCGCCAGGTTGAACAATATTAGAAGCGCCGTTGAACATTGTTGACTGACGACGGTTCCATAAAGCCTGGACTTCACCGGGATGAGTACCTTCTATGGCCAGTTTGTGCGGCACAATTGTCCAGCCTAGGCGTACACCAGTGAAACCGGCCAGCTTAGAGAAGCTGCTAATCTCGATGGCGCAGGTCTCGGCACCCTCGATCTCGTAGATAGAACGGGGTAGACTTGGATCGGAGATGAAGGCCGCGTAGGCCGAATCAAAGATAATAACCGCGTCATTGGCATGCGCATAATCGATGAAGGCTTTGAGCTGCTCATGAGTGGCTACGGCACCAGTTGGATTATTGGGGCTACAGAGGTAGATAAGGTCAACTTTTTGCTTAGGTATCTCGGGGAAGAAGCCATTGTCCTCGTTGCAATCCATGTAGACAATACCTTCGTAGCGCCCGTCTTTGTACTCACGCGTCTTGCCGCCAATAACAGCGCTGTCAACATAGACCGGATAAACTGGATCTTGAACCGCAATCACCGAATTGTCAGCGAAAATTGATTGAATATTGGCCGAATCGGGCTTAGCTCCATCACTGACAAACACTTCATCGGCATGAATATTAACGCCAAAGCTCTTATAATAATCGGCCAAAGCCTGCCGTAGATCCGGATTGCCTTGCTCGACACCGTAGCCAGTGTAGGTTTTGGCATTGGCTAGGTTGTCTATCTCCTGATGCAGACTTTTGATAACAGTCGGTGTCAGCGGCTTGGTGGTGTCGCCAATGCCTAACTTAACCAGTGTGGCGCCAGGGTTGCGCTCGGCGAATTCGCGGGTGCGGCGAGCGATCTCCGGAAACAAATAACCAGACTGCAACTTGTGGTAATTATCATTAATCTTAGCCATCCGAGCCGACTCCTCGCAGTTAAATTAACAAACGGTTGTGTTTATTATAAAGCATTGGTCTATTATGTATGAGTATATGATAGAAATAGTTGGAATTCTGAACCTTACGCCAGACAGCTTCAGTGATGGCGGTCAGTACAATGAGCATGATTTGGCCATAGATCGCGCCAAGCAATTATTTGCCGAGGGTGCTGCTTTTGTCGATGTTGGCGCTGAGAGCACCAGACCGGGAGCAGAACCTATAACGGCTGGAGAAGAATGGAAGCGACTGGGAGGAATCTTGCCTGATCTTGTTAAGGCTTGCCCTGACGGACGCTTCTCGCTCGACACACGGCATGCAGAGACGGCCGAGAAGGCTCTGAGTCTCGACGAAAGAATAATCATCAATGATGTATCCGGTATGCAAGACGATATGCTCAAGGTTGTGGCCAAGCACAGCGGCGTCTGTGTGATTGGGCATATACCGAAGGGCAAAACCCTCGAGACAGTACATGAGGGTGATCTACTGGATGACATCGCAGTCGTACGGGACGATTTACTGGCAAGAGCAGGGGTTGTAGAGGGCATGGGCATACCTAAGCGTAATATACTGCTAGATCCTCTGATTGGCTTCGGTAAAACGGACAGACTGAACTGGGAGTTACTAGGGTTTGCGGAGCTTGTACCGAAGTACGCAGTTATGCTTGGTTATTCCAAGAAGCGCTTCTTGGGCAAGGATCGTAAGGGCGAAGAAGCAAATCTAGAAGCTGGCCGAATTGCCGCCAAGGTAGCTGCCGGACTTGAGCAACCTACATACCTGCGAGTACACGACGTAAAGGGGCATGCAGAACTCACTGAGCTCAAACAAGCTGCTTAAGCTGCTATAGTATTAGAATATGTTGAGCAATGTAACCGGTATTGATCTAATTGTTGTGCTGTTCTCGATCATTATCGCGCTGTCGATTCACGAAGCTATGCATGCCTATGTGGCGCATTGGCTAGGGGATACAACCGCCCATGAAGAGGGTAGGTTGACGCTTAATCCGCTTAAGCATATAGACGTAGTTACAACGGTGGCGTTGCCAATGGTCTTGCTGATCATGCATTTGCCGCCGTTCTTTATTGCTAAGCCTGTGCCCTTTAACCCCAACAGAATTAAGTATGATGAATTCGGAGTTGCTCTAGTGGGCGTAGCTGGGCCATTAACTAACCTGGTCTTGGCAGCGCTGGCAGCGCTGGCTTTTCGTGCCTTTGGCGCTGATCTTAGTCATTTCTGGCAGGGCGCGTTAATCATTTTCGCTGAAGTTAATATTGGTTTCTTTATCTTCAATATGATTCCTTTTCCGCCGCTCGACGGCTCGCGCTTGCTCTACGCTTTTGCACCCGAACCTCTGCAACGAGTGATGCTGCAGATAGAAGCCTTCGGTTTTATGGGCATTATTTTCTTCATGCTGATTATCTTCCAGTTCATCGCTGGGCCGATCATTAACATTCAGAATTTCATACTGAACTTCTTACTCGTCTAACTGAGGTAGGTTATAATATATTAGTCGGGTAAGGCCCCTAGGGTCTCCCTCTGGGATAATGATTATCTGAATACTAATCATTAGGGAGTTCAATAGGCTGCCAACCGTGGTTGTCAGATGAGGACACCCACCTGGGTCTACTCAGGTGATCACCCCAGTACCCGACATTTATTTCAGAAAATCTACGATATTTTGATAAATAACTCTGACATCGCTGCCTTTGTTGGGCAACAGATCTCTAATACTTGGCAACAGTTTATCGGCTATATTATCTAATCTGCGTATTTCCATGCCCTTGAACTTTTCGGCCATCCAACGCATAGGGTGTTCATGTCTGCGCACGCTGGACAGAAACTCTGAATCACGCTTGTCCTTAGGCAAAACATTCTCCAGGGCAGTAATGATCTCTGGTGCAGCCACACCCAAGACGTCGTCACGCAATACCAAAGGCTTATTAGATAATTCGTCACCAATAAAGTGAGACAGCATTGGCATGCTTTGCTGTGTCTCAGGATCAGACAGAATCTTATCGATAGTCTGTCTGATGCCGAAGGCGGCGTCCTTAGCTGTGACTTCGGGCTGTTGTCGACTATGACCTTTGGCATGCTCGCGGGCTGCGCTGCGAATTCCCATAGCGACCACAGTTACTTCCGATATAAACTGTTCTCTGGGGTTCTCAAACTGCTCGATGAAATCGATGTAAGGCTCGGCCTCAGGCGCGTATACGCCGGCTTTTTGCAGTAATTCTGGCAACCGCTCCGAGAACTCTTGTTCAATCTTTCTATTTATCGTCCGACGTATTGGAATTCCGACACCCACGGCTCCGAATAGAGCCGCCCATTTGTCGGCGGTATTCAATTTGGGAACTAGTTTTTTGATTGGCTTTCTATAAGGTCTTACGTCCTCGTCTGATAGGTGTTCACCAGCTTGAATTCTTTGTATCAAAGGAAACACTCTCAAGCCATTCTCAAGTCTTCGTTCTACGGCATAAATATTGAGCCAAACTCCTGGCGGCAACTTATCCTCGGCGAACGTAGCAACCGAAAGTACCGAATTGCTGAGATCAATAAGTGGTTGCGAGGGTATACCCAGAACTTCTGATGGTATTTCAGGACTCTTAGGATCGAAGAATTTGTGGCCACTGTCGTGAGATTTTTCTGAGGTAGTCGACATCAGATCAAGCTTAAAGTAAAACTTTATCCAGTGCAAGGCTCCTCGATGCTATAATTTGGTGACACATATCGGGGTGTGGCGCAGTTGGTAGCGCGTACGGCTGGGGGCCGTGAGGTCGCAGGTTCAAGTCCTGTCACCCCGACCACACTTAGAGAATAGAAATCAAAAGAGCAGCATATGCTGCTCTTTTGGGTTAGACCCGTTCGCGACGGCAGGTCTAACCTGCAATCATTTTATCAAAATACAGCAGCCCAAGACAATGTACAAATTCGATTCCCAGTACCTCCACCAGACGTTGATGGACTATTTCTTGCGGCGGAATAGTTTGCCAACCAGCATGACGATCAGTGCTGCTAGAAATGGTGCTAGCAGGGCAGCCGGAGCGGCCAGCTTAGGCAGAAGAATTAGCAGTGCAACAGTCAGAACTACCCACGAGATACCTTTTTTGCGGTTAATGCGGGAGCGCAAGAATTCACTACCCAAGTAGTAGTAAGGGAATACCGTAAGAACCAAGAAGGTACTAGACAGCAAGCCGCCGACTAAGACCACGGCTAGGCCTTCCCAGAAGGGGCTGGTGATGGCCAGCGGTATTAAGGAAGCGATGGCTGTTAAGCTGGTGGCTATCAATGGGCGGAATCGTTCGGCTAAAGCCTCGTGAGCCGCATCGACAGCGTCCATGCCGGCACGTCTGGACTGGTTGGCGTAGTCGGTAAGCAAGATGGTGTTCTTAATGCTTAGACCAATAAGAGCGAAGAAGCCTAGAGCTGCGAAGAAACTAAAGGCATTGTCTGTTAAGAATAGGCCGAGCGTGATACCGAACAGGCTGAACGGTATCGCCAAGAAGATCAGCAGCGGCTGCAACATGCTCTTGAACTGGAAGGCCAGAAGCACATAGATGACTACCAGCAGTATCGGGAAGGCGATAGCAAGTGTCTTGAAGCTGTCTTGGTTCTCGGACTCCTGACCGAAGTCGAAGCCTAAAGCATCACTGGCAAGTCCATAGGATTGAACCTTAGACTCCGGGAAAGCCTTCTGAACAGCCGATTTAGTAATCGTTAGTAAGGTGGTGGTATCAGTGTCTACGTACTTGGCGGTAACTTCGATGTACTGCTTGCTGTCCTTACGATTGTAAATGCTAGAGTTAGAAACGGATACGCTTGAAATCTTGGCAATTGTGCCGTCAGGCCGCTTGAGCTCGACGGTCTTGAGATAGCGAGTCATATCTTCAGCTAATCTAATTGATGCCTCGCGGTTGGTGCCCGATTCGACTTGTGCGGTGAAGGCCGAACCAGGAGGGCCAGCGTCAATCTGGCCAACTTCTACAGCTGCCTCATTGAACGACTTGAAGTCTCCCTTAAGCTGCTCTATCAATTGCGGAGCTGTGATTGAACGGTCGTTATAGCTAACTAGATCAATCTGTAAAATAGCTTTTTGAATATCAGCCTGACCGTAATACGAAGCTTTGACGAAGTTAGTGTTCAAGGATTTGGCGATAATCTTGTCAGCATCATCGGTGATTGCTTGGGCGCGTTCGATGTCAGTATTGGGTGCGAAAGTCAGGGCAACACTCATCTGGTCGCTGTCCTTAGCTGGCGGGAAAATGTTAAACGTAACCTTAGAGAACAGATAACCACCACCCATGATGAAACCAATACCGATGATGACAGCGACCAGACCGACGCCGGTCAGTTTCTTGCGAGAGTTCTTGGCCCACAGCATCGGCTTGGAGATGAATAGAGCGATCTTGGCCTCTATACTAGCTGCGGCCTCGGCGCGGCTACTGGTACCCATTTGCTTCTTGCCAAGTAATAGATAGCGTGCGAACAAAGGTATAAATATCAGAGCAACGCCCAGACTCACTACCAAAGAAATGATAATGGTTATCGGAATTGCCCGGATGAAACTACCTAGAATACCACCGACGAATATTAGAGGTACAAAACTTAAGGCTGCTGTGCTGGTAGCGGCTATCATGGCGCGACTTATCTTGCCGGTAGCCACCGACACAGCTTTTGTCGGATCGTTATGTTTGCGCCGCTGAGAATCAATTGCCTCGACCATGATTATGGTGTCATCAACGATTAGTGCTAGTCCCAGTATAAGAGCGAACAAGGTGATGGTGTTAAGGCTGTAGCCTATTAAGTACATGGCTGCATTGGTGACAATAACAACTGTGGCCATTGATACGACCGTGATGAAGGAAGCACGAATAGCGATGACAATAGAGCTGACAATTAATATAGCTGCCAGGCCTTCTAGCAACGCCTGTTGAAGCTCATTGATTTCGGTCTTGATCTGAGGCGCGTCACTGGCGCTGATTACGGCGTGGAAATCCTTGAAGCGAGAGTCGTTATTCAGCTTATCGACAGCTCCACTGACTTGATTACCTAGCTCAATCTTGTCAGCATTGGGCTGAGCCATGACGCCAATGACGACTGTCGTGTAGAACTTAGAAATATCATCCTTGCGTTCACCATATCTGTCAAAAGTCTTCTGAGTTAGTTCGGCTTGGCCGGTCTGGGGGTTAACGGCTTTTTCGTAGGGATCAATTACAGAAACGTCTTTGACGAGGCTCAAGTTTTGAGACTTCAAGAAGGCTGAAGCTTGCTTAGCCTGGCCAACCAACTCTTCGGTAGAGGCAGTTCGGTTAGAGTAGAAAGAGATGACAATGTTATCGCCTCTGGTTGTGTAGCCAAACTTGTAGGCGTCGATACTAAGAGTAGCTTGCTCAGGCAGGGTATTGTTCTTAGCAATGGCCTGCTGCAGCTCGGGACTGCGCGTCTCAGCGTTAGTATTATCCTTATAAGACACGATAGCGGTATAGAAATTGCCATAGCTCTGAGTCTGTACATTCTTAATGCCTTCTTGCTTGAGCAGATAGTCATTGAGCGGCTTAGCAACGTCATGATCAACTTTGGCCGGGTCATTAACTATGTATGAACCCTGAGCAATCGCGAATGGAGAATTAACAGATGGGAAACCTTCGCGCTTAAGCAGTGTAGTATAGCTGGCTACGCCCAGTAGTGTAATGGTCAGCCAAATCAATGCTGTTGTTCGCGGCTTCCTGAAAAAAAACAGACTCAGGCGCTGAGTCGGCTTAAGCTTAGCAGTGGTTTTGGTGGTTTTTTTCAAGGTCTTGTCTCCCTCTTAGTTGCCTCTATTGTCACAATATTACCCGTTTTTGTCTATCAAGTCCAAAGCCGCGGGCGCCGGTCTGGGCGTGCTAAGATAGTAGTCATGCAGCAAGAGCCGTGGCAAGAAACCAAACATGGACTGTACAAGCAGTTCAACTTCGATGACTTCAAGTCAGCTTGGGCTTTTATGGTTAGTGTCGCTTCGATCGCTGAAGAGTATCAGCATCACCCTAGGTGGGAGAACGAATGGAGCGTAGTTCAAATCTGGCTTATTACTCATGAAGGCGATAAGAAAATAACCGACAAAGACCATGAAATGGCCGACGCTATCGACGCAGCCTATAGTGGGGAGGCGCCACAGGGCGAACAAGCAGCCGATCCGGCAGCACACCCTGACAAGGTTAAGATCTTCGGCGATGGCGGTTCGCGCGGCAACCCCGGTCCGAGCGCCAGTGGCTTCGTGGTTCTAGACATGGAAGACAACGTTCTGGTCGACAAGGGTGTCTATCTCGGCGTTACCACCAATAACCAAGCTGAGTATACGGCGCTTCGGTTGGCTCTAGAGGAATGTCTGAAGATGGGCGTGCGTGAAGTCGAAGCCTACATGGACAGCCTACTGGTTGTTAATCAGATGAAGGGTATATTCAAGGTCAAGAATCGTGACCTCTGGCCAATCCACGACGCTATCAAGCAACTTGTCACTAAGTTTGACCACGTCAGCTTCGCTCACGTGCCACGCGAATTCAACAAGCTGGCCGACGCGGCCGTCAACCGCGCGCTCGACGAACACCTAGCCGCCAACTGAAGCCTAGCTCTCACAGGGTCATTTAACAGATGACAAAAGCTAGCATAAGTGCTATAATCGTTCATGGCCAGATTATCGGCTGATCGCCTCGCTCATTTTGTTGGCCAAGACATTTGACCGGCAACATGAGCGAGGAGGAAAGTCCGGGCAGCAAAGGGAAGGGTAGTCGCTAACGGCGACCGAGGGCAACCTTAGGGAAAGTGCCACAGAAACAATACCGCCGGGTTCACTCGGTAAGGGTGAAAAGAGCGGGGTAAGAGCCCGCGTTTGTCCGCGGTGACGCGGAGAAATGGTAAACCCTGCCTGCTGCAAGGAGATGGAACCTTATGGGCCTAAAGCCCAAAGTTTCCCGACAAGGCTTCATCATAAGAACCGCTTGAGCCTGTTAGCAATGACAGGCCTAGATAGATGATCAGCCCCGCTTCGGCGGGACAGAACCCGGCTTACAGATAATCTGGCCACCTACACCTAAGACAAAGTTTTATTAGTCGCCAGTACCGAAACGACACTTGACATAATAGTCACAAACTGCTATTATTTAAGGTAAGTTTCGAAAACAAAAAGGATATAATAATGGAAACTCCCGAAGCAGATGCATTCTTGCCGAACGGCACAACAACAGTAGCAGGCGACATGGAACCCGTGCCGGACGTAAATCAATTAAAAGTGCCACAAAGTGGAATTGGTGAAGAGCTTGGCAATCTCATTGAAGAGAGATCATTTACGGAGGCTTTCCTTGGAAATGATTTATCTCCCGGTGGCACAACTGTATTTAGCGTGGAGGGTCACGGTCACATGGGTGAATACGAGCTAAGCATTCCCAAGTTACCCCTAACGCCCCAAGAAAGGCAAGACCTCATAGATAGCATGAGGAGAAGTGTAGAAGGATTTGTTATTCCTTTGAAAGAGGACGTAAGGCAAGGGCGTGGTGAGGTGAGCTACCCTAGTGCGAGCAGTGTGGTGATTCAAGGCGCAAGCCGTGATGGTTTTCCTGAAATCAACCCGCATATTTCTTATGCAAAAAGGTCAGGCACCAGCAAGGAACACTTAACTCTCGAGGCTTTTCCATATGGTTTCACCAAAGGTCAAGGCTCAGATGTCGAAGACAGGTTCTTTGGAAGTACCTTGTTTGAGCTCTCTGGCAATATTCCGGTAGGTGTTGATATGACAGGTGCGGGGGAGCAAGTGGTGTCACTAGAGAACCTGGCAGATGCAAACCTGGCTGTACTGTCTCCAGTACTAGCAATGCTTGCCCAAATGCGAGCTGACCAAAAGAGAGTAAATAATCAACCTACCCAACAACGCCCCGAATATGCTGGTTTTACTTTTTTGCCACCGCGGCTTTGATGACGGCAGTGAAGGCGGCTGGTTCGTTAACGGCTAGCTCTGAGAGAACCTTGCGATCCAGAGTTATGCCTGCGCCCTTGAGGCTAGCGATCAGCTTGCTGTAGGTTGTGCCGTTAAGGCGGGCACCAGCATTAATACGAGTGTTCCATAGCTGTCGGAAGGTTCGCTTACGATTCTTACGGTCACGGGTGGCGTGCTGCAATGACTTGGTGACAGCTTGGCGACCGCGCTTAACACTAACGCGGTTAGGATGGCTAAAGCCTTTAGTGGCTTTGCGGATTTTCTTGTGCTTGGCGTGACTAGCAACGCCTCTCTTGACTCTCATTATCTAAACTCCCAGATTCTTCTTGATGTTACGAGCCATGGCGCCGCTACGGGTACTGAGCCCACGCAGTGATCGTTTGCGGCTGCCACTCTTCTTGCCGAGGAAGTGGTTCATGTTGGCATGACCAACACGGACTTTGCCGTTCTTGCTTACCTTGACGCGATCTTTGGTGCCGCTGTGAGTTTTAAGTTTTGGCATTGGTTTCTCCTTCTGTGCCTTCTGTGGTTGCGGTGTCCACCGCTGTTGCTGCCGGTTTCTTGCCACTGCTTCTTACAACGAAGCTTAATTGTCTGCCAGCCAGTTGAGGCTGTTGATCTACTATTATTGTATCACCGAAATCTTCGATAACTCTCTGGGCAATCGTGAAGCCGATCTCCTTATGAGCCTGCTCGCGACCTCTGTAAAACAATGTGATCTTGACCTTGTGGCCAGCCTCTAGGAACTTGGTGACTTTGTTCATCTTGATCGCCAGATCATGCGCCCCAATCTTGAGTCCGAAGCGGATTTGCTTCATATCAAGTGACTTAGAAGTCTTGCGGTTCTTCTGCAGCTGCTTGGTGCGCTGGTAGTTGAACTTGCCCCAGTCGACTATCTTGCAAACCGGTGGGTCAGCATCCGGTGAAATCTCTACCAGATCCAAATCGCGTTCCTGCGCTAGCGCAAGGGCCTCCTGCTTGGTCAAAACTCCTAGCTGTTTGCCGTCTTCATCGATGACTCGCAGCTTTGGTGCCCGAATTTGATCATTCAGGCGGGTGTATTTGGCGATAAGATCGTCTCCTTAAATTGATATTCCAAAGGTAAGGGCATTCTAACAGATGGAGTACCAGAGGTCAACCGATTTGTGCCTGTGGCGAGTCAAACGCATCATCTATGGCTTGCTGATTCTTGAGTCTAATCAGAGCAGCCCTTCTAAGATAATCGCTACGCGACTCGTAGCTTGCCTTAGCAGCTTCATCTATCTCCTTAAGCAAATCTTCGGTGATAGTTACAGTTATTACCTTACTGACCATATATATTCCCTATATGATCACTATTGAATCTATAGCGAATCGCTAGTGATCGTATATGGTCACTGCAACTTACAACCAAAGGTGGTACGGGCAAGCATCGATGAAGATCGCTACGGGGAGGGTATTTCAACGCCGAAACCTATCTTTACAGTAAGCTAAAGCTTCATTGATATGAGCGGCAGTGACGGCAGCTGAATTGTCGAGATCGGCAATTGTACGGGCGACTCTGACGGTGCGTATGTGGCCGCGAGCGGATAACCTGAGGTTTTTGGCAGCAGCATTGATTATGCTGGTGGCTTCGGATTCGAGGTGGCCAAACTGCCTAACATCGGCTCTGCTCATATGAGAGTTTAACTTAGTCGGATTGTCATAGCGCTGAGCCTGTAGTTTGCGGGTGTCCAAAACCCTTTGTCGAGTCTTTGCATCTGAGGAATCATCAGTCTTTTGATCAAAAAGCTTATCGTGATCAACCCCATGAACCTCACAATAGATATCAATTC
>ERZ1292625.2990-Hain-H41-01um-R1-2990-length-14429-cov-4_pt1 | contig 14429 bp, 15 predicted proteins | sample MGYA00564400_ERZ1292625 | MGnify/ENA primary metagenome ERZ1292625 (study PRJEB36523, sample SAMEA6512639) | groundwater metagenome | collected 2019-01-08 | study: AquaDiva: Metagenomics assemblies of 32 groundwater samples | reverse complement strand
GGCCGTAGCGCTTTGGCTTATTTTCGGTCCCAAAATAGCCATAATAATGGAGCGGCTTTCAGCTTTGTCGCAGCAAAATAAGGAACTGCAGCGGATTGTTGATGAAAAGCTGTCCGAAACCCATCGGACAACCCAGGATCAGATAAATCAGACCATCCGGACAGTCCAAGGCATTAGCGGCCAGTCGGCCAAACTCATAAGCAATGTTTCGGAAAAGCTGGCGAAATTAGACGAAACCAACAAGCAGGTAATAAATTTTTCCTCTCAACTGCAAAACCTCCAGGACATACTTAAAAATCCGAAGCAGAGAGGCATTTTGGGAGAATATTTTTTGGAAGAAACTCTGAAAAATGTCCTGCCACCCAATTCCTACAAGATGCAATATGAATTTTCTGACGGCATGATAGTTGACGCGGTGGTTTTTGTCAAAGAAAAGATAATCCCGATCGACTCTAAATTTTCCCTGGAAAACTATGAAAAGATACTAAATACGAACAATGCCCAGGAAAAAGAACGTTTGGAAAAAATATTCAAGCAAGATTTGAAAAATCGCATTGACGAAACGGCCAAGTATATAAAACCGGAGGAAAAAACAATGGACTTTGCCTTTATGTTCATCCCTTCGGAAGCTATCTATTATGATTTGCTAATCAATAAAATAGGCGCGGTACAAGTCAACACCCGGGATTTGGTGGAGTATGCCTTTCAGGATAAAAAAGTCATCATTGTTTCACCCACTTCTTTTCTGGCCTATTTGCAGACAGTCCTTCAAGGGCTTCGCGCGATGCAGATTGAGGAGAGCGCCAAAGAAATTAAGATAAATGTTGAAAAACTTGGGAAACATATTTTGAGCTACGATGAATATTTAAAGAAACTAGGAACGAGCATGGCCACTACCGTCAGCCACTACAACAATGCTTATAAGGAGTTCAAGAAAATCGATAAGGATGTCGTCAAGATCTCAGAAGGCGAATCTAAAATTGAACCGGTCTTTCTGGATAAACCGAGCGGTGACTAGCAAAATTATGGAGTTTAAAGAAAAAACTAAAGCCGCGATTTTGGGTCTGAAATCTAAAATCAGGCCTTTTTTTGCGGATGAATATTTTAAAAGCGCGATAGCAATCTGGCTCATAATTTTGAGTTTGGCGGTCAATTTGATTGAATGGGTAATCTTGAAAATTTTCGTAAAGTCGGTTGACTTTCCGATAATTCTCCATTATAATGTTTTTTTCGGGGTGGATATGATGGGAAATTATAAGCTGGTATTCGTTCTTCCCCTAATCGGCCTCGCTCTTTTTTTGATCAACTTTTTTTTATCCATTTATTTTTACCGTCACAAAGAGAGAATTGCCAGCTATCTTTTGCTGATGACGGCACTAATGATCCAATTGAGCCTGTTCATTTCGACACTTAGCGTAATAATCATCAATTATTAAGCTTAAGCGCGCGTTCAAAAAAGTATGCTAAAAAAATCTGAAAATCAGGGCCATAAGCCCTTAGCGCCGGAATTTGAATTTCCCGATCCGAAAACAAAAAACAAGCGAGACAGAAAAATCCAAAGAATGCTGGAAGTCATTCCCGGAATACTGACTTGGGCGACCATTGTTGGGATGTTCGTGTTTTCTTTCCTGGTTCCGGTCTGGGTGGCTATTTTTATAATCATCTTTGATATTTATTGGATTTTCCGGACAATTTTTATCGCTTACTATTCAATTGAAGGCTACCGAAAACTAAAGAAAGGAAAAAAAATTGATTGGTGGGAAAGGTGCCAAAACATTTCTAATCCGGAAAAATTCAAAGAAGTTATTGTGAAGAGAATCGGCGATCTGAAAGAAAGCCTGCAAGAAAAGAGCTTGCTGAGCAGAGCGGAGAGGAAAATTATTAAAAGAGAAATAAAAAACCAGAGGGAATGCCTGCAAGAAGTAAAAAATATTGAGAAACTATCCGCCGCAGTCGGGAAGAACCAGATATTGGATTGGCGGGAAATAGTCCAAGTGGTGATGCTGCCGACCGCCACAGAGCCGGCGGAAGTGATCGAGCCTTCCATCCGAGCGATCGCGGAAAGCAATTTTCCCAATCAGCAAATAATCGTGCTGCTGGCGACGGAAGAACGGGAGCCGGAAGAAAGGCGGCTCCAGAAAGTCAATTATTTGAAGGACAAATTCGCCAGAGTTTTCCGGGATTTTATCGTAACCACGCATATTGTGAAAGACGACGAAATGAAGGCCAAAGGGTCCAATGCCACTTTTGCCGCGAAAGTTTTGATGAAATATTTGAATGAGAGAAATATCGATTTTAAAAAAGTCATATTTTCCAATTTTGACTGCGACAGCGTGGCCCATCCCCAATATTTTGCCGCGCTGACTTACGAATATATTACGGATCCCAAGCGGCTGCAACGAAGCTACCAGCCTTTGCCGATGTATCACAACAATATTTGGGATACCAATGCCTTTGTCCGGATAATCGTGACTAGCTCAAGCTTCTGGCATATCTTCCAAAGCACGCGGCCGGACGGGATGGTCACTTTCTCTTCCCATTCCGAGCCTTTCGACACTTTAGTAAGAGTCGGTTTTTGGCCGGTCAATATGATCAGTGAAGACTCGATAATTTATTGGAAATGCTTCACTTATTACAATGGTGATTACAAAGTCAAACCGCTTTATCTGCCTATATCGCTCGACGCGGTTCTGGCTGAAACTTATTGGAAAACCATCGTTAACCAATACAAACAGAAACGCCGATGGGCCTATGGAATTGAAAATTTTCCCGTCATAATGCGTGCTCTCGGTCCAAATAAGAAAGTTGGCCTGTGGAAAAAAATCAAAGTCGCTTTCGAAATGCTGGAAGGCCATCATTCGTGGGCGACCGCGCCTTTTATATTGGCGGTGCTGGGCTGGCTGCCGGTGATTATCGGCGGCGAGCAGTTCAATCAAAGCGTGTTGGCGCACAATCTGCCGGCCGTGACCCGAACGCTTATGAATCTGGCTATGTTCGGCTTGGCCATTTCCGTATCGTTAAGCTTTCTTTTAATGCCCCCGCGCCCGCAGAAATATTCCCGCTGGAAGAATATTTATATGGTCCTGCAATGGATCTTGATACCGATCACCGCGCCTTTTTTGGGCGCGCTGCCGGCGATTGATTCCCAAACAAGGATTCTTCTCGGAAAATATTTTGGAGAATTTTGGGTAACTGAAAAAATCAGAAAATGATGATAAAATATATCGTGCCGTTCATAACAGCCTTTCTCCTCAGCGTTTTTTTTGTTATGGCCGCTATTTATTTAGCCGGAAAAATAAATTGGCAAGGCCGGAAAGCAGAAAGGCATATCCATCTCAGCGGCCGAAAGAATGTTTTCCGTACCGGGGGGCTGGCGATCATCTTGGCTTTTAATCTGGCTATACTGATTAATAAAGATCTCTTTATCTCTCCCGAACTTTGGGGCGTGATGGCTGGCGCGACACTTCTTTTGATAATCGGCGTGTGGGATGACTTTCGCGAGATATTCTGGAAAATCCAGTTATTTTTTCAGGTAGCCATTGCGATTATGGTTTTCGTTATGGGAGTTAGGATTTATCATATCACTAATCCTGTCTTTGGGGGCACGATTGATTTAAGCGGCGGGCTTGGAACGATAGTTTCCGCGATTCTGGTGATAATCTGGCTGGTGCTAGTCATAAATTCAATGAATTGGTTGGATGGAATTGACGGTCTTTCAGGCGGAATCACGCTTATCGGTTCTTTAACGGTTTTTTTCTTGAGTCTTAAGCCGGAGGTGAATCAGCCTCCCGTTGCGATTTTGGCGATGATTTTAGCCGGCAGCGTTTTAGGCTTTTTGATATTCAACTTTAACCCTTCCCGGATTTTAGCCGGAACATCCGGTTCGATGTTTATGGGTTTTTCTCTGGCAGTTTTAGCGGTTTTTTCCGGCACTAAAATTGCTACAGCCATTATGGTGATGGTTCTTCCGATCATAGATTTTCTGTGGGTTATCGGCGAGAGAATAAGAAATAAAAAATCCATCTTCAAGTCTGACAAGAATCATCTGCATTATAAATTGCTTGAACTGGGCTGGTCCCAAAGAAAAATAAACGCCTTTTTTTATTTACTTACGCTGATAATGGCAGCGATCGCCTTGAACACCCGGGTTATCGGGAAAAGCATAACTTTCTTTGCCGCCGCTTTCATAATGGCGCTAGCCTTGGCGGCTATCAATAATAAAACTAAAAAGCAGGCGATCTGAAATGAAAAAATATAAGCTGGCAATTTTACTGGCGGTCGCGGCAATCATCCCTCTTTTTGTTTTTTGGAAATTCCAAGTAAAAAAATTTCCAGAATCGCAATTTGGAAATAGGCTCCTGACGGTCAGCATAAACGGAAAAAGTCTAGCGGCCGAGTTGGTTGCCACGAAGGAAAAAAAGGAGCTCGGCCTGTCCGGCCGGGAAAAGCTTTGTGAAAATTGCGCTATGCTGTTTGTTTATGAAAACAAGGGTGTATACCCCTTTTGGATGAAGGATATGCGCTTTGATCTTGATATGGCGTGGCTTTTGGGAAGCGAAGTGGTTTATTTGGCTAGAGATGTCCCATACGCCAGAGGAACCGCAGAAACAATCAATCCGGGAAATTTTGCGGATAAGATTATGGAAATGAACGCCGGTACCATTAGTCGGTTAGGGATAAAAATTGGCGATCAAGTCAGTATTGATGAATAAAAATTTTCGTGTACTATAAAAGCAAAAATCCCGTTTGACGGGATTTTTGCTTTTATAGTAGAAAGTAGTAATATACTTAGTTCACCCCCACACCAACTTTCACAAAACTGAACGGAAGCAGTTAATTTTTTTTTGAGACTCTTATACAATTTGCTTAACGCCATAGTTTGTAGAAGTTGGTGTGGGGGCAGAAAAGAACAGTAGAATTTTTCTTTGTGTTTTACCTCCTAAGTTTCGGAAAATTAAGTCAATGACGGAACCCTTACGGCATATTTGTGCAGGTTTTTAAGCTGTTTCTCGTTCAAGTTCTTCGACTTTGTAATCGCGTTTTGGATGGAGCTCTTGGAAAATTCTACTGAGCTGCCGACAAATATTCTTTTTTGCGGCACATTCTTTCTAAGATAATCCTCGATGTAAATCTTGTGTTCCGCGGTGAGCGTCGAATCCGGATTTTTTTCGAGGTAGTTCGCTAGCGCTCTGCGAGCTAATTTGGTCATGCCATCTCCTTTAACGGCAGTTTCAACAAAGGCTTGTTCTGTTTCCTGGCTAGGAGCAGAAACCGCCTGGTTTCCTGGTTTAGTTTCAGGAGTTGCTTCGGGAGTTGTCGCAGTTGGGGTTGTTTCTGAAGCCCCTTCTTGCGATACCTGGCTCTGATAATCAGTTCCCGGAACCTGGGTTTTCTTAGAATAGGAATAAATACCAAGGGCAATTACAAGAACGATAATGATGCTTGTAATGATTCGTAGGTTATCCTGCAGCCATTGCTTTGCCTTTCCTTCATTTTCCTGAATTTCTTCATTCATAATATCACCTACCTTTCTATTTTAAGATTTATTTTCCCGCTAAGCGGGATCCGCCAGAGGCGGAAATTATAAATGTGCTTGCGTTGAAGCCGCGCTACCTATCTTTTGATTTAGAGATAGCCTTCGACCTTTAAAGAAATTCTAGCGCATCTGGGCCGGGCGTCAACTAGACAAAACCCTTTATTTGGGGCATAATAATTGGAAATTTTAAATTTCAAATTATTCCCGCCAAGTCGGAATCCCGCCAAGGCGGTGAAAATTTCAAATCAATTTTTCAATTTTCAAATTAATAATTTTTTTATCTGCAATATGCGATTTTGAAATAAAAACAAAAAACTTTTGTAGTATGCTATGAAAAATAAAAGGCTGTCGCGTAAAATGAAAAATTTAAAAAATTTTTCATCACGCGACTACCCCGTGATGAAATTTTGTTTGGCAAAATTTCATTTTACGGGGTGTGGATAACTTTTTTCTCTTGCAATTTAAAAAATTTGCATTATAATTTAGATAAGCAGAGCTATTCAATTCAAAAAATTTTTGAAACTAGCTTTGCGAAAGGTCGAAAACAAAAATAAATTTGATATCAGTCGGGGGCTGATGCGCCTCGAGCGTAAAAATAAAAATAGAAAGGACGGTGAACTAAAATGGCAAAGAAGAAAAAAGCTGCAAAGAAGAAAAAAGTTGCAAAGAAAAAGAGACGATAGTCTTTTATATCTTCGCTGAGGCAGTAAGTTTAATATTTCTGCTGAAGCAAAAAATTATCAACTTTTGGCTTTCCGCTGAGGCGAATCTGTCTCAGCAAAAAATGTCAAATGTTCAAAGCAAAAACCCGCTAACACGCGGGTTTTTGCGTTTTAATATAAAGCTTTTTCGCTAGATCTGGATTTTGCAAACTCTCCATTTTCCAGCCAGGTCCTTTGAGAATCCCACTCGCTTCGCGAAAGAAAATATTTTTCTCATTTCTTTTGTCTGAAATGGGCCAACCTCACAAAAAACAGCAATAGCATGTTCTGTTTTTCCTTTCAGCAGCTTAATTTGTTTGGCTAATTTTCGATAGGCATCCAATCCGTCCTTTCCGGCGTAAAGCGCGATTCGCGGTTCGTATCTCAGCCCTTGCGTATCACTACTTGGAAGTAAATTTTTCCAGTCGGTGTCTAGATAGGGAAGGTTGGTAACTACGACAAGGTTTTTAGTTTTTAGATTGTAGTTTTTAGATTTCAGTATCGGTTCCAATAAGTTTCCTTTTAGAAATTTTATTTTTTTGTCTACTTTATGGAGCTTGGCGTTTTGTTTCGCGACCGACACTGCCTTACTTGATATATCAAGCGCCATGAACTTATTTCTTTCCTTCAAATTTTTTGCCAGGGAAATAATAATGTTTCCAGTTCCTGTCCCGACATCGATGATGGTCGCATTCTTAGGATTCAGTTCTAAAACTTTTTCCACCAGAAGCTCCGTTTCCGGGCGGGGAATAAGTGTATTTTGATTTACCTTGAAATTTAACCCATAGAACTCTTTTTGGCCCAAAATGTAGGCCAAAGGCTCGTCCTTCATTCTTCTCCTAATCAAGGTTCTAAGTTTCGGGTTACGGGTTGCGGGAATTCTGCATTCCGGATGAGCCAGCGCGAATTCTCGGGATTTGCCGATAGACGAGGCAATCAGGAGTTCTAAATCCAAATAGTCTATTTTTACTGAATATTTTTTATAGATATCTTCAATATGCATAATGTAAAAATTAAAAAATCCTCCTCTCCCTCCGGGAGAGGGTGTCCGCTGGACAGGAGAGGAAAAATAATTTTTAAAAACGACCTCTCCCCAACCCTCTCCTTATCAAGGAGAGGGGGAATAAAGAAAAAAAATAAAATTCAAACCGATGACTATAATTTTGCATTTTAAATTAAGCTTTGTTCATCTTCAGCTTAATGTCTTCTTCTTGCAGGGCGGTAATAATCTCTTCAATATTCCCATTTAATATGGATGGTAAATTGCTCCAATTTTGTTTGATGCGATGATCGGTCACCCGGTCCTGGGGAAAGTTATAGGTCCGGATCTTTTCGCTGCGATCACCCGTGCCGATCTGGGATTTTCGGGCGTCGCCCATCTCCTTGGCCATTTTGTCTTCCTCCATTTGGAGGAGGCGCGAACGCAGAACCTTCATGGCTTTATCTTTGTTTTTCAGTTGGGATTTTTCGTCTTGGCAGGAAACTACAAGACCTGAAGGAATATGGGTAATTCGGACGGCTGATTTGGTCGTGTTGACCGACTGGCCGCCAGGACCAGATGAACAGAAAGTGTCAATGCGGAGGTCTTTTTCCTCAATTTTCAGGGCCACTTCTTCTGCTTCAGGTAAAACGGCCACGGTCGAGGTAGAAGTGTGGATCCGTCCGTTTTTTTCTGTTTCTGGAACTCTTTGCACCCGGTGGACGCCTGATTCATACTTCATTTTAGAAAAGACATCGCGGCCGTTAATCTCAAAAATAATTTCCTTGAATCCGCCAATGCCTATATAGTTGGTGTTGAGAACGGCCACTCGCCAGCCGTTTTTTTCCGCGTATTTGGAATACATTCGGAAAAGAGTGGCGGAAAAAAGAGCCGATTCGTCTCCGCCGGCGCCGGCGCGAATTTCTACGATGACATTTTTGCTGTCGTTGGGATCTAGGGGAATGAGCAATTTTTCCAATTCTTTTTCCAGTTTAACTTTTCTTTCCGAAAGCTTGATGTTTTCCTCCATAGCCATTTGTCTCACTTCCGGATCTTCTTCGGCATTGACTATCTGGGCGTTTTCCTTCATTTCTGCTTCATTTTTTTGGTATTCATCAATGACGCGGACAATTTCGGAAAGTTCCGCTTGCCTTTTGCTGAGTTCCGCCAATTTTCGGCCATCGAAAACCACCTCGGGGTCAGCGAGTTGCTTTTGAATGTCGTCGTATTCTTTTTGAATGTCTTCGATTTGGTTTTTCATATGAAATGATATCTTCAAGAAGTCTTGCTATTATAAAATAGTTATACCACCAAGTCAACAAAAAACCCGGCATCACGCCGGGGGATCGGTTCAGTGGTTATTTTTTCCCTGGCCGGGCAGGCTTCGTTTTTCTGGCCGGCTTTTTGGCTGCTGTTTCTTTGGCCGCCTTCAATTCAGTTTTGGCTTTTTTGGCCGCTTCTTTCTTTTGAGCGGTCTTTTCGGTCAATTTCTTGAACCGGTCAACGCGTCCGGTGGTGTCCATCATCTTCTTTTTCCCGGTATAAAAAGGATGGCAAGCCAAACAGATTTCGACCTTCATAACTTTCACGGTCGAACCGGTCTTGATGACATTGCCGCAAGAGCAGATTATTTCAGCATCGCTGTAATATTTAGGATGGATATCTTTTTTCATGGCGAATTGAGTATCTGATTACCTAAGCAATTTAGCACATCAAAATGGAATTGACAAGGGGGTGGCCCGCTGGTATACTTTCTAAGTATAAAAAACTCATGCTTTTTGGGCTTTATCCTGTTCTGTCGCTCGTGAGCGACAGAATCAAAAAGTCATAAGCTTCGGGCTTAATCAAAAAGCAGCGGTTGCTCCGGCCCCTTCAGAGGAAGAGCCGGAACATAATTATTAAGGATTTAAAAAAATGCCAAAGAACAATGCTTCTGCTTCAGAGCAGAAACCGGTAGGCGAAGCCGCTACCCAAAAACAGGCTTCCAAAAACGAAGATTATTTTGCTGTTTTTGATTTTGACAACCTCGCGGTCGATATGCGCCTGATGCTCAAAAACGGGGTGCATTTCGGCCACCAGAAAGCCAGACGAAATCCTAAGATGAGCGAGTATATTTTCGGCACGAAAAACGGCATAAATATAATTGATTTGGAAAAAACGGCTGCAAAACTGACGGAGGCGATGGAGTTTATAAAAAAGATTGTTTCCGAAGGCCAGCAGATTCTTTTCGTCGGGACGAAAAAACAAGCTAAGTATTTAGTGGAATCCGCCGCCAAAAGATGTTCTATGCCCTATGTGGTTGAAAGGTGGCTCGGAGGAACCTTTACTAATTTCCGGATTATTTCGGAAAGAGCCAGATATCTCCGGGACGGACAGGAGAAAGTGAAAAAAGGGGAATATGGCAAATACACGAAATTTGAACAGATGAAAATTGGGGAAGAATTGGAAAAACTGGAAGTCAAAATGGGCGGCATCAAGAATATGACAAAATTTCCCGGGGCGATCTTTGTCACTGGAATCATTGAGGATAACCTGGCTGTTCAGGAAGCCAGAATCAAAAATATCCCGATTATCGCGCTAGCCGACACCAATGTCGATCCGAGTCAGATTGATTATCCGATACCGACTAACGAAGACGCGGTATCCGCACTCCGCCTGATGATCGCTTATATCTGCAAAGCAATTATTGATGCTGGGGCAATGGCGCCGGCGGCTCCCAAAAAAGAGGCTGAAAAAATAAAGCCAAGGGAGAAAACGGAGAAAATTAACGAGATGGTTTAGCGCGAGGCGCAGACTGAGCCGGAAGCCGTTAGAGCGAATTAGTTCTCAAATCGGCGTAAATAAAATTAAAATTATAGAAAGTTATAACATTATGCTGAAAAAAATAAAAAATCTGCGTGAAAAAACCGGTGCGGGAATCGTGGAAATAAAAAAAGCCTTGCAAGCGTCCGGTGGCGATGAAGAAAAAGCCATTACGATTCTGCGTAAAAGAGGTCAGGAAAAAGCGCTGAAAAAATCAGAAAGATCGGCCAAGGAAGGCATCATCGCCTCCTATGTGCACTTAAACGGAAAAGTGGGCGCGATGGTCAAGCTTTATTGCGAAACTGATTTTGTCGCCCGAAATGAAGAGTTCAAGGAATTAGCGCGTGACTTGGCAATGCATATCACCGCGGCGAATCCCAAATATCTCAAGCCTGAAGATATTCCGCAAACCGAAGTGAAAAAAGAAAAAGAAATTTGGACGGTCCAATTGGAGCAGGAAGGGAAGCCGAAAAATATAATCCCGAAGGCGCTCATGGGTAAAGAAAATAAATTCAGGCAAGATTCGGCTCTCCTCACCCAGCCGTTCGTGAAAAATCCAGACCTGACGATCGGGGAACTCGTTGCGGAAAAAATTGGAAAAATCGGAGAAAATATCCAGATAGGTGATTTTTTCAGATTCGAGTTATAATTTATGGACCCCCGTTAGAATTTTACTTGTCGCTTGGCGGGGCAGTATGTATAATTATTTTAATAACTTACACCATTGACTGTAAGGCATTGGTTGTAAAATTCTAACGGGGTGAAAGTTTTAGTCAGAGTATATTCCTGGGAAAGTCCGAAATTATACGCCAGTGACTTTCCGCTTGCCAAAGGCGATAAGGTGGTGGTGGCCGCGGAGCAGTCTAACGAAATAGGCACCGTGGAAGAAAGCGACATCAAAACCAAAGAAGATCCGGGAGAGAAGATTTTGCGAGTCGCGACCGCGCGGGATAATACGGTTTACGCGGAGCGGCTGGTAGAGAGGAAAGGATATCTCAAAATCTGCCGGGAAGAGGTAAAAAAAATGAATTTAGGGATGAAACTGGTGGACGCGGCGGCGAGCCTTGACGGAAAACAGATAATTTTTTCTTTTACAGCCGATTCCAGAGTTGATTTTCGGGATCTGGTCAAAAACCTTTCAGCGCAATTCAAGAAATCGATTCGGATGCAGCAAATCGGTTCGCGCGACGAAGCCAGAAAATTGGGCGGCTATGGCATATGCGGACGGGAATTATGCTGCGTCAGGTTCGGTGGCAATATGCAAAGCATTACGACCGATATGGCGCGCGTCCAGCAGATTGCTCACCGGGGAACCGAAAGAATATCGGGTCTCTGCGGCCGGCTGATGTGCTGTCTGGCTTATGAAGCCGATCAATACAGGGAAATGCTCAAAGGCATGCCGGAACTCTGGAGTTCCGCGGAAACTCCTGAAGGCAAGGGGATAATAATTGAGATAAACGCTATCAAGCAGGATATAAAAATAAAACTGGAAAACGGAAAATACATAACGCTAAAAAAAGAAGACCTGAAAAGTTAAAATATCTAATTACTAATATCTAATTACTAATTAAACCCCAATTCTTGAATGACAAAATAACTAAGATTTGAACATTCGGGCATTAAATCATTGATTAGAAATTAGAAATTGGTAATTAGAAATTAATTTATTATGTTGTATTCAATCATACCTCCAATCCTAGTCGTTTTGAGCCTAGTGGGACTTATTTTGTTTTTGGTAAAAAAAGCTCCCCAGGTGACGAATTTTACGGAAGAACAAAATTTTTCCGCGGACTCTAAAATTGACTTGAGAGAATCCGGGTTATTCAGCAAAAGCGTCCAGAAAACAAGAGGCCTGAATTGGAAAGCGGGGGAACGAGCGATCCTGGCAGTTTTGGAAAAACTAATGAAACTTCTCCGCTTTATTTTTTAAAGCCGGGAGCGATCTTCAGCCGGTGGTGGGTTAGCATAAAAAATATCCGGAAAAGCAAAGCGGCGGAACAAATTATCGAGGAGCAATCCAAATCTGCTGACGAAGACATAATTAACAAAATTAAAAATTACAAATCCGAGAAAAAAATTGTGATAAAAAAAGTCGGTTCAGAGCCCGGCATTGAGAGCGAAGAAAAACCGGTAAAGCCGATGGTTAGCGAGAAAGTGGCCACGCCGAAAACAGAAATAAGAGATCGTTTGGAGGAGCTTTTGATTGAAAGAATCGCCGCCAATCCTAAAGATATTGAAGCGTATGAGCGACTGGGGGAATATTATCTGGAAATAGAAAATTTTGAATTTGCCAAGGAATGCTTCAAACAGGTCATCAGGCTCAATCCTTCCAACCGAAACGTGAGATATAAAATGAAAAAACTGGAGCGTTTGCTTTCAAGCTAGTTTAAGCGCTACATTGGCATTTTGCCGTCCTAGCTCAATGGCAGAGCAACTGCTTTGCGCCAGTCCCTCATCATTTGCCGAAGTAGCTCAACGGCAGAGCAACTGTTTTGTAAACAGTAGGTTGCCGGTTCGAGTCCGGCCTTCGGCTCCTCGGCAAATGGTGCGGGATAAATAGGTTGTCGGTTCAACTCCGACGGACGGCTCACAGTACATTAAAAATATCCTAATAAGGTGGCAAAGTGGTCAATTAAAATTATTGACTTTCTACACGTTGACTGCTAAAATTATTTTATGGCTAAAAAATGGACAATAAAGGAAAAGTTTTCCAAAAAAAATGAACTCAGACTCCTTTATGTTAAAAAGAATAAGCCGATAGGCGAAATTGCAAAAATCTTGGATATTGGCGAGAGTACGGTTTACGATCGCTTATTGAGATTGAAAATACCAATTAACAGAAAAAACAAGGAAGGATATAACAATATACGAAATGACATATACATACCGGAAAAATTTTCTGAAAATTTGGCAGAATTTGTCGGAATTTTGTTAGGGGATGGACACCTGAGCTTGTCTCAAGTTTCCGTGACACTGGGGAAAAAGGACGAATATGCCGATCATGTGATGGATTTAATGGAGAACTTGTTTCACGCGCGACCCAAAAAAATCCTTACAAAAAGAAAGGACGTTGTAATTTATATAGGCTCTACCATGTTAGTCAGGTGGTTTGTTTCCATGGGGCTAGTTCACAACAAAGTTCAATATCAAGTTGATTTTCCTAGATGGATATTCAAGAACAGGAAATATATGACAAGAACCTTGAAAGGGTTCTTTGATACGGATGGCTCTGTCTATAAATTAAGATACGGAGCGCAAATGTCTTATTGCAATAAATCGAAACCTCTATTGAAATCAGCGAGAATCATGCTTTTGGAATTAGGATATTCTCCTTCAAAAATAAACAACAGCAAAAACATATATCTGACAAGAAGACAGGATTTGTTCCGCTATTTACGTGAAATAGGCTTCGGAAACAAAAAGCACGAGAAACGGTTTTTAAAATTTACGAAATATAAGGGTGTGTCGCATAGTGGCAATTGCACTTGACTGTAAATCAAGCGCCTTCGGGCTCCGCAGGTTCGAGTCCTGCCGCACCCACATTAACGCCGTTGTAGCTCAGTTGGCAGAGCACGTCCTTGGTAAATTATTGCCCGCTATCATGGAAACTCGATAGCGTATCCCGAATAACGGTTAAAGGCCTTTGCACTAGGCTCAGACCGTGGTCCCGCTAAGCTGGGCCCGAACGACTGACAAGGGGAGCTAAGTCCCAAGCGGATATGCTTGATATACAGTCTAATCCTCTAATAAAGTGTTTTTATTAAATAGAGGTAGAAATGAAGGACGAGGTCACCGGTTCAATCCCGGTCAACGGCTCAAAGCAGAACTAACAACTAATAACTAACAACTAACAATATGGCGCGCGAAAATCTGGTAAAATTAAAATGCGAAGTTTGCAAGAACATCAATTATTTCTCAACTCGCAACAAGAAAAAATTGAAAGAAAAACTGGCGATGAAAAAACATTGTCCGGTTTGCAAAAAGCACACGGTGCATAAGGAGATGAAGTAAGTAGACTTCTTCGCGGAAGCGGGCTTGCCCGCCGAAGCGTAGCGTAGGCGGGATTCGTACAGTGGCAGTACATCGGTCTCCAACCCCGCCCTTCGCGAGGGGCGGGGCGATTCCAAATATTATGTTTTATGTTTATATACTAAAAAGCAAGAAGGATAAAAAGTTGTATATTGGCTATACCGGTAATCTAAGAAGTCGATATGCTGAGCACAAGAATGGTTTAGTTGAAGCTACAAAGAATAGAAGGCCGATAGACATTGTTTATTATGAAGCATACGGTAAAAAAGAATCTGCGCAAGAAAGAGAAAAACAATTAAAAAAATTCGGATCCTCGTATAAAGGATTGATAAAAAGAATAAACGCGGGCATAGTTTAGTGGTAGAACGGCGGTCTCCAAAAC
>ERZ1292625.1358-Hain-H41-01um-R1-1358-length-29645-cov-12_pt2 | contig 14443 bp, 17 predicted proteins | sample MGYA00564400_ERZ1292625 | MGnify/ENA primary metagenome ERZ1292625 (study PRJEB36523, sample SAMEA6512639) | groundwater metagenome | collected 2019-01-08 | study: AquaDiva: Metagenomics assemblies of 32 groundwater samples | reverse complement strand
CTGGGAACCAGCCGTCCGTATGTACCTTGTGTTGGTCATTGCTGAACCATTCAGGGTACTATCGTATCCCTTCTTTACGAAGGATAAGTTACAAGTACGTTGGTTGCGGAGTGCACAGCAGAAATGGTTGGACATTAAAGCCATCGAGGATGGAGAACGAGAACCTGTCATGAGTGCAGTTCACAGGGACATGTACGGAGATTGCCCGTTAAAAAGAGCGTGCTTAGAAATGGCTTTAGACCCCCAGTTGATGAGCCATGAGTACGTCCAAGCGCCGAGATTGCCAGAGGTATAAATGTTGTGCCACACAAAAGGAGAAGGAACCTGTCACGTTATAAGACAGATCCAGCCTACCGTGAAGTAATCAAGGCACGAACAAAGAAATACTATCACGCGAACAAAGAGATGTTACGACAGAAAGCCACGGAATACTACAAGGCACACCCGGGTATACGATCAGCCGTAGAACGTAAGCGGTTACTCAAGAGAAAATACGGGTTAACGATTGCTCAATACAACCAGATGTATGAAACGCAACAAGGATGCTGGTATATTTGCAAGGCCAAGACAAAGTTACGTGTCGATCACAATCATTTGACGGGCCATGTCAGGCGACTTCTTTGTCAGTGTTGCAACACATTGATTGGTATGGCGAAGGAAAGTATTCTGGTTCTTAGTAACTCTATCCAATATCTTAAGGAGACGCATGAAGCGAGTGAACCTGGATAACACGACCCTCGAACACTTTCGTATACTTATTCATAGTGTACGGGCTGGTGGGAAGACTCATCTCGCCGGCGATTTTTTAAATTATGAGAAGCAGTTTGGTGACGTAGCCTTCTTGAGTATCGAAGGCGAAGGATTGATGACGATTAAAGGGATTGGTCTAGGTAATGTTGGTTATGTCATTGAAACATTGAAAGACTTGAAAGAACTCACAGCAGAATTTGCAAAGAAACCACTTCAAGCTATTGCGTTAGACAGTCTCCAGGTTCTTGAACGTATCATTAAACTCCATGTGGTGGGCACACTCGATAAGTCTCCGTCTAGCACAAAGGAAACCAACCAATGGGTTGACTTACAGCGTGAGTTTGAAAATATTCTCTTAGGGTTAGGCCGTTCAGCAAAGTTCATTATGTGTACGTGCCCATCTGCCATCAACGCAGATAACATCACCAACAACCCACGGTTGATCTCGCCTGATCTGACGGGACAACGTGCGCTAGGGTGTGCAGGGTACTTCGAGTATGTGGGCTATATCAAGACGATGCAAACAGGAAAGGGGGTCTCAAAACGTAGCATACAGTTCGCCAGTGACGGGGTCACGTTGGTACGCCAACAGACACCGAATGAGATCATCGAGGATATTCCACTCCCACAAGGAGCGGGAGGGTGGTTGGTGATTAAGCAACGTATAGAGAAGGGATTGACTAATGGAACGTAGTGCATTCTGGAGAGAACGGCAGGCTGACACCTTCGAAGATGCCAGCACGAAACTGGATATTCGTATCTGCACGAATGACGAGGATTGGCCAGTCGAAATTGCAGGGGTCAACGCAATAGGTGAACCTATTGGGTTGTCGTTGAATGTCGTAGATAGTATCCGGCTGTACTATCAGTTGTCTACACGATTCAGGGAAATGTTTACCGAACTTTAATCACAGGGGGGTTCATATTATGTCAGAGGCAATCACCGTTTCCATGGAAGCATTATTCGATAAGCGTGCGTCGCAGCAGATGGTCTCCGAAGCGACGACGTTCAAGACAGTCCCTAAAGGACTCTATCGTATCCGTGCTAAGAAGTACGATGCCACCACTCGGGGTGGTCGGTTGAGTATTTACTTCCAGGCGGATATCTTGTCACCTGAAGGGAATCGGTTGGCCAGTGGGAGTTTCAAAGTGTCCCCTGATGAGGGTAGGACTACCAAGGGCGGCTTGGATACCCAGGCCAAGTTGTATGGTCAGTTGTTGAAGGCTCTGTATGCCAGTTTGACGGCTGAGGAACAGGCGCAAGTCTCAGTGGGTGAACTCGTTCAAATGTTCATGCAAACCCCTGTGGATGCGTTCATCGCCTTGCAGTTCAAGACGGCAGCGAAGAACCCACTGACTGGTTGGGCTGACTGGGTGAATACGAACAACGAGGAAGAGGAAATTGCAGCACGGAAAGCTGGTCATGTGGCCAGTAATATCATCCGCTCGATTCAACGGGCACAGGCGTAAGCCAGGATACCCCCTAGAGGGGCCACAGTTGCCCTAGGAACGACGATCTCCGGGAGTGGCTAGGGTAGCCTAGGTACCATGGAGATCGTTGAACCTGGGGCAACCTTGGCGGTTCTGACCGCCCCTTGGAGGTTTTACCATATCGGGGGAGGGGGATAGACAACAAGTAGGTGACGACAGGGTAAGCCCCTGACACAGACCTACCCAGGAACGATAGTCCTACGAACGTACGCGTGGGCCGTGAAATCCCCTCAACCCCGACCAAAGGAGTTATATGCAATTGTATCGGAGGGACATATTCCATGACCGAGGATCAAGTCAACCTACAGACCGCGTGGGAGAAGGTACTCCAATTGGACAAAGAACTGGAGCACCTGAAACTGAAACACACCAAACTAATCCAGGAGTACTCAGAGTTCCGCCACCATGTGGAACACCAGGCGCAAGCCTTGCTGAGCGTGGTAAGTGGCTAGTGATTTGGAATGAGTGGGAAGGGATTGTTGTAAAACGATATGCTACATACGAAGAAGCTGCACAAGTCTATTATACCATGCTTGGGTATGGGGCAGTCCACGGGTATGGGGCAGTCCACCTTGCACACCTTGTTGCGAGCGCAGAGTGAACAAACCACCTGCCTGCCTGGGATGTCCCTGGTATGGGGACGGAAAGGGGTATATTGAAGACGACACATATCCAGGGGTTCTCTTCCTCACAGGAGAGCCCGACAAACAAGAAGTCTCACTCGACAAAACGGGGGAAGGTCCGGCAGGGAAAGACCTACAAACTCACTTCCTCCCCCTTGCAGGTCTTACACGAGGGAAAGATTGTGGATTGGGTCATCTCCTTAAGTGCCAGAAACCAGAAGGGGTTGAAGATGCCAAAGCCCTTGCTCTTGCACATTGCACGCGAGCTTACCCCATACCTTCAGACACTACAACCCTTGTTGTGGCGTTAGGGAAAGCCGTTTATGAATATGCCACAAAGTGGACCAGTAGGATACAAGACTGGCGAGGGTACCTACTACCTCGCGATGTCACAAGGCCCAGGTTTGGTGAGATACCCGTATACGTCACACTAGGGGTGGATGACCTCTATACCAACCCAAGTATGGAGACTGTCACTGAGTGGGACTACCTTAAACTACGAAAGGTACTAGATGGATCATACCCCAAAGCTTTCCCAAGGAATGTCATCTGTACCTCTGATAACAAGTGTGAGTACAGAGAATGGTTCCAGCATGCAGCAAACGCCAGATGGGTTACATGTGACACTGAGTTTATCCCTCGGACCAAGCACCTTACGGTTCTTGGGCTCCTCGCTCGGTTTGCCGATGGCACCCTATCAGGATTACAAGTGGACTGGAGGACAGCTCATCCTTCAGTTAGAGAAGAAATAAAGTACCATTATCGAAAGCTGGTCACACGTGTACCATTCATCTTCCATAACTGTCGGGCGGACATTCCCGTTCTTCAGGCGGTCACAGGGGTGGGGTTTCACGATTATACCCAGTTTGAGGATACAATGCTTGCCCATGCCGTCTTATGGTGTGAGCTGCCACATGGGTTGGAGTTTATCGCCTCCCTGTGGGGACATTATGGTAAGCTTAAGCATCTCAAGAATAGCAATGAACTGCTGTATAACTTTGGAGATGTGCTTGAAACCGATGCCATCTGGTTACATATAGAAGAGGAGAGTTTCAAACATGACCCAAAAGCAGAACACATCTACCGGTCCCAACACTTGCTACTCGCCCCTCTCCTTCACCGCACGGTGCAGCGAGGGCTTCGTATTAACAGGGACAGAGTACGACTCGCTCGACTTACCTACGAGAATGACGTTGCGCAAGCAGGACGACTTGCTCTGGCTACGGCTGGATGGCCAATTAATCTTAATAGTGCCAAACAGCTTGGCCAGTACCTCTATGCAGTTCGAGGCCTCGAAGTACAGATTAATCGGAAGACAGACAATCAGTCGATTGACGATGATGCCATCGCCACACTCAGGATGGGTCTTGGACCTTACTATGACCCCGAAGAAACCCTCACCTGCGAGAAAGCGATTGAAAGAATCGAGTTAGGTGCAGACCCGATCCTTGAGGCACGGGTATTATACATTGGCGCAAGCACCAGGCTTATCAAGTATATTTACCCATTGTACGAAGTGCTTGGGACCCTCAGTCCATATGATTACAAGACAACAGGAGCGTATCACAAAGCGTGGGATCACGCCGTATCACGCATCCGTGACGGCACAGCGACAACTATTCTGGATCGTATGTTCCCTGACATGCTCACGCACACGCAAAAGACAGGTCGTTGGTCCACGGTTGACCCGCCCATCGCCCAGCTACCCATTGAACTGCGCGATATCATTTGCCCAGACCCTGGTGAAGTGTGGATCTCGTGGGACTGGTCTGCTATTGAGCCTCGGATTCTGGAAGCTTATTGCCACAGTCGAATACTTAGAAGGGCATTCGATGAGGGGATTGATCTCCATACCTGGACAGTCTGTTCCACGTTTGGGTATGAGTACCCCCCAGATTTGATTGATCCACATAAGAACCCCACCTGTCAAGCGTGGCGGGATAAGTATAAGTGGAAAGGGAAAGATGACCCCAGACGAGTCTTCGCAAAGGGTGCGAGATATGAAATGTATTATGGCGGTAGTGGAAACAATGCCGCTGCCAGTGCTGCGTTATTTGGCCTTGACCTTAAAGTACTCAAACGGGCGTGTCATCAACTCATTAGTGCTGACCCCGAATATGCCCAATGGAGAATGAACCTTGAGGAAGAGATTAAGCGAACCAGGTTACTTAGAACGTTCATGGGTCGCCCGAGGAGGTTCCTCAAGGGTGGGCACAAGATGGTACGAGAGGGTTTGGACCAGCCTATGCAAGGCGGTGTTAGTGATATTGCCAACACAACGGTAGTCTTACTTGATGGGGCACACATTGAAGGATTCCAATTCGCCTGGTCCATGCACGACAGCCAAAAGTGGCACACACGACGAGACGTGGTTACCAAACAATTTATGCAGTGGGTACGCTCAGTTGCAGAAAGACCACAATCAATCAATGGCAAGCTGGTTACGTTCCCCATTGACCTTGAAATCATCTACCCCCCAGATGAACCGCCGATACTGGGACTTGAGCAGTACACACATCACTAAGAGTCTTATGAAGCCTTGTATGAGTTGTAACACAGCACGGACATTAGAGAATACATATAAGCATGGTGTGTATGACCATAGCCGATGTAAAGTGTGTCATAATAAAGCGTCACGAGAGTGGACAAAGGCGAACCCTCATGCCCGCGCCCTCATCGCACGAAGAAACAAGTTACTCAAAAAATACGGTGTGACACTTACAGCCTACGAAACTATACTGCAAGCGCAACAAGGTTGTTGTAAATTGTGCCGAAGCACACAGGATAGACGACCACTAAACGTAGACCATTGTCACACGACTGGTAGAATACGTGGACTACTTTGTGACAAATGTAACTTAGCAATAGGATTACTTGGTGATAGGTTAGACGTAGTTCACCGGATTGTGGGGTACCTAGATGAAAGTGCTGTTTCTTGACATTGAAACGTCCCCTAACACGGCGCATGTCTGGGGCCTGTGGCAACAGAACGTAGGCTTGAGCCAGTTGCTTGAATCCAGTTACACGCTCTGTTGGGCTGCCAAGTGGCAAGGAGAAAGTGAAGTGATGTTTGACAGCGTCTATCAAAATACCCCAAGGCGGATGGTCAAAGGCATTCATCGGCTCATTGAGCAAGCGGATATGGTGGTGCATTATCATGGCACATCATTCGATATCCCAACACTCAACAAAGAATACTTACTCCATCGTCTTCCACCTCCGTCTCCTGTCAAGGAGTTGGACCTACTCAAGGTCGTTCGGGGGAAGTTCAGGTTCCCAAGTAACAAACTTGACTATGTTGCCCAACGATTAGGGCTCGGTAAAAAGTATGACCACGAAGGCCATACACTGTGGATCAAATGTATGAACAAGGACCCGCTTGCCTGGGCAGAGATGGAAAAGTACAACCGGCATGACGTGGTCTTACTAGAATCACTGTACAACGTACTGAAACCCTGGATGAAGGGGCATCTGAGCCACTCAGTTTTTACACAGACAGCAGTATGCCCAAACTGTGGTCATGCAGGACATACATGTCGTGGGTATGCGTACACGGCAACGGGACAATACCAACGGTATCAATGCAAGGAGTGTAAGACATGGTACAGGGGGACGACGAACCTACAGAGGAAGTATCCGAAGAGGATCATGATTTAGGGGATTGTAAGAAACTACTTATTGGTTATATCTGCGAGGAATGTCGTGTGTGGTACCAGGAACAAGCGGAGGAATGGGAGTATGATGAGTTAAGTTTACGCACACGTGATGAACAAGAAGAACTGGGGGCAGCATGAGTTATGACACGTTTGTAAAATCACTCGTTGTGGTACCGAGTGGAGAGCCACTTTTCAGTGAGCAGGCAACGGTGGTAACACTGGACGATGAGGGCATGGGACGATTCGTGGTGATTTCGCAGGAACGGGCTGATGAGAAGGCGCAGTCGATCCATCTCGACGCCGCAGAATGGCCTGCTGTATGTAAGGCAATTAACCGCATAGTGGCGATGTGCCAGAGGGACACGATGGTGCCACACCAGGAAGAGCAGAGCGAGATAGAACGGCTGAAATTAGCTTTATCGTATCTGTCTGAGCTCGGTGGTGGGAATAGCGAGGGTAACTATTACGCAAAGGCTGCATTGCAAGGAGAGCCAAAATCCACAACTACGTAATAGCAAAGCGGGCCTACTTGAAGCGGTGCTATACGATTGGAGAAGGATGATGGAGCAAGTCTATTTTTGGTCCGGGTATGCCTGGGGCATGGTTACAGTCATGGTAGTTTGGTTGACTACTTACGGATTAAGTGAATAATTCAGGTAACTAACCACATGAGCAAGACACAGGAACAACAACGAGCACGAGAACGAGCACGAGATCAGCGACTCTGGAAGAAGTATAAAATTACCAGCCTCGATTATGAAGATAGATTGAAAGTACAATTTGGGCGTTGTGCGATTTGCCAGCGACTACCAAAGACCAAACGATTGTGTGTGGACCACGATCACAAGAGTGGAAAAGTAAGGGGCTTATTATGTTACATCTGTAACCGTAAACTCATTGGCCGCTATCGGTTCCACCAAGCGTGGATATTCGAGAGGGCATGGAAGTATCTACTAGCTACGCCACCATAGGGGGAAACATGGGAGTCACAGTGCCACTACGAATCCTTATTACTGATACCCGTATCGCAGAAGACCCTGTTGTCCAGGAACAACTCGTGAAATTACGAGCCCAAGGACATGAGATTACAATTGACGCTACGTACCACAAGTACGATTTCATCTGCGGGGGAAATTGCTGGTATTTGAAACCGGAAGTGGCAAATTTATTCACCTTAGCTGTCACGAACGCGAGGAAAATTGCCCATGCGGATCAAGAACGGGTTAACCAGGTCAAACTTAATAAAGCTGCTAAACGAAAGCCAAGTGTTTCACGCAAAACTCCTGCAAAGAAACCTGTACCTCCAACAACAGTTGAACAAGCTGAGGGGGGATGTTAATGGAGATTCAATCAGTCCTGAACCAACGGGAACAACGGTACGGGAACTTCCTTCGGCAAAGTGAGATTACACAAGCATTGAAGAAGATCCTTGTGGACAACCAGCGTACCCCGATGGACCCTGACATGCAGGAAAGTCTGGATATGATCTGCCATAAACTAGGGCGGATTGCCAATGGCGACCCGTACTATGCTGATAGTTGGGTGGATATCGCAGGGTATGCCAAACTGGTGGCTGACAGGTTACACTCAAACGAACTGGGTTGTTTGCCACTGGAAGGGGAACACACATGATCCTTGTCGCCTACTACTTCGGACTGTTAGTCTATTGGCAAGAGTGGCCTGTCCTCGCGGGGCCTTACGAAGAGTGGGCGGCATGTTCAAGTGTGAGGGAGTACCTAGATCGGCGGAAGTACTTGACGGATTCCTGTGCGCTCTTGCCCTATCCTCAGGAGTCACAAGTCATTCAGGTGGGTGGGCTACCACAAGAGATGGGGGGCACCACACAGGTGATGCCCCTCATCCCAATGGGACAGTATTTATATAATAGTGGAACAGGTGAGACAAGTCTCGTAGTACCTCAAGGGAATAACACGTACCAGTTGATCCCAATTACTCCCCCACGTTACAGGTACGAACCGACTCAGGAGTCTTGGCCGTATTTCGACAGACCTCCCGTTGAAGACGAAGGCTCTCTCGAAGATAGGTCAGGTGATCTTCATGCTGAGCAACAATCTTGGTCAACACCTCAGCATTGGCAGACAGAATAGATGGAATGAACCCAACATCCTTCATCATATAGAAACTGGCTACCAGGATGGGGAACCCAACCATAGAAACCGCCTGAACCCAGAGAGGTAATGAACTTAACAATGCACCCTTTGCTCGCGGTTCAGTTTCGTCTGCCATCAATTAACCCCTATGTATGAAAGGAATGAGTGGGACTCAGATTACTTTGGGTCCCACTCGACGTGTAAATGACTAGACTCAAGAACCACATCATGCCCCTGAATCAAACTCTGTTGACAAAGCTTGACCAGGGCGTTACGCTGCTCAGGTTTGAGATCGCGTATCCTGAAGTCCAATGCTTGGCCAGAATAATGTTTACTCTGTTCGCCATGCACACCATCGGTGCCGGACGTGACTACGCACGGTACATCGAACTGCCGGAAGACCGCCTCAACCCCACGGAGGATTTCATTTACCTCCTTGGTTACTGTCAGCTGTACTCCTATTTTGAATTGAAGCATCCAACTCCTTTACTGGTCGAACCCACTGTCAAGTAATGATTTCTTGTACGCAAGTTTACGGGCTTCCTTCTTTCGTTCCTTATCCACGAGTGGCCCAAGAACAGGCCCAGTAGGGCCAAGGGCTGAGAGCGTATCAACAGACCGCCACCCGGGGCCAACAGTCGCAGTCTGATACATGTCCTCCCCTAAGCGAGAGATCAACCCGAAGGCGGGGCCAGCTGCTGCGCTCGCTAGGGCATTCCTTGGGTCATGGGCAAGCTGCACCAGGAACATCCCATGTGCTGCGCCAAGACCAAGGGCCAAGCGTTCAAGGAGGGCAGCAGCACCCTTCTTATCCTTTGGAGCTTCCTGCCCCATCAAAGAATTAGTAAGTGCCTTACGAAGTTCATTTACCCCACCACCGACAGCATAGGCACCGGCAATCAGTCGTACTCCACGTTCAATGCCCGTCCTGACATCAGGGGCATTCAGTACCGTCCTGTTAATCTCAGCTGCATTTGCCATACTGAAGTTCCGGTACTTGTTCACGAGTTTGTAGACTGGGTTTTCGTTTGTCAACCATAACCCCACCCCACGTACATCCGTGATACCAGCAGCCCCATTGGCAAACTTCTGGATCATTAACGCACGGGTGTCATCAGAAATCTTACCTGTCCTGAGTATCTCAGTAGGGTCACCGCCAAGTTCTTTAATTAACCCCTGCATACGCAGGCTACTTGGGTTCTTGAGAAGTCCAGCTTCATATGACTTAATAGCGACATTCCCAATATGCCCAGCAAAGAACCGTGTCCAGCTATCAACAGGGTGGAGCATGTACCCACGAAAGGCAGCACTCGACAGTGTGGCCATCGGACCGGTCGGTTTCGTAATCTCGTTCAGCATCGCAGGGAATCGTGCCCCAGAGTTATTAACAACCAATCTGTCTGCAGGCGAGAGCATACTCCCAAAACCCTTCAATGACTGCCAATATCCAGCACGAGCAACGGGGTAGATTACTTGTGAGACGTTCGCTAACCCACCAAGTGGAAGCATTAGTACATCGGTGACATGTGATACACCACGAAGGGTATTACTCAAGCCAGTGGTCATATCGAAATCAGTATCGTGAACCATGATACGCTTATGAGCCAATGAGAGCCACTCCTTTGCCACCTTGTCCTCAGCTGGGATGGCATCAAGGATAGACTGCATTGGTTTCTCAATTTGTGCTATGTTTCCACGTAACCGTGCGGCTGCGTTGTACTGGGCAATCGCCCGATAGGCATCTGTCTCAAGCCCAAGCTTCTTGGCCCACTGATAACGGGAACCACCAAGGGTACCTAAGTCGAGCATCTTGGCAGTTTCAAGTCCACGCATCTTCTGAGCCACGACATCCTGGTCATACCCTAAGACTGCTTTTACTCGTGCTTTGAACTCATCAAGTGAGATGCCAAGGCTCTGTCCACCCTTCCTCTGGTAGAGGGCATTCCAATGTGTATCATGCAAGGCATCCTTGGCCATCTTGGTGACAGGGCGGTGAGGCATGAACTTACTTGGGGTACCCACAGGAAATTTCTTACCTGTCACAGGATCAGTGATCATCAATGATTGTACACCAGGATCCATACTTGCTGGTTTTGAGCCTTTCTCAAACAAGGCATCCACGACTGGTTGTAGTCGTGGGGGGACTGGCTCAATTCCACCTGAGTCAAGGTGATTAAAAATAGCTTCCTCATCAGCGGCAGTCAGATCCCAGTGTCGCCCAAGACTCTTGACGAAAACATTGTCACCCGCCACTTGGGAGATGTTCTCTTTCTGTTTACTCCAAAATTTCCTCTTACCGACTGCTTGATCCAAGGCAGCATCAAGGTTGCCCATGTCCTTTGACCAGTCCCTTGCGCGGGTGCCATACGCCCAGTCCGTCATATCTGCCATATTATTCCCAAGTGTGCCATACTTACGCATCACATCGGTGACCGCAGGGATCACTCGTTCAGGCATAGACGGGAATGGGTGGCTTAAGATCGCTTGTTCATCCTTCGTAGGAAGAACAGTCAACCTGGGTGGAGCATGCCCAGCAATCGGTTCACCTGCGGCGAGACGTTCTTCTAACCCAGGTGTAAACGCCGGTCCACGATCAGCCTCGGTGACAAACCCAAGCTCACGCCATCCACTGGCATGACGGGCAGTCTCTTCAGGGGTAAACGCAGGTTTCACAAGCGACTTCAATAAATCACGTTCAACCCCCGCGTTCAACCCCGTCTTGTGTTCAGGGATAATCAACCGTTGTGGTCGTAGGGGTGTCATGCCCATTTCAGTCTGTTCACCAGGCTGGTACACATGCGGACCAACTGGTACCGTCTCCTGGCCTTCACGAAAGAGCCCACCAAGGAGCGTCCCTTGTCCTTCCTGTGGGATCAGATTGACCTTCTCACCTGTCCACGTATGAGCATAGTCACCGAACGTCGTCCGGGGTGTCGCGTGTTCACCCAGGACACTTCGTTCAATCTGCATATCCAAAGGCAACTGACCTTCAGCAATCGTGGGGTACTCACCAGGTTGCATCTGGCTGGGCAGACGTACTTTGTTCCCCAAAGCGTCTCTTCGTGAGGTACGCCCATCTATGAGTGGGTGCATGCCAGGGTCAAGCGACGGGGCAAACACCGTCTCACCAGTCAGCCGCCTGACCATTGGGACTAGTGTGTCTACTTCATCAGGGTAGCCCGTTGCGAGTGCTCGTTCAGCAATCTGCATATCCAGCTGACTTTGTGTCAGCACACGGGGGACGGCGGGTAAGGGCGGCTTAACTGGAACTGGTTTCACACCACGGGAGTACCAAGGAAGGGCCAGTTCATCTAACCCTTCAACCGCCCCAGAAATGATATTCTGTGTCCAATCGGTACTGTTTCCACCAGGGGGCATGAACAGGTCGCCCATCTCCTTTGGCCCAACGAACTGCCCAGGTTGTCCTGTGGCGACACCTTGCGCAGCATCACGGGTAACCATGAATGGTATGGCAGCAGTCTGGAGTAAGTTACCCACAGTTGGGACGAGTGTTGTGGGCCTTGCAGGTGGCACCACACCAGGGGTCATCTCAGGTGGGGGGATACGTTTCCAGTCAGGGAGGTATTTCCTCGCGGTATCAGTCGCTCGGCCAAGGAACCCCTTCTCTTTGACAGGAGTGCTCTCAGAACGAACAGAATCGCCCTCAGAGACACTTTCCCACCCACCCCCTTGTGTCGGGACATCCTCCCAAGATGCGCCCGTCTGAGAGGCATCTTGTTCGTTCTGAGAGGTATTGGCCCTATCTATGGCAATCGTCTGCCGAAGCTGTTCCATACCCTCAGAAGACATTGGCCCTCGTGGGTCTATCAGTTTGATTGACCGCCCAGCCCGTACTTTGTCCAAGTACGCCCGTTGCCCAGAATCAGGAGGCTCATAGCCCTTAGGTTCAGAGACTGTTTCCCATTCAGACATTAAGACTTCTTCCTACGTTGGAGTGTTCCGTCTGGTTTGCGCTGATACTCGTACCCAGGATTCGCCTTTTCAAGCGCGTTCAATTCTTCTTCTGCCTTGTTTCCTGGAACTTGTGTCGGTGTGGGTATCGTTGTCACTGGAGGACCCACACGACCAGGTGAGACAGTCATCTGAGTAGGGGTAATGCCCAACAAGTCCTGGATGACATTCGGTGAAACACCTTGGAGACTGAGGTGCTTCTCAGTGGTCTCCATGTATGACTTAATATATGCCATAAACCCAGCATCATCAAGTTTGTCAGCAGCCCACAGCATTTTCAAGCCATCGAGCGTCTTTGAGGCACGCTGTAATTCAAGCATCGCTTGCTGGTTGAAGACAGTCTGACCCAACCGCCCAGCATTGGCATTGTCTAAAGCTGCCTGGCTTTCAAGGTGCTTCAGTCTCGCTTGAAACAAACCTGCTGCATCAAGTGTTTGCTGAGTCTCCAATGTTGCACGGGACGTCTTCTCCTTGATTGTCGCATCAAGTAACTGGTCACGTCTACCCTGTTCAGTCTCCTGGATACCCGCTTCAGCACTCGTCTTCCTATATGTAGGAGTCCCCTTCTGCGCCTCAGGTGTATACACCTTCCCAACCTTCAATTCAATATCAGCCAATGCACGAGCAGAGAGTGGTTTACCACCATTCTCCACTACCTGGGCATTAATCTCTGCCTGGACCATCCGTTCATGTTCTTGTAACCCAGCAGGAATTGTTACAGCCGCACGGGGGTGCTTCAACGCCTCAATACGAGCGTTGACAATCCCTTGGTCGATGGGTCTCAGGGGTGCTTGCATGTTTGGTACCATTGGCCCTGGTTCATTTGTCGGGAACTGGTACGGTGGCGTCAGGGGGGTCATCAATGTCGTCCCGGGTAGATACGGTTGGGGGAGACCGAATGGTCCTGTGTTTTGCGGGAACCCCTCAGGTTGTAATCCCGGGCGTGTCTGTGGTTCACTTGCGGCAGATGAATACCCCCCAATAACATCTTCCAGGTTCCCAGGGGTGGTCACTCGTGGGCCTGGCATCATAGTCTGGGGAGCCACACTGGGAGTAGGGATGAACCCACGGTTGATGGCCTCTGCTTGACTTGGGGAAAATGCTTGTCCGAGTTTCCGCTGCATAAACTCTTTATATAGCGGGGCCAGTTGCTCATACTCTTCCGCACGTTTACGGCCAGCTGCCACACCAGGGGTAACAATCCCCAGGGAGTTCATAAGTTGGTCTACCGTATCCGCTTGTGGAATCTCCCATGTCTTCGGCGACATGGCTTGGAAGAACTCAGTTTCAGACGCCCCCCCAGGACGATCCACGAGTAGGCGCAAGGCGTCTCGGTCTGGTTCCCAGCTGACTTTCATCTCTTTTGGTGCTACGTCTTGTTCCATTGTCATTACCTTATAGCCGGGGATGATCCCCCAGCGCCCGCTGATACGCCAGCATTCCAACTACTCGCTGAGGATTGCCCTGAACTCTGACCACCCAGGAGTCCTGTGTTGGCACCTGTGACAGTATTCAAGAAACCAAGTCGTGAATTCTTGACGCTTTCAGGGAGTCCTGACGTGTACTTTCCCCAATCTGTGGCTAAGGGGATCAGTTGCCCCGCCATGCCTTGCAGCGTCCCGCCAACGATATTTCCTGTATTCTCAGGGGATAACTGCCCCCGGTAACTCCCCCCAGCGGAGAACTTCGCGAGTTCCTGGTTGGCAAACGGAGTCATCCATTGTGTCGCACCTAGAGGCAATCCAGTATTTGGGTCTGTCCCTGCCATCTGTGCCCCAGACTGCCCCTGGAAGAAGCCGAAAGGCGAGGCAGCACTCTCTAGTGCAAGCCTATTTGCTTC
>ERZ1292625.1641-Hain-H41-01um-R1-1641-length-25152-cov-4_pt2 | contig 14444 bp, 16 predicted proteins | sample MGYA00564400_ERZ1292625 | MGnify/ENA primary metagenome ERZ1292625 (study PRJEB36523, sample SAMEA6512639) | groundwater metagenome | collected 2019-01-08 | study: AquaDiva: Metagenomics assemblies of 32 groundwater samples | reverse complement strand
TTTTTTATAGAAAAAGGAAAGCCCCGCAATCGCGGGGCCAACTTTTTTTGTTAGCACTCTGGTTTTAGTTGAGGTCTTCTGCTTTCATTGTTCTGTACTTGAGTGTTTCCATTCCAGACATTCTCACATCTCCATCCGAATCAGCAAATGTGGATTTTGGGCGGAAGGAAGTAACAACTTTTTTGATGTACTTACTACAATGGTTCACTAAGAAGGTGATTTCTGTTAAACCTTTGAGAAATCTTCTTTCTTGGGAAGCAGCTCTTTTTTGTCCCACAGACAGAGAATCTGGTGATTGGTTTTTACACATTGGGTTTGTAGGTTTTGTTTCATTATACCACCACGAGTTTTTATGTCAAATATTTTTGTCTAAATCTTCAATTACTGTATACTTTCTCTTATGTCTAAGAACTATTACCCAACTATCGGGCTTGAGATTCACGCTGAGCTAAATACTGCGAGCAAGATGTTCTGTGGCTGTAAAAATGACCCAGATGAAGAGCGTCAGAATACCAATATCTGTCCTATTTGTATGGGGCATCCCGGGACTCTGCCTGTGCCCAACAAGAAGGCAATTGAAAATGTCATAAAGGTTGGGCTAGCACTTGGCTCAGACATTGCCAACTTCACAGAGTTTGATCGAAAGAATTACTTCTACCCTGATATTCCAAAAGGCTACCAGATCTCACAGTATAAATATCCTATTGTGACTGGCGGGCAGTTGAATGGCTTTGCTATCACGCGTATTCATCTTGAAGAAGATACAGGACTTTCGAAGCATGACAGAGGCGACTTCACACTTGTAGACTACAACCGTGCTGGCGTACCACTTATGGAAATGGTTACTGAACCAGTTATTCATAGCGCTAAAGAGGCAGGGGACTTTGCCCGAGAGTTACAATTACTTTTACGAACTCTTGGTGTGTCAGAAGCCAATATGGAAAAAGGGGAGATGCGTGTTGAACCAAATATTTCTATTTCAGATAACCCTAAGAAATTTGGGACGAAGGTAGAAGTGAAAAATTTAAATTCTTTCAAAAGCGTTGAGAAGGCTATTGAATACGAACTTGCCCGCATGCAAGCTCTGTACGAAGCGGGGAGGCAAGACGAGATCGTACAGGAGACCCGGGGTTGGGACGAAAATAAACAAACAACTTTTTCACAGCGCTCAAAAGAAAATGCTAATGACTATCGCTATTTCCCAGATCCCGATATCCCAAAGTTTATGCTGAGTGAAATGTTTAATTTAGAAGAATTGAAAACAGGCCTTCCAGAGCTTCCACTAGAGACCAGGGAAAGGCTTAAAAAAATAATAAAAAACTCAGAACTAGTTGAAATATTTGTTCAAGACTCATCTCGCAAAAAGTTGTTTGACCAAACGCCAACAAATTATCCCGAGCTTGCAGCTAACTATATAGTTTCAAGTGTCACGGATGGCTTAGGGGCAACAAATACAGCAGACTTTGGTAGATTGATTGATATGATTGGAGACAATAAGGTCACTTCAACTGCCGGCAAAACAATAATAGCTATTCAGATTGCAGAAGGTGGTGATCCAGAGATCATAGCAAAAGAAAAAGGGCTGTTACAGCAAAACGATGAAGAATCATTGCGGGTTGTAGTTCAGAAGATTATTGGCGAACAGGAAAGCTTGGTTGCTCAATATAAAGGAGGCAAGGAGTCTATTCTACAAGCTCTTGTAGGAGTGATGATGAAGGAGACGAAAGGCAGTGCCAACCCACAAATTGCCCTCAAATTGTTCAAGGAAGAACTCTCAAAATAATGATATAATATTGGCTATGAAAAAGATAAAAGTAGCAATTAATGGATTTGGTCGAATTGGCAGAGCGTTCCTCAAAATCGCATGGGAACGCCCAGAAATTGAAATAGTAGCAGTGAACGATCTTGGTTCGCTTGAATCACTGACCTATCTTCTCAAATACGACACGGTATACAAGACATGGGAGCACGGTGTTAAACACGACGGAAAGGATATCTGGGTTGATGATAAAAAAGTAACTTTTGTTTCTGAGAAAGACACTAGTAAACTTTCTTGGAAAGATTTGGGCATAGATGTGGTCGTTGAATCAACCGGGCTTTTTACTTCCTACGACAAAGCCAAATTTCATTTAGATCAAGGAGCCAAGAAGGTTGTTATCACTGCTCCGTCTAAGGGAGGAGATGGAAGTGTACAAGGTGAAACAATTCTCTTGGGAATAAACGAAGACAAATTTGGTACTTGTGATATCACTTCAAATGCATCATGTACCACAAATGCTGCCAGCCCACTTATTGCCATACTTCATGAAGCCCTGGGTATTGAGAAGGCGATTTTGAACACTGTTCACGGTTATACTGCCTCACAATCTCTCGTCGATGGACCAAGTAAAAAAGATTTACGCGAAGGCCGAGCCGCTGCACAAAATATTGTGCCAAGCTCAACCGGTGCCGCTATTGCGGTCACTGAAGCCTTTCCTGATCTCAAAGGACTTTTCGATGGTATCTCAATCCGCGTGCCAGTTGTTGCTGGATCTATTGTAGATGTGACCTTTATTTCAAAGAAGCAAACAAATGCCGAAGAGGTAAACACAATTCTTACTAAAGCAGCAAGTGACTCACATTGGAAAAATATTTTTGCAGTCACCAACGAACCACTTGTTTCAAGTGATATTTTAGGAAGCAAGTACGGCTCAATTGCCGATCTGGCTATGACTCGTGTAGTTGATGGCAACCTCGTAAAGGTAATGGGCTGGTACGACAATGAAATGGGGTATACCCATACTCTAGTTGACCATGTTATTAAGACAGGCGAAACTATTTAATCTATGAAAATACATTTAGCCACAGATCATGCAGGGTTTGAACACAAAGAGTCCTTGAAGGCACACTTGCTTGAAAAGGGGCATGAAGTTACAGATCATGGCGCAAAGACATTAAATGAAACTGATGACTATCCGGCAATAATAACTTTAGCAGTAAAAGCAGTCCTTGATGATCCTAGCAGTAAGGCCATTGTGTTTGGTGGGTCTGGAGAAGGAGAAGCAATGGTGGCCAACAGATTCAAAGGGATAAGAGCAGCAGTTTATTACGGAGGCAATACTGACATACTTGTCTTTTCTCGAGCGCATAATGACGCCAACATTCTTTCTCTTGGAGCGCGATTTCTAACAGGAGAAGAAGTAAATGAATCAGCGGACATCTGGCTCGAAACAGAATTTTCTGGAGAACAACGACACATCAGACGATTAGCACAGTTTTAGAATGGAAATTGACAGTCTATTAAATTTTATAAAGCTCACACATTCTTTCCAACAAACAAAGCGTTCGATTTATGCCACGGGAGAAGATCGAATGGAAAATGACGCCGAACACAGTTACCAGTTAGCCTTGGTTGCCTGGTATATTATTTCAGCAAAAAAGTTAGATTTAGATATCGATTTGGTTATTAAATATGCAATTGCTCATGATCTTGTAGAAGTATATGCTGGGGACACTCCTAACTTCGGCCATGGCGTAGAAATGAAAGAAGATAAGGCTGTTCGAGAACACGAAGCAATGCAAAAGATTGCTTCGGAGTTTCCTGAGTTTGAAGATCTTATAGTCCACATTGAGAAATACGAAAAGCGTGCCGACAAGGAAAGTCAATTTATATACTCACTAGATAAGTTTTTATCTTCAACAAATATCTATATTGACAAAGGTCGCTCATGGTTTAAAAACAATGTAACTCTACAAGAAATGATAGATAATAAGCGCCATCGAGTGATTGATGAAAATATACTAAAATTGTGGGACAATATGGTTGATTTAGCTCGCAAAGAAGAATCAACCCTATTTCCTAAAAAATAATTATGATTGAAATAATCCCGGCAGTTTTACCACAAACCTTTAAGGATATAGAAGATGCTGTTGATATGGTACGGGAATTGGCGCCGACCATTCAGATAGATTTTTGTGATGGCAAATATGTCGAGAGCAAAACTTGGTGGTTCAATGGCAAAGATATCCAAAAAAAAGATGACATCGTGGCCGAGAAAATGGGGTTACCTTTTTGGGACAGCATTAACTACGAATTTGATTTGATGGTTTCTGATCCACTGGCACATATTGATACATTTATTGCCCTAGGCCCTTCAAAGATTATTTTTCATAAAAAAACTATTTCCACCGAAGCGTTAATTACATACTTCGATAGTCTTCCTGAGGTCACACTACAGATTATTTCCTTTGGTATTGCTATTGAGCTTGATGATGATCCGGATGAGATTGCGCCACTCGTGCCATATCTGCGCCGTATTCAGTGTATGGGTATTGAACATATTGGTGTTCAAGGAGAGCATTTTTCTGACAAAGCAATTGATATGGTAAAAAAGTTGTACGAGCTCTATGGTGACAAGGTCCGCATCAGTGTTGATGGTGGAGTAAATGAAACCGACCTCCAAGCTCTCACTGAAGCTGGGGCAACTAGACTGGTGGTGGGCTCTGCCATATTCCAAAGTGTTGATCCTCAAGGTACAATAGAGAGGTTAAAAGAAATAGCTAATTCATAAGAGTTTCGATGAAAGCCATAGGTAATTATACAACTCGTGAACTTGCCATGAAGGCCAATGATATTCGTGAGAGTGTCATCAAGATGCTTTTGGAAGCTGGAAGTGGACACACTGCGGGCCCGCTCGGTATGGCTGATGTATTCACTGCTCTTTATTTTGATCTACTCAAACATGATCCTAAAAATCCAGATTGGCCAGAGCGTGATAGGCTTGTGCTTTCAAATGGGCACATCAATCCAGTTCTGTATGCCACTATGGCTCATGCCGGGTATTTTCCCTTAGAAGAGCTTCAAACGCTTCGCAAGTTTGGCTCTCGTCTCCAAGGTCATCCGCACAGAGATTTCTTACCTATGCTTGAAAACTCATCAGGTCCGCTTGGTTCTGGTCTCTCTCAGGCTGTGGGAATGGCTATAGCCGACAGAATAGACAATGGTATAGCCAACCCTAGATACATATATGCCTTGCTCTCTGACGGCGAACATGATGAAGGAAATACTTGGGAGGCTATTATGCTCGCTGGTAAAGAAAAACTTCGCAATCTTATAGCGATAGTAGATAGAAACAATATTCAAATAGATGGATACACCGAAGATGTCATGCCACTAAATGACTTGGCTAAAAAATGGGAAGCCTTCAACTGGCATGTCCAAGAAATAGATGGACACAACATTGAGGAAATAATTGATGCATTACACCGAGCCAAAGCAGTGTTTGAAAAGCCTTCAGCTATCATTGCCCGGACAATTCCTGGTAAGGGTGTTCATGAATTTGAACGTAAGTTTGAATGGCATGGTAAGGCACCAAATAAAGAGGAGGCTAAAATGGCTCTCGACGAACTTCGAACCTTAGAAGGCAAAATTAAGAGTGAACATAAATAATATGTTAAATCCTAAATTAAAAATCAATACAAAAATTTTCAATGACGATGTTGAACAGGTGCCAATTCGTAAAGGTTTTGGTGAAGGTTTGGTATTAGCAGGGGAGAGTAATAAAGATATTGTGGCTCTTTGTGCGGACCTGACTGAAAGCACACAGATGCACTTTTTTAAGGATAAGTTTCCAGAGAGATTTATTGAGGTGGGCGTGGCAGAACAAAACTTGGCAACGGTGGCTTCAGGTATGGCCGCGATGGGCAAATATCCATTTTTTAGTTCTTATGCCATGTTTTCCCCTGGAAGAAACTGGGAACAGATTCGCACTACGCTTGCTTATAACGACAGGAAAGCAGTGATTGTCGGCTCGCATGCTGGGGTCTCTGTTGGCCCAGACGGCGGGACACATCAAGCCATAGAAGATATTGCCCTCATGCGAGTTTTACCTCGAATGACCGTGCTCTCTCCATGTGATGCTATTCAAGCCAAGAAAATAACTTTGGCCCTCTCTGCTAACCCTACTCTTGCATATCTTCGTCTGGCACGAGAAAAGACGCCAGTTATTACCACAGAAGACACTCCACTAGAAATAGGTAAGGGACAGATATTGTACCGACCAGAAGGGATTGCACATGTAGCGATTATTGCGACCGGTGCTCTTGTGGCCAACGCACTTCGTGCGGCCAAAGATTTGGAAGAAAAGAAACATATCAAAGTGATAGTTGTAAATATTCACACTATCAAACCTCTTGATGAAGAATTGATTATCAAAGTCGCCAAAGAAGCAAAAGCAGTTGTCACCGTAGAAGAACACCAAATCGTCGGTGGGCTCGGTGGCGCAGTAGCAGAGTGTCTCGCAAAGTCCGCGCCAACCCCTATTGAATTCATTGGTGTTCAAGATCAATTTGGCCAGTCAGGTACACCCAAGGAACTCATTGAACACTACGGCATGGGGCGCGATGCTATTGAACAGGCTGTACTAAAGTTAATAGAAAGAAAGGTTTAAGAAATAAGTTTTGGTTCGTAGCCAGTAGGAGCTTCAGCTAAGTATTTTTCTAGTTGCTCAATTGTAAGCAATCCTTTTTGAGCACCGACATATTTGACGACAGACATAGAATTGACTGGCCCCCACATTAGAGCCTCTTTAGCAGATTTACCCATAAGTAACGCAGATGAAACAGTAGAAGCGAAAGCGTCCCCAGCGCCAGTGCGTTCAAATGCTTCCCCAGGATATATTGGCATGAACCATATTTCTTGCCCGTCAGATGCGTAAGCTCCTTTATCTCCATCACTTATAAATAAGTGTTTTGGTCCCAAATCATGTAAACCTTTGAATAATAAAGTAAGGTCGTCTTCTTTTGTATTTAAAATGCGCCCTGCCTCCTCTAAGTTACAGAAAAAAATGTAAGTATTTTTATAAATATCTTTCAATGCCTCAGTCCCCATTTTTATCTGGAATGTTCCTGGTTGGAATGCGAGCTTAACTTCTGGGTTTGCTACCACATACTGAGCTATCTCTTCATGATATTTTTCTGTGCCTTCTCCAAGCGAAGAAAGGTAAATCATTTTTGGAGGAACCATACTCTGTGGGAAAGAAACAGGGAAGTGTGCATGTTTGACCAAAATAGTCCGGTCGACATCATACCAAAGTACATAATGATAGTTGGTCGGGATGCCATCGTGAACGCCGACATATTTAGTTGAAACATTGTTAATCTTCAGTTCATTGATACAATTCTCTCCATGGGCGTCTTTGCCAACATGAGCCATCAAAGCTGAAGAAATACCAAGTCGTGCGGCAGAGACTGCAGCGTTGGCGCTATTCCCGACAGCCCGGACCTCCTCCATAGATTCATAAGGAACCTTATCACCAAAGCGCAGTGAAATTCTACAATTATGTTCATCAATATCACAAGTTACTTTGGCATCCTTAATCTTAATAAAAGCGTCAGTGACAATATCCCCAATAGCCAGGAAGTCTATTTGTTCATTATGCATAGATCCATTATAGCTATTTTTCTCTTGTGGTACAATTATTATGTGAAATCACTCCGTGCCTATATTGCCGAAGCCAAAAGAGAAAAGAGGGCCATTGGCCATTTTAATTTCTCTAACATTGAGGGGCTCTGGGCGATAGCTCATGCTGCCAAAACTATCGGAGTACCTGTGATTGTGGGGGTGTCAGAAGGAGAAGAAAAAGCAATTGGGCTAAATGAGGCCGTGGCTCTAGTTTCTACGATACGCAGAGACTTAGATATTCCTATTTTTTTAAATGCTGATCATCACTATAGTTTTGAGAATGTTAAGAAAGTGATTGATGCTGGTTTCGATAGTGTCATTTTTGACGGAGCCAAACTTTCTATGGAAGAAAATATTGCCCAGTCTAAAGAATGCGTGGACTACGCTCGTTCATCTGGCCGTGACATTGTCGTAGAGGTCGAACTTGGTTATATCGGCCAATCTTCAAAAATACTTGATGGTGTGCCAGAAGGTGTCTCTCTCGATAGTCTAACTACCCCAGAAGATGCACTAAAACTGATTAAAGAAACTGGGGCAGACATGCTCGCTCCTGCGGTTGGAAATATTCACGGGATGCTTAAAGGAGGTATTGACCCAAGACTTGATATTGGTCGAATCAATGAAATATCTGAAGCTGTGGGTGTGCCGTTGGTACTTCACGGCGGATCAGGAAATGATGCTGACTTCGATGCTGCCATAAACGCGGGGATGTGCGTGGTGCATGTTAATACTGAGCTCAGGCAAGCTTATACGGATGGTGTGAAGGCATACATGGCAGAGCACCCAGAAGATGTAGCGCCATACAAATATGGAGAGGCTGGAAAAATCGCTATGCAGAAGGTGGCAGAAGAAAAATTGCGAGCTTTCTATAGAATAAAATAATATGCAAATAGAAATATTAAAAAAGAATTTTAAAGGAGATATAGAGAATAGCCAAGAAATGCGTGAAAAGTATTCTCACGATTCTAGTCTTTTTGAAGTTGTACCAGAGGTTGTGGTCTTTCCAAAAGACACACTGGATGTGCAGTCATTGGTGCGATTTGTTGTCGGCCAGAAAAAGTATCCGCCAGCTGGCGGACCGCAGATTTCTGTCACAGCAAGGTCAGCTGGTACAGATATGTCTGGCGGACCACTGAACGAGTCGATCATCATGGATACTACGAGATATATGAATAAAATTATTTCAGTAGACACAGAGAAGGGAGTTGCACAGCCCGGAGTTTACTATCGAGATTTTGAAACAGAAACTCTCAAGATTAATCGCATCATGCCGGCCTACACAGCCTCAAAGGGTATTTGTGCTATCGGTGGCATGGTCAGCAATAATTCTGGCGGGGAAAAGAGTATTAAATATGGCAAAGTAGAAAGATATTTACAAAGACAAAAAATGGTATTTTCTGATGGACATGAATACGAAGTGAGACCACTTACCAAGACTCAGCTTTACGCCAAAATGGGGCAAGAGGACTTTGAAGGAAATATTTACAAAAATCTTTTTGAGCTGATTGAATCAAACTATGATGTTATCCAAGCGGCTAAACCTACAGTTTCTAAAAATTCAGCCGGCTACTATTTGTGGAATGTTTGGGATCGTACTACCGGTATTTTTGATCTAAACAAATTGTTTGTGGGAGCACAAGGGACTCTCGGTATAACAGTTGAAGCAGAGCTTGGCCTTGTCCCAGTGCCAAAATATTCAAAAATGGTTGTTATTTATATGAGGAAGCTTGATCGTTTGGGTGAAGTCGTTGACACAATTATGGATTATGAACCTGAGAGTTTTGAATCTTTTGATGACCATAGTATGAAGTTGGCAATGCGGTTTATTGGTGATTTCTTTAAAAAACTTGGTTTTTGGAAGACCATCAGACTTGGTCTGCAGTTTATACCAGACATTTTAATGATAATTCGTGGTGGAATACCAAAACTTATTTTACTGGTTGAGGTGACGGGGAACGATGAAGAGTTGCTCCAGACTCGTGTGAAAGATATAACTGGTGCTCTCAAACCATTTAGATTTCCTACAAAGGTTGCGCACTCGGGAGCGGAGGTGGAGAAGTATCGGACAATTCGTCGAGAAAGTTTTGCCCTACTTCGCAGTCACGCCAAAGGCAAGCGTACCGCGCCATTTATAGATGACATTATTGTTAGTCCTCATGACATGCCGAAGTTCTTGCCGGAGCTCCAAGGCATACTTTCTCATTACAAACTTGATTACACCATTGCCGGGCATGCGGGTAACGGCAACTTCCATATTATTCCACTTATGGATCTCAATAACCCATTTTCTTCAGATATTATTCTCGACCTCTCGACTAAGGTTTATACATTGGTCGCTAGTTACAAAGGTTCTATTACTGCTGAACACAATGATGGTATCATCCGCACCCCGTATCTCTCATACATGTATTCCCCAAAAATATTAGAGTTATTCAACAAGACGAAGGAAATATTTGATCCGCAAAACATCTTCAACCCTGGCAAAAAAGTTGGAGGCTCATTTAAATACATTACCGACCATTTAATTCGAAGTCACAACAAAGAACACGGCTCATAAAAAAAGCTGAAATAATATTTCAGCCTCGAACTCATTTAATTACTGGCCTACAGCGTAAAGGTTACAAAAGATCTCATCTTCCCAGTGCCTTCTTCTCATTTTACGTGATCGCAATTTTTTTAAGGCATCTCCGAGTACCTTTTGAATGAAAATTCTTGCTTCATCCAAATCTGGATCTTTATGCATGAAAGTAGATGCAAGTTGAGCTTCTTCTGATAACAATCCTTCAAATTTAATTTCCACATTCACTTGTTTGATGAATCTACAGTTTCCTACATTAAGTATTTTTTCTCCGTTATCCTTTTTTATTTCAATGGTTTCTGTTTCTATTAGGATTTTTGGGTACTTTGCTTTTAGAGAAGAACTGACCAAATTCAGAAAAGAATCAGACTTGCTCATTGACAGAAATACTGCGCAGTCAACCGCTTTAATAGGTTTTGACATTTTTTATTTGATTTGTTTTTATAATATCTTAAAATCTAGTCTTGTCAATTTAGAATAAGACTCATTCTAAATGACTAGTTGCACTTTTGGGCTTTTCCATTATAATGAGTCCCTATGTTAGTACTACAAGCAACAAAGCGAGCAGGTGAGAAAACAGATAGTGTCAGGGCTTCTGGGCGTATTCCAGCGGTTTTTTATGGTTTTGGTAAGGAATCTACCCCTGTATCTGTCCCATCTATAGACTTCATCAAGCTTTTCAAGCAGGCGGGGGAGACGACTGCTATTACACTTGATCTTGGTTCTGAGAAAGTACCAACTCTTATCCATGATATTCAGCGTGACCCAGTAACAGGAGAACCAATACATGTGGACTTCCTAGTTGTTGATATGAATAAAGAAGCAGAAGTGTCTGTGCCTATTGAATTCACTGGTCTCGCCGAAGCAGAAAAGTCAGGCATTGGTATGGTTATGAAAGTAATGCACGAAGTAGAAGTCCGCGCCCTACCTGCAAATCTGCCTCACTCTATCGTTGTTGATATTACTGAACTTATAACACTTCAAGATGTTATTCACGCCAAAGACCTTGCTCTTCCAAGCGGTGTCTCACTAGTGACTAACGGAGAAGATGTAGTTGCCTCAGTTTCGGCTTATGTAGAAGAAAAAGAAGAAGCTCCAGTGCTCGACTTAGATGCTATTGAAGTAGAAAAGAAAGGTAAGAAAGAGGAGGAAGAAGGAGGAGAAAAGACAGAGGAATCAGCAAGTTAATCACACTACTTCACTCTCTTTTAGTCAAGGGTAAATAGGGTAATATTTTGGTACAATAGGAGTCTTACAATATGATGCGTAAGGCTTTTATTTTTACTCTTATACTCGCTCTTGCTCTTCCGGCTAGCCTAATAGGCTCTGGATTTATTCTAAAAGACTCTACTGCCTTTGCCGAGGTTACTTCAGCAGAAGAGCGTGCTCAACTCGAGGCAGAACTTCGCGCTCTTGAGCAGGAGATCAAAGAAAAAGAAGCCATCCTCAAAGGCCAGCAGCAAAAAACTGGTACTCTTAAGAAAGATGTGGCACTACTCACTTCCCAAATCGAAACCGCCAAACTTAAAATTCGTGCTAAGACTATTGCTATTAATAAACTAGGGCAAGAAATTATCCAAAAATCCGAAGCTATTAATGACCTTGAGTCAGAAATAAATCGTGAACGAAACTCAATAGCCCAACTTATTAAATACACCAATGAACTTGACCAAAAAGGAGTAGCCTATGTGCTTCTTAGTGCAGACTCAGTTTCAGATTTCTATCAAGACCTTGATGATTTTACTTCAGTTAAACGATCTCTTTATGCTTCAGTAAATAAGATCAAACAAGTAAAGAGCTTAACCGAGGACCAGAAAGAACAACTTGAATCAAAAAAAGAAGATGAGCTCGATGCTAGGAGTTCTATTGATTACCAAAAGAAAGTGGTTGAGCAATCAGAAAGAGAAAAAAAGACTCTACTCCAAATAAGTCAAAGTAAAGAAAAAGAATATCAAGCAGTACTGGCAGAGCGTCAGAAGCGCGTAACAGAAATTCGTAACAAACTTTTTAGCTTTGCAGGAGGAAGTACTAAAGCTATTCCATTTGCCAATGCTCTACAATATGCTGAAGCCGCATCGACTGAAACGGGGGTAAGCCCAGCATTTCTCCTTGCAATTTTGACTCAAGAATCAAATCTTGGTAAAAATGTTGGTCAGTGCTATCTTACCAACCCTGAGACTGGGGCTGGTGTTAACAAAAATAGTGGCAAAGTATATCCAAATGTTATGAAACCTTCTCGTGACGTAGGCCCATTCCTTGAGGTAACAAAAACTCTTGGTATTGACCCATATAAAGCAATAGTCTCATGCCCAATTCAATCAAGTACGTATTGGAATAGTGGGTCATTTGGTCCTTCACAGTTTTTACCATCTACATGGAACCTGTTTATTTCTAAACTTCAAACTGCTCTTGGGCGCTATCCAAATCCATGGGCGCCTTCCGATGCTATTATGGCCTCTGCCCTTTACCTTGCTCAACTCGGTGGTACAGGTGATAGTGTAACCGCACAGTCAAAAGCTGCTTGTAGGTATAATGGTGGAGGTACTGGTTGTGGATATGGAAAGAGCGTGATGGCGATTGCTCGGCGTATTCAAAGTGATATTGACTATTTGAAACAATATGGTGTTTCTAGGCGATAATTTAGATTGATTTTTAGTACTTGAAAAATAGCCACTCTGTGCTAGAATAGATTCCTATGAAAAAGGATACTCATCCAAAAAACTTTCGAGAAGTTGTCTTTCATGACAACTCCTCAGATACCCAGTTCATCATTGGCTCAACTGTTGCCACGACTGAAACTACGACTATAAAGGGGAAAGAGTACCCACTCTATCGTGTAGAAATCTCAAGTGCCTCACACCCATTCTTCACCGGAAATGAAAAGGTCATCGATACTGCAGGACGAGTAGACAGATTCAACAAGCGCCGTGCGGCAAGCGCAAAGAAATAACTACCGAACAAGAAGTCGCATCACTGTGGCTTTTTGTATTTTTATATGAATCTAGATGAATTAAAAAATAATCCGCGTACACAATATCTCGCACAAGAGTATGAGAAGCTTTTGAAACAAGAGGCTGAGTTGGAGGCACTTCTTGCGGGGGATGCAAGCTTAGTAGATATGGTGACAGAGGAACGCTCTGGTATATCTATCCAAAAAGAAGCTCTAGAAAAACAGATAGCTGATATTGAAAAAGCTGAAGTAGAGGAAGAAGAATTTCCAAATGTAATTATTTTAGAGGCGCGTGCCGGGGCAGGAGGGGATGAAGCAGCAATTTTTGCGACACAACTGGTAGAAATGTATCAGAGATTTGCAGACAGTCGTGGATGGAACACAAAGCATCTTGATGTATACACACTCGAAATAAAAGGTAAAGATGTTTACAAATTGCTTCGGTTTGAAACAGGAGTTCACAGAGTACAGCGTGTACCAGCGACAGAGAAGAACGGACGCATACATACCTCGACTGCTTCTATTGCTATTTTACCTATGCGTAAAAAGGTTAACTTTGTTATTAATCCTACTGATTTGGAAATGGAGTACTCTAGAAGTGGGGGAGCCGGAGGACAAAATGTAAACAAAGTTGAAACGGCAGTTCGCTTAATTCATAAACCGACAGGGATAGATGTGAGGAGTACTAGTGAAAGAAGTCAACATGATAATCGTGAGAAAGCCATGCAAATCCTTACCGCTAAACTTCAGCAATTAAAGGAAGAAGAAGAGGCCAAGAAATATTCAGGAGATCGCAAGGCCCAGATTGGTACTGCTGATCGTAGTGAGAAAATTCGTACATATAACTTCCCACAAGATCGTGTTACAGACCACCGTATTCGTCAAAACTTTTCAAACATTGAAGGCGTAATGCTTGGCAAGATTGATAAAATAGTTGATGCCTTGCAGACAGGGGAAGTGGGGGAGGCAGAGGGCTCAGAAGACTAGCCGCTCGGGGGTACTTATATTATTTGCTTTTTGCGGATGCCTACGCAGAGTCCTCAATGCGCAAACAATATAAGTACCCCCTCGCTTGAAAAGTGAGAGAAATTAAGTATAATAATCGGACGCGTGTGTAGTTCAGTGGTAGAACGCTGTCCTGATAAGACAGAGGTCCTTGGTCCGATTCCAAGCACACGCACCACTTCGCTCCTTGAGAGGAGCTTCGCGGTGCACAGCACCCAAAACCCCGTACAATAATAAATATAGAATTGTTATACTTAGCGAAGTGGTCCCGCGTAGTCCCGCAAAGCTCATATTGATGAGCGTCGTGGGACGTAGTGGGGCAAAATAGACTATGTATTATGTTTATATTTTAAAACTAAAAGACGGAAGTTATTATTCTGGTTACAGTAACGAACTGAAAACTAGAGTTAAGGATCATCAACAAGGAAAAGTTGCAACGACAAAGAACAACAGACCAATCAAGCTAATTT
>ERZ1292625.2988-Hain-H41-01um-R1-2988-length-14447-cov-23_pt1 | contig 14447 bp, 11 predicted proteins | sample MGYA00564400_ERZ1292625 | MGnify/ENA primary metagenome ERZ1292625 (study PRJEB36523, sample SAMEA6512639) | groundwater metagenome | collected 2019-01-08 | study: AquaDiva: Metagenomics assemblies of 32 groundwater samples | reverse complement strand
AGAGGGAAGAGGGAAGAGGGAAGAGGGAAGAGGGAAGAGGGAAGAGGGAAGAGGGCATTCCACCTTATGCCCCATGCTCTATGCGCTCTGCACGGGGCCCCGTCCGTAAGGAGATGTTCACATGCTGAAGGCCAAGATCCTCCTCGTGGAAGACACGAAGGCGCAGGCGAAAATGACCATTGAATTCCTCGAAAAAAACGGGTACGAGGTGGTCTGGGCCCAGGACGGGGCCTCGGCCATGAAGGCAGCCAAGACACAGAACGTCGACGTGATCCTTCTCGACCTCGTCCTGCCCGATATCAACGGCAACGAGGTCTGCCGGTGGCTGAAGCTCAGCCAGGACACGAAGGCCATCCCCATCATCATGCTCACCGTCAAGGGCACCACCGACGACAAGGTGAAAGGCCTGGAAGCGGGCGCCGACGACTACCTCCCGAAGCCCTACAGCGAGGTGGAGCTGAATGCGCGGATATACTCCTGCCTCCGGACGAAGGCCCTCCAGGACGAGCTGCGCCAGAAGAACCGCCAGCTCGAAGATATGCTCATGAGGGTGGAGACCCTGGCCGTCATGGACCCGCTGACGAACCTGTTCAACCGGAGGCGGTTCGAGGCCATTCTCGAAAAGGAGTTCGGCAGGACGATGAGATACGAGTCGCCTCTTTCCTGCCTCATGATCGATATCGACCACTTCAAGAAGATCAACGACACCTTCGGCCATCGGGCGGGGGACTCGGTCCTCAGGGAAATGGGGAAGATCATTCTGGACAGCATCAGAGATGTGGACACCGCGGCCAGGTGGGGCGGGGAGGAATTCATTGTGCTGATCCCGGAGACGCCGAAGGAAAAGGCGTTGAAGCCGGCGAACCGGATCATGGAATCGGTCGTGAACGCCCAATTTCCCGAGCTCCGGGGAACGCGGATCACGGTCAGCATCGGCATTGCCGGAGCGCCCGACCCGGCCATCGACAGCGATGACAAGCTCATCCACGCGGCCGACCTGGCGCTGTACGAGGCCAAGCATAAGGGAAGAAACAGGGTGGAGACGGCTTAGCGTTCATCTGAAAAACGGCAGTTGGCCGCAGATTCACAGAGATAACCAAAAGCAGACGCTTCTCAGCGATCCGGGTGCTGGTTGGAATTCGACTATTATCCGCTTGTATCGGAAGCTACCGATCTTTCCGCGTCCAAATTGCTTTTTCCCGGTTCATGCGTCCAGGACCTCCCGGGCCTTTCTGACGAGTTCCTTGGGGGGGACGGGCTTCAGGACGAAGTTCAGCCCCGGTTCGATGATGCCTTTCTTGCTGATGATCTCTTCCGCATACCCGCTCATAAAGAGCGCCTTGATCCCCGGCTGCATCTCATGGATGGCGCGGTAGGCTTCCCTGCCGTTCATCTTCGGCATGATGACGTCGAGGATCAGGAGCTGGATGCGGCCGCGGTTCTCGCTGAAGAGCCGCACCGCCTCCTCGCCGTCCGCCGCGGTTATCACCCGGTACCCGAAGCCTTCGAGCACGGTTTTCGCCAGCTTCCTGACCGGTTCCTCGTCCTCCGCCACAAGGATGGTCTCGTTTCCTTCCAGAACGGCCGCGGCCGCGGGCGTCCTCTCTATCTCGGCCGGAGCGGGTCTTTCCACGGGAATATAGACCGTAAACGTCGTGCCCCTGCCCGGTTCGCTCTCAACATCGATATAGCCGTTGTGCTGCTTCACAATCCCGTACACGATGGAGAGGCCGAAGCCGGTGCCCTTGCCGTAGCTCTTGGTGGTGAAAAAGGGCTTGAAAATCTTTTTTCTGATGGTCTCATCCATTCCGATGCCGGTGTCCGTGATCAAGACCGCCGCATAGGCGCCGACCGTCCCGTACCTCCGGGCCTTGATGTACTCCGCGCCGAGCTCCGCGCGCCCCGTCGTGATGGTGATCGTACCGCCGTCGGGCATGGCGTCCCGCGCGTTTGCGGTGATGTTCATGAACACCCGCTCCATCTGGGCCCGGTCGGCCATGACGTTCATGGGCCCCTCGCCGGGCTTGATGGTGAGGCGCACGGTTTCGGGGAGGAGCCCTTCGAGGAGCTTTTCCATCTTCCGGATGACGTCGTTCATGTCCACGGGGCCCAGCGTAACGGCCTGCTTGGTCCCGTAGGTGAGCAGGCTGTGGGTGAGGTTCGCGGCCCGTTCCGTGGAAGCGAGTATCTGGTCCACGTTGTTCCGGAGGGGATCGTCCTTGGGCATCTTCATCTGGAGCACGTTTCCGTATCCTACGATGGCGGTGAGGATGTTGTTGAAGTCGTGGGCAACGCCGGCCGCCAGCTTCCCGATGGCCTCCATCTTCTGGGCGTAGCGCAGCCGGTCCTCGAGCTTTTTGCGCTCCGTGACGTCCCTGGCGATCCCGCGATAGCCGCAGAACGCCCCGTCCCGGCTGAACACGGGGACGCCGCTGCTCTCGACCACGACGAGGCCGCCATTCTTGTGCACGTAGGCGTTCTGGAAAACCGTGAAGGGCTTTTTTGATTCCGTCATGGACCGAAAGACATCGGCGGCGCGGCGGGCGTCCTCAAGGGGCATGAAGTCGAAAAGGGTCTTGCCGAGCACTTCGGGAGGATCAAACCCCAGGATGTCCTGTATCTTCGGGCTCACATAGGTATACGCGCCGCCGGCGTCCACTTCCCAGATCAGATCGCTCGAGGTTTCAACGAGGTTCCGGAATCGCGCCTCGCTCTCCCGGAGCGATTCTTTCACCCTGCCCGCTTCTTCATAGAGCCGCGCGTTCTCAATGGCAACGGCGGCGTGCCCTGCAAGCGTCTCGAGGAGCTCAATGTCGCTCGGCAGGTAGGATTCACCGCCGCCTTTGCGGCCCAGGGTCAGAATCCCCTTGAGCTGTCCCGAATAGATCAGGGGGACCGACGCCTCGATACCCAGGTTTTTCAGCACGGTGTTTAAGGGTCCGAACTCCTCCTCAGGCAGCGTCCCTTCCATCTCCTCCCGCACGGCGATCCGGGCCGTACGCTCAATCCATCGGACGACCCCGTCGTCCAGGAGCTGTTGCGGGGCGGTTTTATCATGAGCGCCGAATCCGTGGCGCATGGTATAGCGGCCGTCTGCGCCCCTCAGGAAGAGGCGGGCGCTCTCGGGTCTCAGGCTGTCCTTCATGGCGCTCATGAGATAACGGAGCAGCTCATCGAGCTCCAGTTTCGTTATGATCACCTTGATGGATTCCCGCAGGAGCTGCTGGTAGTCATGTTTCCCTTTTACGACGAGCCGCTGGATCCCTTCCTGCACCCGCGCACTGAAGGGCGTTCCGAGGAGGATGACGGCGATGAGGGCGAGGGAAAGGAGGATAGCCCGTGAAGCGCCGAGCAGGGGATCGAAGAAGGCGACCATGCCGATATGGACCGCGGAGAAGATGATGAAGAGCAGCGCAATGCCGATGGTATGGGAGATGATGAGCCGGATATCGAAGAGGCGGTAACGGGTTATGGCGTAAAAGGTGAGGACCACCCAGGGGAAGCTGAAATAGGAACCCAGGGCCGGATCGAACCCGAGGCCGCCGGTGAGCTGCAGAAATCCCACCGTGAGCGCACCGCCTCCCCCGAAGATAAGCGTGCCGTGGAAGAAGTGGTCCAGCTGTCGCTTTCTGACGCCGTCCACCTGCGTTTTGAGCCGGTACACCCCGAACATGACCCAGAGGATCATGAGAGCGCCGACGAGACGAAGGGGATTCTCCAGGGGGCCCGGCCGGTCGACATAAGGGATGAGGGATGCATAGCCTGTTTCAACGAGGTCCGTGAACAGGCAGAGACCGAAGACCAGGGCCCAGAAGGGATAGAATATGAGCCCGATCATGCCGGCGGCCCTGCTTTTTTCATTTTTCATGAAATAGATGAACTGGAGCGCCGCGGGGATGCTGAACCAGCCGATCCAGGTCAAGCGGGCCGGGAGAGTGAAATTTAGGCCCTGACCGGCCTGGACATACATGATTGCCGTGAACAGCGCGTAGCCGGCGGAGAAGAGGGAAAAGGCCGCCACGGACCGTATGACGGCGCTGTTGCGGGGGTTATGCCTGAGGAGAATGACCCCGAGGACGACCTCAAGTGCGGCAACGATGAATAGGGGATAGCCGAGTATTTCAAAGAGAGTCATGGACGATCCCGCAATTGTGACGTCTTTGCCCGGTGGACTGCCGCAACGTTGCCTCCCGGGGCCCGTGGAAAGTCCCGGTCCCATGGAACGCGCCTCGATCGCATCGGCAAGTGTGATAATTATAGCAGTAAAAAGGCCTTTTTGCCGAGTTAGATTATTGAAGGTCATCCTATCCGGCCGAGAAGGACGGAATACTCATACATTCATAGCGTGCTCTCTGCAAAACCCCTCATTTCGTAGTGGAAATTTCCCCGGGGTGTGGTAGAATGCGGCCGTATGGCAAAGATCCTTGAAAAGAGGCTCATCCGGCAGCCCGATGTTTTTTACTATAAGATCGCCGCACCGCTCATCTCCCGAAAGGCGCAGCCCGGTCAGTTCGTTATTATCCGCCTCCATGAGAAGGGGGAACGGATCCCTCTTTCCCTCGCCGACATCAATCCCGACCAGGGAACGATCAGCCTCATTGTCATGGCCGTGGGCAAGACCACTCACGAGCTTTCCACGTTCCGGGCGGGAGACGAAATCCTCGACCTCTGCGGTCCCCTCGGTCAGGCGACCCGCATAGAAAAGGTCGGCCGCGTTGCGCTTGTGGGCGGCGGGTTCGGAGTCGCGCCCCTCTACCCCATTGCACGGGCCTTCAAAGCGGCGGGGAATTTCGTTACGGTCATCATGGGCGCCCGGAGCAAGGACCTGCTCGTCTACGAAGATGAAATGCGGCAGGTGAGCGATCGGGTGGCCGTCACCACTGATGATGGAAGCAAGGGACTGAAGGGCGTCGTGACCGCGGCGCTCACGCGGGAACTGGAGAATAACCGGCCCGGCCTGGTCCTGGCAGTGGGGCCGGCAATCATGATGAAGTTCGTCGCCGAAACCACGAAGCCCTTCAAGGTGCGCACCGTCGTGAGCCTGAATCCCATCATGGTCGATGGAACGGGCATGTGCGGAGGGTGCCGGGTGAGCGTGGGCGGAGAGGCCAAGTTTGCCTGCGTCGACGGCCCCGAGTTCGACGGCCACCTCGTGGACTGGAATGCGCTTATGAACCGCCAGAAAAGCTACCTTTCGGAAGAGAAGGAATCTTTCGAGGCGTGGAAAGAGCGCCACAGCCGCATGCTCGACGAGAAACGTCAGCCCCTCTGCGAATAGGAAAGCGACCGCTCCATGACCGAGACGACGAAAGAAAAGAACAGGCCTAAAAAGATCATTCCCCGGAAAACTCCCATCCCTGAACAGGACCCGCAGACAAGACGGGGGAACTTCGAAGAGGTTTCCCTCGGCTATGAGCCCGAGATGGCCATGGGCGAGGCGGAGCGCTGCCTGAACTGCCCTGATCCCGCCTGTGTGACCGGCTGCCCCGTCCATGTCCCTATACCCCGCTTCATCCATGCGATCAAAGAGGGCGACTTCAAGAAGGCGCTGGACATCATCAAGGAAGCGAACCTGCTCCCTGCGGTCTGCGGCCGTGTCTGTCCCCAGGAAAGCCAGTGCGAACAGCGCTGTGCTCTTGCGAAAAAGTTCGATCCCGTCGCCATCGGCCGGCTGGAGCGGTTCGCCGCCGACTGGGTGATGGGGCGCGGGACGGGCGACGCCCCGGCAGTCGCTCCGTCCACGGGCAGGAACGTGGCCGTCGTGGGAAGCGGCCCCTCGGGGCTGGCCTGCGCCTATGAGCTGCGGAAGATGGGCCACGGGGTGACCATATTCGAGGCCTTTCATGAGCCCGGCGGCGTTCTCCTCTACGGCATCCCCGAGTTCCGGCTGCCGAAGAGCATCGTGGCCCATGAGATCGACATCCTGAAAAAGATGGGCGTCGAGATCGTCACGAACGCCGTGGTGGGCAAGCTCATGACCGTGGACGAGCTCCTCGAGCAGTTCGAGGCCTGTTTTATCGGCACCGGCGCCGGGACGCCGAAGTTCATGTGCGTCCCCGGGGAAAATCTGAGCGGCGTCTACTCGGCCAACGAGTTCCTGACCCGCATCAACTTTATGAGGTCCCATTCATTTCCCGAGTACGATACGCCGATCAAAAAAGGCCGGCGCATCGCCGTCGTGGGAGGCGGCAATGTCGCCGCGGACTCCGTGCGCACGGCCCTCCGCCTGGGGGCCCGGGAAGGGATCATCATCTACCGCCGCTCGGAAGAGGACATGCCTGCGCGGCGGGAAGAGATCCGGCACGCCAGGGAAGAGGGCGTCCGCTTCGAGTTCCTTACGGACCTCGTGAAGATCATCGGTGAGAACGGGTCCGTCCGGGAGATCGAGTGCGTGAAGATGGACCCCGGAGTTCCCGACGCCTCAGGCCGGAGGAGGCCCGTTCCGCGAAAGGGTTCGGAATTCCGGATCCCCGTGGACATGGTCATCATGGCCATCGGCACGAACGTCAACCCCCTCGTTCCGCGGAGCACGAAGGACCTGGAGCTCAACGCGTGGGGCTACATCGTCGCCGATGAGAAAACGGGCCGTACCAGCCGCGAGGGCGTGTACGCGGGGGGCGACATTGTTACCGGCTCGGCTACGGTCATCTCCGCCATGGGCGCGGGCAGGCGGGCGGCCGAGGCGATCCATGAATACGTAATGGAGAAAAGATAGTTCCCCCTGCCGGTATCGGCGCGGCTTGGAACGGGCTCCACGTTCTGTTATCGACATGACGTTGGTCACAAAACACCTTGACAGGGTAGGTCCCTTATGCTAATTTACCCAAACCTTGTTTGGCCCGGAGGGATTTCCATTGGAACAGCAGAAGGGGATCGTTGAAATCGTTTCCGAGAAGGTCTGGAAGTTCTTCTCGTCCGTAAAGCTCGCCGTCGTGCTCCTCATCATCCTTGCCATCGTGTCCGTCATCGGCACCGTGATCCAGCAGAACGAACCCCCGGAAAAGTACCTGCAGGAATACAGCGCCGCCACGGTACAGCTCTTCGAGGCCATTGGCTTCTTCGACATGTATCATACGTGGTGGTTCGTCCTGCTCCTGTTTCTGCTCACGGCAAACCTCACGATTTGTACGCTCGACCGGTTCCCCCGGACGTGGAGCATCATCACGGCCCGGCTTAAACCAATCGACGACGAGGGGCTCAAGGCCGTGCCGTTCAAGAAGGAGATCATCTTCAAGGGCGGCATGGACAAGGCCGAGGCGCGGGCTTCCCAGGCGCTCCAGGCCGCGGGCTACCGTTACCTGGTGTCCGGCGGGCCGGGCGTGCATCATCTCTACTCGCAAAAAGGCGCCTACAGCCGTCTGGGCGTATACATTACCCATACGAGCATCATCCTCATATTCGTGGGAGCGCTCATCGGCACGTTCTTCGGGTTCAAGGGCTTTCTGAACCTGGCCGAAGGGGAGCCCTCGAATAAGGTCTTTCTCAGAAATGAACCCATGTGGGACAAGATCACGGCCGCCTTCGGAATCGGAGAGCAGAAGGTGATCAGAGACCCCAGGGTCGGCGTGCCTTCCATGCCCCTCGGGTTTATCATCCGGTGCGACAATTTCGAGGTCGATTATTATCAGAACCAGGGAATACCCACGGGCATGCCGAAAGAGTACTACAGTATCCTCAGCGTGTTCGACCTCGAGGGGCGGCCGATCATCGACCAGCGGCGCATCGTCGTGAATGATCCGCTCACGCACCGCGGTATTACGTTCTACCAGTCGAGCTACGGCATGATCCCCGGCGCCTCCGGCAAGATCGTGCTGACCGTCAGGCCCAAGAATGAGGCATCGCCGGGCGAACTGGTGGTCCTGGACCCCGGCGCGTCGACGTACGTGCGCTCCATCGACAGGACGATCAAGGCGGTCGGCATGGCCCCTTTCGGGTACCGGGACCCGGCCACGGGACAGGTGCGGTTCTTGCGCTCCGAGGAGCTTATCAACCCCACGGTGGAGCTCGAGGTTTACAAAGGCAAATCGCTGCTCTACAAGACGTACGTGATGAAGGCGGATTCCGGAGAGCCCGCTATGCCCGAAAACTACACCATCAGGTATGACGATTACTGGGGCGCGCGGTACACCGGACTCCAGGTGACGAAGGACCCCGGCGTCTGGGTGGTCTACACCGGTTTCATTCTGCTCTGCATCGGCCCGCTTATCGCATTCTTCGGCTCTCACAAGAAGATCTGGGTGCGGATTTTGGACCGGAAGGGCCATGCATCAATTACCGTGGCAGGCTCGGCCAACAGGAACCGGCTGGGGTTCGAGCGCGAGTTCAACAGGATCGCGGAAAAAATCGCAAAGTAACCAGGACGGAGGAATACTCTCGATGGACAGCTCCATACTCTTCGGCATTGCAACGCTCGCATATCTCATCGCCATGGTGCTCTATATCAGCTACCTGGCTTTTCGAAAGGACGGCGTCGGTCTGGCCGCATCGATCGTTACCTACGCCGGCCTCGGCATCCAGACCATCGCATTGCTCATGCGGTGGTACGAGTCGTACCAGATGGGGATCGGCAGGGCGCCGCTGTCCAACCTCTACGAGTCCCTCGTCTTCTTCACCTGGAGCACGGTGCTCATCTACGTCATCGTGGAATACAAGTACAAGACCAGGGCCTTCGGCGCCTTTGTCATGCCCGTGGCCTTCCTCGCCCTTGCCTTCATCAACGTGGCGCCGGGCATCAAAGCGGACATCACGCCCCTGGTGCCCGCGCTCCAGAGCAACTGGCTTCTCTATCATGTGTTTCTGAGCTTTATCAGCTATGCGACCTTCGGCGTGGCGTTTGCCGTGAGTCTGATCTATCTGCTTATGGACACAGAAGAGCGGGGACCGGTGGTCAATTTTGGATATGCCGCAGGCGCGCTCGTTGTTCTCGTGCCGCTCGGTCATTTTTTTGCGGGCGCGGGCATGATGTTAAAGGTATTTTTTTGGATAGGGCTCGGCGCTCTCGCCATTGCGTGGTTCGTTTACCTCGTCGTTGCCGGGGCCCGCAATAAGCCGCAGGTGTACCTCTTCTGGTCGGTCTGCGTGACGCTCGCGGCCGGGTTGCTTCTGGCTATGGGGATAGACTTTCTGCTGTATGAAATAAAAGGCCACCTCACGGAGGAAAGTTTTAGAAAGCACCTGTTCGAGTCAACGTTCCTCAGCGCATCGCAACCTGTTGTTGCGTTCTCCTGGGCGGCGGTCCTCAGCTTTTTCTGGCTCGTCTGGTCGCAGGGAATGCGCCTTAAGGCGATCCTCAAACAATTCATGCCCACTCAGGAGCTGATTGACGACTTGACGTACCGGATGATCGCAATTGGCTGGCCTCTTTTTACGGCGGGCGGCCTTGTCATGGGCGCGGTATGGGCAAACAGCGCTTGGGGCACTTACTGGGGCTGGGACCCGAAAGAGACCTGGTCGCTTATTACGTGGTTCATATATGCAATATACCTCCATGCCCGATATGTGCGCGGATGGAAGGGGACGCAGATGGCCATCATTTCGGCAGTGGGTTTTATCGGGGTCATCTTCACCTACCTGGGCGTGAACCTTGTGCTTTCCGGCCTCCATTCCTACGGCGGGATGGAGTAGTCCCGTAAAGCGTCCGACGGCAACGTCATCCGGTAACGATGCCCGGACCGGTAAGCGTCAAGCGGCTGCGTCAAAAACTGAACAGCGTAACCGGCTTACGAAACGGGCCTCGTAAACGTATCCGATCAACGTCATTCGCTGGAGACCCCAAAAGAATCTTCCCGATCCTCATCCATTCGTTGTAATTTTATGTGACGATCCAATACGATGTTCCACGCGTGCCGGTCCGCGCCTCCTTATTCGGGACCATTCCTATCCTTTTTGTTGAAAAATTATGGTATAATTAAAAAAACAGGATGGCGGTCATTACGAAAAAAGGAGGAAAGGTCCATGAGAGAATTCAAATGCGCAAGTCTTGGTAACAATTGCACCTGGAAACACATTGCCAAAACAGAAGAATTGCTTGCCGATGTGGTGGCGCTCCATCTGCGGGATGTCCATGGGATGAAGGCGGTTTCTCAGGACATGGTGGGAAAAGTGAAGAGTCTGTTCTCCAACCCGCCGCCCGTCGAGGCAAAGGCCGCTGAAGGTCTCGTGTTGAAGGAGTTCCGCTGCCAGGACATCGGGCACACGTGCTCATGGCGGTACATCGCCCAGACCGAGGAACTCATCGCCGACGGCGTCGCGCTCCATGCCCGGGAGGTCCATAACGTAAAAGAGTTTACGCCGGAGCTCATGACAAAGGTCAAGAATTCACTCCACGAGTGGAAAGGGTAAGTCGCTTCGCTCCATTGGAAATCGCAAGTTGAAAATTTAAAATTTCCAATTTCCAGTATTCATTTTTCAATGGAGCCAAGCGACAAGTCCATGCCCTTGTCAATGGAATAGATGGGATAGATCCTGAAATGTTCGACCGAGGGCTGCACCACATAGTAGTCCGAGCGGTGCCACATGAAAACCCACGGCGCGTTCCCGATGATGCGGTCCTCGGCTTTTCGATAGAGTGAATACCGGCTGCGCTCGTCGACCGTACGCTGCGCCTGCTCGATCAGGCGGTCCAGTTCCGGGTCCAGGCAGCGGGTGCGGTTTCCCGCGGGACCCACACTGGCCGCGTGGAAAAGGGGAAAGAGAAAATTTTCCGGGTCAGGGTAGTCCGCCCACCACGAGAGCCAGAAGGCGTCGGGCTCGCCTTTATCCACCGCGCGTTTGAATGCGCTCCAGTCTAATTGTCTCAGTTCGGGTTGGAGTCCGGCTTTTCTCAGATAATCGTAAATAACCTCCATAATGTCGACAACCTCAGGCTCCGCCGAACTGTAGATTTTGACGCGAACGCCTTCCGCCCCCGCTTCTTTTATGAGCATCTTTGCTTTTACCGGGTCGTAACGGTATCCGGAGCTCTTCTTCGGCCCCATCCCGTATCTCCACAGTCCTGGCGGAACAGGGCCTACGGCAACAACTCCCCGCTTTTCAAACACCGTGCTGAGGATGCGTTCCCTGTCAATGGCAAGATTCACGGCGTAGCGGACCCGCTGATCGCTGAAGGGAGGCCGTGTGCAGTTGAGGCCGAGGTAGTAGCTGTCCAGTCCCGGCTTACCATATATTTGATCTTTCCATTTAGGATCCGTGATGAAGCGCCGGTACTCCGCCGAAGGAATAAGCAGGACGTCGATTCCTCCCGTTTCGAATTCGATGACCGCCGTGAGGTCTTCCGGTATGACACGGTAATAAATTCCTTTCAGCCCCGGCCTCCCTTCAAAATAATCATCACGCGCCGTGAGTTGAAGGCCCTGACCATGTTTCCATTCCGCGAGCACATAGGGCCCGGTCCCCACGGGGTGCGTGCCGAAGTCCTGGCCGAGCCGCTCCACGTCCTCTTTCGGCACCACATAGGCCGTCGGCATGGCAAGGAGCGAGAGAAAGGGGCCGAAGGGCTTTTCCAGGGCGAGGGAAAGCGTGTGGTCGTCGATCACGCCGATGCCCGAAACGCGGGCCGCCTTCCCGGCAAGAAAATCCCGGGCGCCCTGAATTTTGTCGACCACCCAGGTGAGGGGCGCCTTTGTCCCGGGCGTAAGCACCCGCTCGAAGGAGTACCGGAAGTCCTCCGCCGTCACGTTCCTGCCGTTGCTGAAGGTGACGTTCTTTTTAAGATGGAAGGTATAGGTCCGTGCGTCCCGGGAAAGCGTCCATGATCCCGCGATGTCAGGCACGACATCAAGGTTTTCGTTGAAGCGGACGAGGCCGTTGAAAATCTTCGCCGCGATGCCGCCGCCCTGCACGTCGGTTATCAAGGCAGGGTCGAGGGTGGTGGGGTTGGTGCTGAGGCGCAGATGGAGATGGCCGGGGAGCCTGCTGTCATTCCGCCTATGGCAGCTCAGCGCGGGCAGAAGAAGCAGCGCGAGCAGAAGGAGCAAAACGACAGTGGGGAATTTATTTTTTTGCAGCATTGATGAGGGCCTTGAAAAGTTTTCGGGTGTATTGGTCTTGCGGCGTTTTTTCGGGATGCCACTGGACGGCGATTAGAAAGTTCCTGTCATGCCCCTCCATTGCCTCGATCACGCTGTCCGTGCAGACCGCTGAGAGCCGGAGCCCCTTGCCGGGGTTCTTGATGCTCTGATGGTGGCCGCTGCGCACGCGGGGGACACGGGCAGCGCCCATGATATCGTGCAGCATGGTCCCTTCCAGAACATCCACGGGGTGGAAAACCTGTTCGCCCGGCTTTGATGCCCCATGCTTGATCGCATCGGGGATCTGGAGCAGGATGTCCTGGTAGAGGCTCCCGCCCAGCGCCACATTCACAAGCTGCGTGCCCAGGCAGACGGCGAGCACCGGCTTTTTTGCCTTCGTTGCAGCCTTGAGCAGGTCAATCTCGAACCGGGTGCGTGCGTCGGGAGAGAACGTTATTTTTGCGCCGGGGAGCGGCTTCTCTTTATAAAATTTCGGATGGATGTCGTCGCCGCCGGTGAAAAGGAAGCCGTCCAGCCGCTTCACGATGTCGGGTATGGACCCGTCGATTCCCAGAATGGGCACAGGAATGCCGCCTGCCTGCGCCACGGCCTTGCCGTAGTCCTGGTCCAGGATATTCAAGTTCCTCGCGGGCTGTTCTTCGAGGTTCATGGTTATGCCGATGAGAGGTTTCATAATTGCGCCTTCAGCTTCCGCCCCGTCAGACTCCTGCTTCACCTTTCACGTTCCAAAGAATATAGCATATTTCCAGGAAGAAAAACAGATTTTTAGTCTTTCCTGCCGCGTATTTCTTGCAAAATCATGACTGCTTATCACTACAGCGAAATTTTTTCGTCATTCCCGTGAAAACGGGAATCCAGGATGTAGATAAGCTTCAAAGAAGGCACTGGATACCCGCTTTCGCGGGTATGACGGATGCGGTGGAAGTGCTTTTTATTGGTACAGTGCCGTAATTTCCGAAAGGTTCGCTGTAGTAATAAGGGCGATATCGGATGTTCTCTTCATTGAATCGTGTCTTCCTTGAGCACTCACCGATGAAATCAGCGGCGCGGCTTCACCGCGATCGCTAATGCGTGGTTTCTTATGCTACTTACACCCTTTTGGGAGTGCATCTGTCGATGATAATTCGTACCATTTCCAATAACTGATTGTTTTTTTGTAGGGATGCATAATGGTTCGAACCATAAAGACTTCGACACAATAATTCCCCATCTTCCAATAATCATATTCAAAAGGGTAAGGTCTCATAATAAATACTACGCCTCCTGCGACTACGGCGGGAAACGGGCCAAATACTATCCCACAACCAATCAGGGTAGCACCCATTGAACCAACGTCGCCCCAGTCCTTATTTATTAAAGCTGGTTCTCCCCAGACCGAGGTCAGCTCCTCAGCGTAAGGTGTGTTTGCAGGAAAACCTCTGGACTTTTTTTCATATTCTCCAATTTCCGGATATTCTGTCCGAAGCTGGTCTGCAGATTTTTGGAATGAAGTAGGATCTGTCGGAAGATGTTTGAACGGTAACGTTGTTGAGCAACCAACCAAGCATAAAGCGAGAAGAAAGATAAGATAAATTTTCTTCGCAATTTTCACAGTGATCTCCTTAGCGCTTATTTTAATAGGAAGGATAGCGCGCGGCTGACCCGCCGGGCGGTTTTTGCCCGGTCGGTGTCGAGCCGTCTGGTTGGATCATTATTGTTTGTTATGTGAGAACGCTGTGTGTTATCGAGACAGCAATAGGCTGATTTTTTGTAAAACGTCTGAAATCGTTCTTACAGGCAAAGCGCATATAAACTCAGCGTTTCTTGTTCGCCAATCCAAACTTTTCACCTGATCGGCCAAAATCGCCCCGGTCACTGATTGGTCGGAAGGGATGATAACTTCAAATGGATAGCCTTTGATTTGATTGGTGATAGGGCACAGAAGAGCCAACCCTACTTTATCATTATAGGGCTGCGGCGAAAGGATCACTGCCGGACGGCGACCTGATTGTTCGTGACCAGCTTGAGGGTTCAAAGAAATCCAAACTACATCGCCCCGCTTGGGGACATAAGGTTTGGGATCTACCATGCTTCTATCCCGACGGCAGGACCGCTGTCAACCTCGTGATGAAGATTATCTGCGGTTACTTGCGCCAAGAGTTTTTTGAGGGTCACGCCGGGTTTTTCAATAGGCACGATGATAAGTTTCCCATTGGCCAGAGAGACATCAACGGATGTATCGTTCAGCAGACCTACTTCGGTTGCAAAGGACTTTGGGATTCTAAGCGCAAGACTGTTGCCCCATTTCTGCACGCGAGTTCGCATGAACGCACACCTCCTTAGCGTATCTACATTGTATCTACATTGAAGATACATCTTTTGCAATATGCAGTCAAGGCTTTTTATGTCTGGCCACCAGCGGGAGGCCACCAGCGGGAC
>ERZ1292625.1168-Hain-H41-01um-R1-1168-length-33447-cov-40_pt1 | contig 14451 bp, 15 predicted proteins | sample MGYA00564400_ERZ1292625 | MGnify/ENA primary metagenome ERZ1292625 (study PRJEB36523, sample SAMEA6512639) | groundwater metagenome | collected 2019-01-08 | study: AquaDiva: Metagenomics assemblies of 32 groundwater samples | reverse complement strand
CAGCGATTCCCAGGCAACCTGCTGGCGAAATGCGTGCTGGCGATGATGGCAGGATTTGCCCAGCCGCCGCCCACTGGAGAACGACCCATGCTCACACGACTCTGGCTCTGGCTGTTAGCCTACTTCCACCTGAGCGACGCTGCCGTATGTGAGATGTCGCGGGGCATGGGTGTGGCAGATTACCATGATTATCCCGATGATGAGCGGGGCATCCCCGTCCACTTCGCTACGCTCCGATGCAAACGCTGCGGAAAGACGTTTCACCTATGAGGTGCGGCCATGCGTGGCGGAACCCGTGAACGCGGCAAACTGTGGAAGAAGCCGAAGCAGCACTTCACTGCCAGAGAGGGTGAGTTCGTGGTTTATTGCCGTGAGGTCTCTCAAACTCCTCTGCTCACTCGTGAGCAGGAGATTCGCTGCGGTCATGCACTCAATAGCATTTGGCCGCGGCAGCGGGTCAAGGCCCGCGAGCTGCTGGTGCGGGCCAACCTCCGTTTCGCCTTCAAGCTGGCCAAGCGGTTCACCGGACGTGGTCTGGACTTGGCGGACCTGATCCAGGAGGCTGCCTTCGGTTTGCTGCGTGCCGCCCAGGATTACGATCCGTCCCGTGCCCGCTTCTGCACCCATGCTGGTCATTGGATCAAACAGTGTCTGGTGAACGCTTGCGCTGACCGGGGCCGCCTGGTGCGGGTGCCCCGCTATCAGCGCCGCCTGGTCCATTTGCATGAGCAGACGGTAAGTGAATTCGCTGCGGTGAACGGTTCATTGACCTCTCAAGATGTTTTGCAGCGAACTTGTTTGCTGGCCCAGGCAAAATCCATCGGGATTTCCAATCCCGCAGTCCTCAGCAACGGGTTGATTGCTTTACGGGCTGGGTTCGTGCCGCTGCATTGTCTGGATGACGAGGGGGATGATGTTGCGGCCAATGAGCCGGAGTCGCGGGAGCCGTCCCCCGTTGCAGTGGCTGAGCAGAACGAAATCAACTTGTTGGTCGTGCAGGCGATGGACACCTTGCCTCCGAGGCAACGCGAAGTGCTGCGGATGCGTTGCGGTTTCGCGGACGGCAAGCCGATGATCCTGAATGACATCGCCTCACTTTGGGGAATCAGCCGTGAGCGGGTCCGGCAACTGGAGCGGCAGGCACTGACCACGCTCCGTGAGATCCTGGGTGAATCTCCCTCCTGCTTAAGCGTGGGGAACGTCAGGCAGTCGTCTGCGGTTTGACGGGCCTGGCCACCGTCTGCTTCGCGTTGGCCAGTGGCTTGGGTCGCCCCCGCTCCTTCTTTTCCTCCTCTTCCTTTCCCCGCGGCACCAATCCGAACAGGTCGAACAGGGCACGGACCCCCGGCTCTTTACCGTCCGTCCCCGTGACGAACGCTTGCTCCAGCTCGTAGGGGGTATAGGTGTGGAGGATGTTGTTCAGGGTGTAGCGGATGCAAGTGTCGCCCCGGAGTTCTGCCAGTTCATTGACTTCTGCCAGGTGGATTTTGTTCAAGACCGCCCCGATCCTCCGCGGTTGTCTTTCCAGGGATGGCTCGCTCAGGAGCATCAGGATGAACTGCTCCGGTGGTTTGAGCAGCAACTCTGCAAGTTCCGGGCCGCCTGCTGGATGGATCGCGGCGGCCCACTCCGGGGTGATGAGCCAGTTGTGATTCCAGGGGGTCTGCCCGTCCAGGCTGCCAGCCCCGTGGAGGTAGGTGATGGTCAACCGGCCCCGCCTCCACAGTTTGCATCCTGCACACATCCAGGGATTGGCCGGGCAGCGGGCTAGGTTCTTGTTCCGCCTGGTCCCAGGCCACTCGGGGTCATCATCGTGCAGTGTCTGGTCGCCACATGGTGCTCCGCACCAATGACATGCCCACCGGCCCGTGCATTTGCTGCCTTGACTGATTGCATACAACTCGCTTGCCGTCATGTTCTTTCCCCCTCTGCCCGGAAGCAAAACCCTAAACCCGGTAAAGTATCCCATGGGGATTATAGGTACTCGTGGAGGGTGAAACATGAACCGGCGGGGATTCTTGCGGGGATTGCTGGGAGTGGTCGCTTCCCTCTTGGGATTGTCTACCGCAAAAACTACAGTTTCCCCGTCGGCGGAGGCTGTGATCGGGGATGCCGTCCCGCCCTGGCAGACGGCCTATCATGTCATGTTGTCCGAGTTTCAGTATGTTCATGAGCGGTGGGACAAGCATTTTACCATCAACCAGAAGGCTATGACTGCCCGATACTCTGGTGGGTTGACAATGGCGGCCGTGGGAGAACCGTCGGGGTATGGGACGGAGGATTGGTTGCTGTTGCGTAACTTGCTGCTTCGCCCCCTGACCGTACCCGTGCGGGATGAGTGGGGTGATTTGATTCGACTCCGCTTCATCCCGCAGGTAGTTCACATGGGTGGAATAATGAAGACGGTTCATTGGGAAGCCAACTATGAGGAGGTGGCGGATGCAACGGCGTAGTTTCCTCAAGAGCCTGCTCGGGGCAGCGGTTTCTTTCCTGGGGCTGGGGGCAGTCAAGATTGCGGTCGCTCCGGTCAAAGAGCCGTTGCGGATTGTGGAAACGTACAGTAATTGGGAGACGTGGGAGGTCAATGGTAACGGACTCACGGAAAAGCGAACCGGAGGTGCCGTGCGATTGAACCGGCTGCCGGAGCCGGGAGAGGAAATTCCGATTCGCTTTCAATGGCCGCCCGGTTTTCGGATGGTCAAATTCCAGTGGCACATGCCTGTCTGGGAGTCGGAGGCATCCTGGACCATGCGGTGCGTGGAAATCCCGCAGGTGCAAATCTGATGGGCTTCCTGGCCGACTACTGCAAGAAGGACCGGACCCTCTGGGACCGCAACTTCGGCACGGACAAGGAAGCCGCCAAGCCCCGCCGCCCGGACGAGGGCCGCGGCCGCAACATGGCCAACGACGCGGCCACCCGGCGGTTCCTGGCGGCCCTGCGTTCTGATGCTCCAGGGAATTGGACGGATGATCGCTTCGAGCAGGCACGCCACTGGACCGGAATCGTCTACCTGGCCGGGCACCGCAAGTGCGAGCAGATGGCCCAGAGCGAGTTCCAAGTGTTCTTCTCCGATCCTGATCACCCGGACGGCAAGCGGCCCGTGACCCGGCGGGACACGGAAGCCTGGCGGCTGGTCAAGCTGCTGGAGCGGCCCAATCATGACGACAGCTTCGGAGAACTTCTTTATCGGTGGACTCAACAGATGGACCTCTCCGGCTCGGCCCTGACCTGGATGGTCGAGTCCAAGATGCCCTCGGCCTTGGAGGGCAAGGGGCTGCCGATGGAGTTGTATCCGATTCCCACGGCCACATTGGTGCCCCAGGCCACCATGTCCCCGGATTTCCCTGAGGGCTATTACCGAGCTCAGCCCGTTTACCCCTACGGCCCGTTCTCGACTCTGCCCAGCCCGCTGTCCAGCGTGGGGGCACCCATCGATTCCCGTTGGGTGTTGAAGTTCCGCTTCCCGCACCCGCTGCTTCGCTACGAGGGGTATGCTCCCCTGTCCGGCGTCCGCCTGCACGCCGATGAAGTGGAGTCCATCGACCGCTCCCGCTGGTACAAGATGAAGCGGAGCGTCAACCCCTCGGCCGTGATGAACTTCTCCGAGGTGGAGGGGATGGAGACCCTGCCCGACCCGGAGATCGCCCGCATCCACGCTGAGTGGGAGAACAGTTTTCAGGGGCCGGAGAACCATGGCCGGCTGATCGTGGGCATCCCCGGCAGCACCATCGAGGAGTTCGGGGCCAGGCCGGTGGACATGGAGTACCAAGCCGGATGGGAGCAATTGGTCAGCTTCGTCATGGCAGCCCTGGGCATCACCAAACCGGCCGCCGGCATGATCGAGGACGCCAGTTACGCGACACTCTTTGCCACGCTCAAGCAGCTTCATCTGCTGACGATCACCCCAATGTGCCAACGGTTTGGAAGCAAGCTGACGCGGCACCTGGCCCCGTATTTCGGGGATAATCTGATCGTAGAAATCCGGGCACCCCGGATTGATGACCATGATGTGAAGAGCACCAAGTTGACTCTGTTGGCGTCTAACAAGGCTCTCACGGTCAATGAGCTGAGGAAAGAGCTGGACATGCCCCTGACCAAGGAGGAGTGGGGTGAGGAGCGGTGTGGTGAACAGCCTCAGGGGGCTGGGATGCCGGGCATGGGAGGCATGGCGGCGGGGGCAGGACAGGACGGCAAGTCCCCGGAGCGGATGCAAAGTGCGGACCACGGCATGAAGCCGGCCAACGATGCCATGACCAATGCCGCCGGGGACAAGCTGGCGGAGGAGGAGATCGCCCGGCATCAGCCCAAGCCAGGAAACCTGGGGCGGGGTGCTTTGGGTCCGCGGAAATCACTGCCGTTGAATGGCAATGGCAAGCACCGGATGGTTGCATAGGGGTTCCGCCATGAACGAAAAAGAATCTGAGTTGATTGTGTTGTGCTGGAAGTTCAAGGATGAGAATGATCTGCTGCGGCTGGAGGTGGCTTGCCTCAGGGCGAAGCTGGAGGGCAAGCCTCTGTCTTATGCTTACTGGGACGGCGAGCGGGTGGTCTCGGTCGACCCGCTGGAGTTGGGACGGAAGCTGATTCCCAGACGCCGTTCCATGGAAATTGATCTCAAGGTGGGCAATTCACAAAGCAGGGATGCGGTAAAGAGCATGGACAGATACCACGCCACCCTCCGCGATGTGTTTGCCGTCCGTCCGTTGGAGGAAGGCGGGCTGGCGCAAATGGAACTGAAGGGTCTGCTGGAACATTTTGAGTGCTACGTTGGTTCAGTTTGTGCTGAACCCAGGCGAATCGGTGATAGTGATGAGCCCGCCTGGAGGCATACTTGATGCCGCACGCTACGGGCCACCGCAAGACTGCTCGGCTCACAGATACCCAGCGGGTCAGGTTCCTGGCAGAGTGGCATCTGCTCCCCCGGACACCCACTGGCAAGGTGGAGAAGGACTTCATGCTCATGCTGTGCCGCAAGTGGAACATCAGCAAGCAGCTCGGGACCAAGCTGGCGAGGGAGATGAACCATGCCGCTGTTTGATCCCAACTTGCGGGGACGGTACATCAAGCTCGGGCCGGGCATGGGCGGGCAGCCGTCCGGCTTCGTCAAGCTGGGCAACATCGCCAGGGCGGTGCGGGGCAGTGACGCTCAGGGACCGCACGTCGCCATTCATCTGCGGGGTGGAGGCCAGCCCCTCCGCTACCGTGGCCCGTACCGGGAGCACGTCAAGCGTCAGTTGGAACGCGAAGGCATCGGGGAGGTCTAGACCATGCCGTCCACAATCGTCGGAAACGTATCGGGTGGGGCGTTGTTAGTGAGTGGTGACATCTACTCGGGCTACCAGGCCATCGTGGGGGGCATCCAGTTCAAAGTAGCGACGGATTCCCCTGGCGTGATTTACCTGGGATTGCCCAATCTATCCGGCAACTATCCCTCGGTCATCTCTGGTGGGGCCTTGGCCAGCGGTCTGTCTGGCTACTACCTGACAGACGGCATGCCCATGGCCGCCAATGATGCGTACTTCGTACCAAAGGCCCGGCTGGTTTCAGGGGTTTTGACTCCCCGTTTTGTGATGCCCGCTACCTCTTCGGGAGCGAGGGTATTCTGGGAACCACTATGAGCAGGATTGGAGTGGTGGAATGGCGATAGGCGGATACCTTCAACCTGCGGGTCTTGGGGGAGCATCTGTCACATCCGGTGATGTGGCCAGCGGTAGCATCACGTGGGTAGAGATGGCGTCGGGAGCCGTCCGTTCGGGTCACGTCGGCGACGCGGCGGTCAACTCCGGGAACATCGGTTCGGGCCAGATCGGCAACGAGCACATCGCGGACGGCACAATCATCCAGGTGGATATTGGCTCGGGGGCTATCGGCAGCGGTGCTTTGGCCAGCGGTTCCGTGTCCCGGTTTAAGATGGCCAGCGGTGCCATCAGTTCAGGTCATTTGGGTTCTGGGGCGGTTGTTGGTGCAGCTGGTGGTGGGTGGTCCATAGCTTCCGGTACTGTTGGTCCGGATGATTTGGGAAATGAAGCAGTGTTCAGTGGCTCCATTGGAAGTGGGCAAGTTGGCAGGTTTCATGTTGCTTCAGGTCAGCTTGCTGGGTTTGAGTTGGGTTCGGGAGCAATTGTTTCCGGTCGGATAGCATCTGGTCAAGTTGGTAATTTTCACATTGCATCTGGACAGGTGCAGGGACTTGCTGGGGCTGGTGTGCCGAACCTGGCCAGCGGCACGGTGAATCAGTTTAACCTCACATCAGGTGGAGTGCTCAGCGGGCATGTTGGCTCTGGGGCCATTTGGGGCTTGGTGGGTTCGCTGCCTCATGTTGCTTCTGGCAGCATGACCGGCTTTGAACTCGGGAGTGGAGCCGTAGTCAGTGGCCGTGTGGCATCCGGGCAGCTGGCGGATTTCCACTTTGCGTCAGGGGCCAAGATTGATTCAGCTGAATGGTTGGTGGAGGACACCTACGCTTCCGCCGAAGCCATCTCTGGCGGGGCCGTGGGCATCGCGGCGGCCTTCACTCAGAGCGGCACGCTCCAGACTGCCATGGCCAGCGTCAGCGGTCGCATGCCGGCGGTGGGCGTGGTCATCGCCAACGTGACTAGCGGCTCCACGGTGACGCTGTACCGTCATGGGCGGGTCTTCTCCACCGTGTTCAACTTCTCCGGCTGGATGAACCGCCCGGTTTACGTCGGACGCTCCGGGCAGCTTTCAGCCAGCGGTGCTCCGGTCAGCAGCGGCGACATTCAGCAGATCATGGGCGTTTCGGTCAATCAGTCCGGCCTTCAGCTCATGGTGGGCGACGCCCTGGAGGAGGTGATCGCGGCCAGCGGCGACGTGGGCAGCGGCAGCATCACCGGTCAGGCGGGCGGGGGTTACTTCTGTGTGGCCTCAGGCACGCTGTCCAGCTACGACGTGGCCAGCGGCATGACCGTGCCCCGCGCCCAGAACCTGACGCCGATCTTCAGCGGCTCTTTGTGGAACAGCGGCCTCATCACCGGGGAGACCATCTCGGGCATCCGGGCCGTTTGCCTGGACAAATCGGGGGACGGCACGGGGGCGGTCATCATCGCCATGGCCGCCGTCTCCGGGCGCTGGCCTGCCATCGGGATCGTGAAGGACAACGTGCTGTCCGGCCTGGGGGTCAATGTTTACACGGACGGCCTGATCCTGTTCACCAGCGGCCTGGGTGAGTTCAGCGGCTTCATCGGCCTGCGGCTGTGGCTGGCCCGCTCCGGGGCGGTGACGCCCATCAGCGGCGGTCCCAACAGCGGCGGCTATGCCAGCGGCGATGTGGGTCAGCCCCTGGGCGTAGTGGCTCGTTACACCAGCGGTATGGCCAGCGGCAGCTTTGCTTTGCTCAACGTGCATCCGGTGATGTGGAGTGGTGGTCCACTTGGAGTAGCTACAGGAGGAACTTTTTAAGTGTCTCAGTTCCGGCGACCTATGTTCGGCTCCCGCATCCGCAGCCCGTTTTTCGGGGGGCGGTCCCGCAAGGCCCTCCGCTCGCTGGCCGTCCAGGGGTTCCCCACCGCGGGGGTGCTGGACAACTTCAACCGGGCCGACGAGAGTCCCCTGGCCGCCGCTACCTGGAACGCGGCCTTCGGGGAGCCGACGCTGAAGGTGCTCACCAACGTTTGCGGTAACGATGTCAGCCCAGGCGGGATGCAGATTTGGGCGAACCAGTTCACCGCTGATCAAGAGGTGTTCTTCACCGTGTCCACGGTGCCCGCCAACACCGGGGTCTTCACTGTGGCCGTCCGCAATCAGAGTGCCACGATCTATCGGACGTTCGGCCAGCTGATCGACACCTACTTCGCGGAGTTTTCCTTCCCGGACGCGGTGACGAACGGGGTAGTAAAGATTTTTCGACAGGTGGAGGACGTGACTACTCAGCTGGGGGCGAACATCAGTCTGGGAGTGCCCATGGCTGCTGCCCAGGTGCTGGGCCTTCGCGTCAAGGGGTCCGTGTTGACCGTGTGGCGGGACGGGATTGAGCTGGACACGCAGACGGACACGAACATCACGGCGGCGGGCAATCTGGTGGTGGTCTGCTCGGACACCACCATGCGGTTCGACAACTTTGGTGGCGGTGCGATCTGAGGTGGTGGTGATGTGCTTTTCGACTCCCTGCTGGACCAAATAATGTTGCAAGGCGTGTTCATCGGTTCGGGGGCCATCACCAGCGGGCACGTTGGCAACAACGCCGTGGTGAGCGGCAGCGTTGCCAGCGGTCAGCTTGCGGCAGTTTTCCATTTTGCCTCAGGGGCCGTGACCAGCGGATACATCGCGTCCGGTTCCATTCTGAACCAGCAGATGGGCAGCGGTGCAGTCCTGTCAGGGGCGATGGGCAACGCGGCCGTGGTTTCCGGCTCCGTGGCTTCCGGGGTGCTGGGCACCAGTCACATCGCCTCTGGCGGCTTCCAATCTGGCAGCATCGGCAGCGGTCAGATCGGCCCCAACGTGCTGGCCAGCGGTGTGGTCCAGTCCGGCAACGTTGGAGTGCAGGCCGTCAACTCCGGCAATCTGGGGTCTGGCATTCTCTTCGATTTCCACGTCCGCTCCGGCGGTTTCGGTTCGGGGGCCATCGCATCCGGCAGCATCTCCGCCTTGCACTTCGCCAGCGGCATCGCTCAGGTCAGCAGCGGCTCGATTCAGTCCGGGCATGTGGCCAGCGGCGTGGTAGGGGGTGCCTTCGGGGCCACACGGCACGTTCAGTCCGGCACACTGGGCAGCTTCGACTTCGGTTCCGGGGCGGTCCTGGCCGGGCAGATTGGCTCGGGGGCGGTTCAGTCCGGCAACATCGCCAGCGGGACCATTGCGACCAGCCACATCGCCTCCGGCGGCATCGGCATCAGCGGCATCGCCTCCGGCTCCATCGGCCTTCAGCAGCTTGGTTCCGGTGTGGTGGCCCTGGCCAGCGGGACTGTTACATCTGGCTACATCGGTACGTTCCTGTCCGGCGGGGCAAACAGCCATATCAATAGTGGCAGCATCAGCTCCGGGGTGATCTCTCGCTTTCAGCTCGCCAGTGGGGCGGTAAACTCAGGTCATCTGGGGCAGAATTCCATCACCAGCGGGGAGATTGCCAGTGGGCAAGTATTTACAATTCACGTCGCTAGCGGTGGGCTTCTTTCTGGTGCCCTGGGGAGTGGTCAAGTTGGTGGAGGGCACCTGGCGTCCGGTGCCGTACTTAGTGGCCACGTCGGCAATGCTGCGGTTGTCTCTGGATCGCTTGCTTCTGGGCTGATTGGATTGATGCACATCAGCTCCGGCGGCTTGCCCATGTCGGGCATCGCCTCGGGCAGCATCGGCTTGCAGCAGCTGGGCAGCGGGGTCGTTGCTCTCGCCAGCGGGACCGTCACCAGCGGCTACCTTGGCTCCGGCTCAGTCAACAGCGGTTCCATCAGTTCCGGTGTGATCTCCCGGTTCCAGCTCGCCAGCGGAGCGGTCAACAGTGGGCACCTTGCCCCGAACAGTGTCACCAGCGGAGAAATTGCCAGTGGACAAGTTTTCACACTTCACGTCGCCTCTGGCGGGCTGCTTTCCGGTGCTTTCGGTTCAGGTCAAATCTCCCGGATGCACCTGGCTTCTGGTGCGACCAACTCCGGGCACCTGGGCGACGCTAGCGTGGTGTCTGGCTCTGTCGCATCAGGGCAGGTCTTCACTTTGCACGTTGCCTCCGGCGGGCTTCTGTCTGGGGCCCTGGGTAGTGGACAAGTGGGTCGGTTCCATCATGCTTCCGGCAGCGTGACCAGCGGACACGTCGGGGATACCGCAGTTACCTCAGGCAGCCTGGCTTCGGGGATCGTCAGTCAGTTTGCCCTGGCCAGCGGTGCGTTGAACAGCGGGCAGGCTGGGAACGCCAGCATCGTCAGCGGCAGCATTGCCAGCGGCCAGCTCTTCACCCAGCATGCCGCGTCTGGTATGTCCGTCACCCGTGCCCACTTCCACGGGCCTTTCTTCTCCGGCGGCATCTGGACGGTGCTGACGGGGGAGGCCATTTCCGGTGTCTGTGCAGTGAACCTGTCTCAGTCCGGCACGGCTCGCCTGGCCATGGCTTCGATCAGCGGTCGCATGCCGGCAATTGGCGTGGTGGTGGACAACGTCCTCTCCGGCATCCAGGTCAACGTCTACACTCAGGTGGTCCATCAGACTGCCTCGGGGTTGGCGGACTACTCCGGCTACTTGGGCCAGACTCTCTACGTCGGCCGTTCTGGGCAGATCGTCACGGCCAGCGGCAGCTTCAACTCGGGTGGCTTTGGGGCATCAGACATTATCCAGCCGGTGGCCACGGCCCTGAACTCGGGGGCGTTCGTGGCCGTGGTGGGCAACCCGGTCACGTCTGGGTTCAGCGTCACCCCGGCCAGTGGCCAGGTACAGCGGTTCCAGCTCGGCTCCGGGGCGGTCAACTCTGGTCACGTCGCCTCCGGGGCGGTCCAGGGCAGCCTGGCCGGGGGTGCCCTCAACATCGCCAGCGGCAGTATCGGGGTGAACGATCTGGGTAGTGGTTCCATTCTGTCCGGGCACATTGCGTCCGGGCAGCTCGGGGTCAATCATTCCGCCAGCGGCATGCTCCTGTCTGGCCTCTATACATCTGGTTGGATCGGCAGCGGCTCTCTCGGTAGCGGGGCCGTGAGTCGCTTCCACATCACCGACGCAGGCGTGGCCAGCGGCAACCTGGCGTCTGGGAGCGTGGCCTGGGCGCATCTGGCATCGGGGGCTGTTCAGTCCGGCCACGTCGGCAGCGGGGCAGTGATCGGCGGCAATGCCAGCGGTGCTCGGAATGTGGCCAGCGGCACGCTGGGCAGTTTCGATCTCGGGCAGGCAGTGGTCCAATCCGGTCACGTTGCCAGCGGTCAGCTGGCTATCTACCACTTCGCTTCGGGGGCCGCAGCCCCCTGGAGCCAGCATCAGACCCCGTTCGTTTCCGGTGGCTTATTCACTGCGGTGACGGAGGAGGTGGTGAGCGGCGGTCACGCAGTTCACTTGTCCCAGTCCGGCACGCTGCGGGTGGCCATGGCCTCCGTTTCGGGAAGGATGCCGGCCATCGGGGTGGTGGCGGTCGGGGTGCTTTCGGGCATCCAGGCCACGGTCTACGTCGGTGGGCCGGTGTCCCTTTCGGTGGTCAGCGGCAACCAGGAGTACAGCGGCTACCTGGGCCGGCCATTGTATGTGGGCCGGAGCGGGGCCGTGGTTACGTCCAGCGGGGCCTTGAACTCGGGAGGCTTCGCCTCCGGGGACATCACCCAGCTGCTGGGGGTAGTCTGGCACAGCGGCGGGGTGCTGTTGGGAGTTAAGGCGACGGATGAGGGGTTGTCCCTCATCACCTCAGGTGAGGTGGGCAGCGGCCAGCTTGCCGACGGGAGCGTGAACTCCGGTTCACTGGCTTCAGGGATCGTCTCGCAGTTCAAGCTGGCCAGCGGGGCTGTCAACTCCGGTCAGGTCGGTTCCGGGGCCGTCCAGGGGTACGTCAGCTCGGGCCGCAACATCGCCAGCGGGACGTTGGGCGGGTTCGACTTCGGTTCCGGGGCCGTGATCGCCACTACCATCGGTTCCGGGGCCGTGGTCAGCGGCAACATCGCCAGCGGGGTGGTGGGTACGTTCCATATTGTTGATGGCGGTCTCGGCTCGGGGGCATTGGGTAGCGGGCAGATTTCCCGATTCCACCTGGCGTCGGGCAGCGTCAGTTCGGGGCATCTGGTTTCCGGCAGCGTCAACAGTGGTTCGCTGAGTTCCGGGGCGGTCGGCACCTTCCACATCGGCAACGCCGGGGTTCGCTCCGGCAACCTGGCCAGCGGACAGATCGATTGGCCGCATTTGGCGGCCAACAGCGTCCGCTCGGGTCACGTTGCTTCAGGTACTATCAGCAGCGGGGACATTGCCAGCGGCCTGATTGGGTATGTCCACCTGGCGGACGGGGCGGTCCAGTCGGGTTCCATCAGCTCCGGGGCGGTCAGTCGCTTCCACATGGCCAGCGGCGTGGTCAACTCGGGACACATCGCCTCGGGGGCCATCGGCTCCGGCAACCTGGCTTCGGGTCAGGTGGGATTTGTGCAGCTGGCGGACGGCAGCGTTCGTTCGGGTACGGTGGGCAGCGGGACGATGGGCTGGGTGCATCTCGGCTCCGGAGCCGTGAATAGTGGTCACATTGGCAGCGGGGCCATCAGTTCCGGCAGCATCGCCAGCGGCGGCATCGGCTTCGTGCATCTGGCCAACGCCGCGGTCCTGAGTGGCACCCTGGGCAGCGGTCAGGTGTCCACGTTGCATGTTGCATCGGGCGGATTCGGTTCCGGGGCCATTGGCAGCGGACAGGTGGGCTGGCCGCATTTGACTTCGGGCAGCGTGCTGTCTGGGAACATCGCGTCGGGTCAGGTGGGGCGGATGCACCTGGCCAGCGGGGCCGTGGTCAGCGGGCATCTCGGTGGGGGGGCCATCACCAGCGGCAACATTGCTTCGGGGGCCGTGACTATCTGGCACCTGGCCTCGGGGGTATTGGTGAGTCAGACTGAAGCTGACTGCGAGGAGGCCATCAGTGGTTTCCGGGTGGTGTGTCTGACCAGCGGCAACACGGTCGTTCTGGCCAACGCTGCTTCCGGCCTGCGGCTGCCGGCCATCGGGATAGTGGAACGGAATTACGTTTCGGGGGACACGGTGATCGTCTACTTCGGGGGCTTCATTGGGACCACTTCAGGGCTGGACTCCGCGTGGTCGGGCATGGCGGCCAAGCCGTTGTTCGTGGGGTCCGGGGGCGTGGTGACTATTTTTTCGGGATTGCTGTCGGGGATGGGATACCAGCGGATCGGTACGGCCTTCAGCGGTGGTATCTACATCAACATCGACCCGCAAGTGACGAGTGGCGGCATCCTGCCGGGCATCCTGGGCACGGATCGATTCTAGGCGGGGTTGGGGTGGTTGGGGACGGGAGCGGATGGCTGTGTAGGTTGTCCGCACAACGCGCTGGCCTGGCTGCCCTGCCCCGCTTGGTCTTTTGGGTTGAACATCATGGAAGCAGAATTCAGAAACCCGAACCTGTGGGATTTGGGAGTGCAACTTGAATGGTGGCTGGTGCTGTTGGTCCGCGGTGTTGGTCTGCTGTGTATGTTCATCTTCGGGTGGGTTTGCAGCCGGAACGCGGTGCGGTGGATTGAACGCCACGGACGCAGAGGCAAAGAAGTACAGTGGTCTGACGAGGCGTTGGAGCAGTGCAAAGATACGGGCAAGGAGAGTTAGACCATGGCGGATGAGTGGTTGCTAAAGGCGAAGATAAAGGGGGTGTCCCATCGCAGCTGAGATACAATTTCCAGGGGGGGCCACTGGCTCAACGCACTATTTCCTGGTGCGAAACGCCACCGGTCAGGTGTGGGATACGGTGACGAGTGCTTTCATCACCTACGCGACTGCTTCCTACTCTGGGATGGTCGTCTCAACCACTGAGCAGGGCACGGCCAGCAACTATTTCACGGGCACCTTCCCGGCGGTCGGGGCGGCCAGCGGGGGCGTGTTCAACGTGATTGCCAAGCGGCAGATCGGGGCCACCCCCGCTGAATCGGACCCCAACGTGGCCTCCAACGAATTTCACTGGAACGGCACCCTCCAGGTGCCTCAGGCACATCTGGCCACCAGCGGCCAGATCGGGAACCTGGCCCCGCTGCGACTGGCCAAGGGGGTGGCAGTCAGCGGATTCTTGATAAAAATGGTCAGCAGCAGCGACCATGTCACGCCGTTCACCAGCGGGGTCATCAGCGGTCAGATCAGCCGGGACGGTGGGGCCTTCGGGGCCTTGCAGTCCGGTCTGGTGGTGGGAGCTTACGCCGAAATGGGCCTGGGGTACTACAAAATTAACCTGACCTCGGGCGATACCAACGGAAATATTATTGGTCTGAACTTCCAGGGCGTGGGCATCTCTGGCGGGGCGGCTGACAACGTTGATTTTGCGATCTACATGCAACGGGTCAGCGGAGGGTAGCAGGGTAGTTTGTATCTTGTTTCGGGAGGCGGCGGAAGTAAAATAAAACGAACCGGAAAGGGTTATGTGGACCCAGTCCGGTTCTAACCAAGTGCAATCCTTGTGAGGAGGATCACATCATGGCTGTAACGTATTATACGGGTGCGGATGAGCACAAAGAGTGGCGGCCGATTCTCGGTGTTGCTGGCTGCGAAATCTCAAACTCAGGGCGGGTCCGAACGCGCCGCCCGATAAACGGTAGAGGACCGTTGAAGGACTCCTGGCGACCGATGAATCCGTTTCTGGTGGGCGGGTATCTCAAATTCAGTTTGCCGGGGCGGGGGCACGTTGGGCTGTCCGTGCTGCTGCTGGAAACGTTCGTAGGTCCGCGACAGCCGAAGATGGTTGCCCGCCACCTAAACGACGTGCCGCTGGACAACCGGCTGGAGAATTTGGCCTGGGGCACTCAGTGGGAAAACAAGCAGGATGCCATCAGGAACGGACGCAC
>ERZ1292625.2987-Hain-H41-01um-R1-2987-length-14455-cov-6_pt1 | contig 14455 bp, 16 predicted proteins | sample MGYA00564400_ERZ1292625 | MGnify/ENA primary metagenome ERZ1292625 (study PRJEB36523, sample SAMEA6512639) | groundwater metagenome | collected 2019-01-08 | study: AquaDiva: Metagenomics assemblies of 32 groundwater samples | reverse complement strand
CATATCTGCCCGCCCACAACTTACCCATTATTTTGGTCGAACAGACCATCATGTCTCGAATTTTTGGTCACCAAGCCAATACTGATAAACGGCTGTGGTTCAGGCCCTTCATGTGGATTGATGTAGTCAAAATGCGTTTTTGGGAACAATATTTTTGGAGAAGAGTCAGCCGGGTAGTCACGGTTTCAGTCGAAGACGCCCGCGTCATTCAAAAAATAATTCCCGGTCTGAAAGTTGACGTTGTTCCCAACGGGGTAGGGGAGGACGTCAGCAACTTACCCAAAACACCCCACTATAACCACCGTATTTTGTATATGGGTAATTACAAATGGATCCAAAATTGGGAAGCGGCAGAACTTTTGGCCAAGAAAGTTTTTCCCCTGATACAGAAGGTCATCCCCACAGCCAAGCTGATTATCGCAGGCCAATTTCCTACGTCTGAAGTCAAAGCTCTCAAAACATCGGGCGTAGAGATTTTAGAGCTTAAAGACTCCGACACCCAGGGAGTAGTTAATGCTTATCTTGAATCAGGTTTATTCGTAGCTCCCATGTACGCTCCCGGCGGCACCAGATTAAAAATTTTAGCAGCTATGGCTACCATGATTCCGGTTGTCACCACTCCCGTCGGAGCCGAGGGGTATGGGGCGGTCGACGGTGAATCAATTATCATCGGTACCACCCCGGAAGATATCGCCAATAAATCCATCCAGGTATTACAAAACAAAAAGATGTACACCCAAATCGCCAACAACGCCAGACGGTTAGTAGACACCAAGTTTTCCTGGGAACCTATCGCCCAAAAACTGGAGAGCATATATGAAGACCTTGTCCATCATCATTCTTAGCTACAACGTCAAGAAAAAGCTTCTTGATTGTCTAGCATCAATCCCAAAACATTCAGGTTGGGAGGTCATTGTTGTGGACAATGCTTCGACCGACGGCAGCGCCCAGATCGCCACCATAAAAAACAAAACCAACCTTGGCTTTGCGGTCGGTAACAATGTGGGTATCCGCAAAAGTCTCGGGGAATACGTGCTATTGCTCAATCCGGATACCATCGTCTACCCCAAAACCATCGAAACAGTCCTCAAATACATGCAATCTCATCCAGAAGTTGGCGTGGCCACTTGCCGGGTGGAATTACCGGACGGCTCTCTGGATTACTCCTGCCATCGCAACTTCCCCGATCCGGTAGGTTCTTTTTTGCATTTCGTTGGCTTGCGTCGACTTTCCAAGTATTCCTCGACTCGTGTTCCCAATACCATTCACGAAATCGACTCGCTTACGGGAGCCTTTGCCATGATTCACCGCATCGCCGGTGATGAGGTAAGCTGGTTGGACGAAGATTATTTCTGGAACGCGGAAGATATAGACTTTTGTTACAAATTAAAAGAAAAAGGCTGGAAAGTCATGTATATTCCCGATGTTAAAATCACCCATTTTAAAGGCTCTTCAGTTCGGGCAACCGCCTCCGGCCGCAGCCGCTGGGCCATCGACTCTACAGCTGCCATGTCCACCTTTTATCGCAAACATTTAGCATCTAAATACCCTTTCCTAGTTAACAGCTTAGTATATTTTGGAATTAAATTGTTAAAATATTTCAGATCCATAAAATCGTTTTTATGAGCAATCTTACTGACCAAGAACTAATTAAACTATTAACCATTTCAAAAACAGACCGAGTGTTGGATGTTGGAGGGAGTTCAAAACAACATAATCAGATAAAAGTTGATACTTTAGTTGATATCATTCCTCCCGAAAATGATCCCTATCGACCGTCTAAGAATAAAGCTAAAAAGTTTGTGGCGTTAGACATTACTCGGAAAACCCTCCCTTTCAAAGATAAAGAATTTGATGTTTGCTTATGCACACATACTCTGGAAGATATATACAATCCCTTTTTAGTAATCGATGAGATGTCCAGAGTTGCAAAAAGGGGTTACATTTCAACGCCATCCAGAGGAAAAGATATGGAATTTTCTCACCTAAATTTAACAGACTGGCTGACAGGATTTCGCAGACAACCAGGATTTTCCCACCACCACTGGTTTTTCGAAAAGAGAAGAGACACGATGCATATTGTAGAGAAAAATTATCCCCTCCTTTATACAAGTAAATTTCAAATCACGAAGTGGACAGGGGAGGATGAATTTAGATTTCTCTGGAAGGGAAATATTAAATATTCTGTATTTGAATCCACTAGTTTCCACGAATTAATAAAAGAATACAAGGATTTTATGAGCAGAAATTCTCAGTTCATTAAAAAAGGTCTTACAGTAATTTATTTGGATAATCCTTATTACTACATTAAGGAAACGATCAAATTTTTATTAAAGCGAGGAAACGGTTTTAAATTGTTATCAAAATGAAGATTTGTATAGATGCCCGGATGTGGGGAATCAAGCACACCGGTATCGGTCGTTATATAGAAAATTTGATCGATAATTTGCCGGGCGATGTAATCTTAATCGTCCCGCCAGATCTAAAAAATGAACCCAAACTAGCCAAGTTCAAAAAATATTACGCCCGTTTTCACCCCTACTCTTTCTTAGCCCAGCTGGAAATGCTCTGGATCTTGTCTTTCATTCGGCCAAATTTATTGCACGTGCCCCACTTTACCATTCCCGTCCTTTGGCTGGGCAAAATGATCGTCACCATTCACGATCTGATCAAGCACTTATCGCGCGGCCGCGATACCACCACCCGCCACCCCTTTTTATACAGAGTAAAGTATTTGGGTTATTTAATAATCGTCTGGCTGGCTGTACACCGTGCCATCCACATCATTGTCCCGGCAAAATATTGGAAAAGTATTTTGGAGAAAAAATATCGCCTCAACCCAGCCAAAATTTCTGTTACCTACGAAGGAGTCTCCCCAGCCTTTTTATGAAAATTCCATACGTTGTTTACACTGGAAATTTGTACCCTCACAAAAACATCCCTGTTCTCATCAGGGCGGTGGAATTGGCCAAAATAGATCTGGCCATAGTCTGCGCTAGGTCGATTTTTGAAAAACGTCTGCCCATCTCTTCCCGCGTGCAATACTTAGGTCGACTCACAGATGAGCAATTGGTTGACCTATATCATGGAGCCCTCGCCTTTGTTTTTCCCTCATTAATAGAAGGTTTTGGCCTTCCCGGGCTAGAAGCTATGGCAGCAGGTTTGCCGGTCATTGCCGCCCGGGCCTCCTGTCTGCCGGAGGTGTATGGAGACGCAGCTCTCTTTTTTGATCCTCACGATCCGGTAGATTTAGCGGATAAAATAAAAGCCTTGCTTATAGATTCCAAGCTCCGGCAAAAAATGATCAACCTAGGCAAATCCCAAGTTAAAAAATATTCCTGGGCCACCATGGCCGCCCAAACATGGCAGATTTACCAAGCCGCGTTGCTTTAATTTACGACAGGGTTAATAAATGGGGCGGGGCGGAGAGAGTACTGTTGGCTTTGCATGAAATGTTTCCAGACGCCCCGCTGTACACATCAGTGTATAACCCCGCCACTGCGGGGTGGGCCAAAGTTTTTCCGGCCGTTATCCCCACTTTCTTGCAAAAATTCCCCCTGGCAAAATCCAATCATGAGCTCTACCCTTGGCTCACTCCCATGGCTTTTGAAACCTTAAAATTTGACGACTACGACATTGTAATTTCCGTTACTTCTGCCGACGCTAAAGGAATTATCACTAAACCGGGAACCTTTCACCTCTGCTACTGTCTCACTCCTACACGGTATCTCTGGAGCCACGAAGAATTTTACAAATCACAAACATCTCCACTGTTTCACCCCCTGTTTAATTATTTGAAGTCCTGGGATCTCATCGCCTCCCGCCGCCCCGACGCTTACATGGCAATTTCCCAAACCGTTCAAAATCGCATCTCAAAATTTTACGGTTTACCGTCCGAGGTAATCTATCCGCCGATAGATTTTGACATCTATTCCCAACCCTCACCCGCCCCGTCTCTCAAAGATTTTTTTCTCTACGTCGGCCGTCTGGTGGCCTACAAACAAGCCCAGCTTTTGGTGGAAATATTTAATGACCTGAAACTTCCTCTGGCCATAATAGGCACAGGTTCTCTAGAATCAAAACTAAAGGCCATGGCCGCTCCCAATATATATTTCCTCGGCCATCTCTCTGAAATCGATCTGGTCGCCCATTATCAACATGCCCGGGCGGTCTTATATATTCACGAAGAGGACTTTGGTTTAGTTCCCCTAGAAGCCCACGCCGCCGGAACTCCAGTCATAGGCTTAAATAAAGGCGGAGTCACCGAAACCGTCATCCACGGCCAAACAGGACTGCTCTTAGATAGCGTTGCAGACTTAAAAAATGCTATTCTTAACTTTGACCCCGCTCAATTCGACCGGGAATTCATTAAATCCCATGCCCAAAAGTTTGCCAAAGACCGATTCAAAAGAGAATTTAAGCAAACACTTGTACGTTCTTATTCTGGCTGGCGGCGGCGGCACCCGTCTCTGGCCCCTCTCCCGCGAAAACTCTCCTAAACAGTTCTTAAAAATCTTTGACGGTAAATCTCTTTTTGAATTGACTTTAGCTAGGGCAGGAAAGCTCGCCCCCTCCAGCCACATTTTTATCTCTACCTCGGCCAAATACGCTTCGCTTATCCGTAAAGAAGCTCCAGAAATCCCATCGGAAAATATTATTTCCGAACCTATGCGGCGTGACACTGCTCTAGCTATGGGGTTTGCTGCCACAATTATTTACAAACAAGATCCCTTGGCTGTAATTCTTAATTGTCCGTCTGACCATCTAATTAAACCGGAAAGCATTTATATTTCAGAAATAAAAAAGGCGGCTACAATTGCCTACGAAAAACAAAAATATGTGGTAGTCGGTAAAAAACCCGAATACGCCCACCCCGGTTATGGCCACATAAAAGTTAAAGGAGAAAAAAGATCAGACGGAAGTTTTTTAGGAGATAAATATATCGAAAAACCTCTTCTCGATAAAGCCCAGGAATACGCCCAGAACCGTAATTATTTTTGGAATGTCGGCCAATATATCTGGCCAGCTAAACTTCTGTTAGACCTTCTTAAAAAGCACGCTCCCAAAACTTATTCTCAACTGCCCAAAGTGTTAGCCTCTCTCGGAACCGACGGGGAGCGGCAAGCAATTCAACTTTCGTTTCAAATGGCGCCCACAGTTTCTATCGATTATGCGGTTTCAGAAAAACTTAAGGATTTTATATTGTTCCCCATATCTTTCGAATGGTCAGATATTGGCGACTGGAGTGAAATCAAAGACCACTTACCTCACGATAGCCTTGGAAACGTTATATACGGAAACAAGAATGGGGGAGAGTATATAGGCGTGAACTCCAAAAACAATCTCCTAGTTCTGGAAAAACAACTCGTGGCTACTGTAGGAATAGAAAACTTGCTCATAGTCGACACTCCCGAAGCTATCCTGATCTGCAACGTACTAGACGATCAGGCCGTCAAGCAGGTCCATCAAATTCTCAAGGAGCAAAAACTGCTAAAATACTTATAGCCTTATGAATTACGAGCAATTAAAGCGCGTCATGGACATTTTTTTTGCCCTCTTCCTGGGAACCCTATTTTTCCCCATAAGTCTCCTGGTCGCTCTGGCCATCAAACTTGAGTCTCCAGAAGGTCCGGTTTTTGCTGACATTCCTAATCGTGTTGGTAAAAATGGAGAACTTTTTAAACTGCACAAGTTTCGCTCCATGATTCCCAATGCACACGACCGTCTCCGCACTGATCCAAATTTAAAAAAACTGTACGAAGAATACAAAAAAAGCAGCTATAAACTTAGTGCTGATCCTCGAGTCACCAAAGTTGGTAGATTTATACGTAAATTTTCTTTAGACGAAGTCCCCCAGCTAGCCAATGTTTTAAAGGGGGATATGAGCCTTATTGGCCCTAGACCATATTTTGCTGACGAATTAGAAGAGCAACAACAAAAATATCCCTACACCAAAGACTTAGTCAAAAAAGCCCTTTCCGTCCGTCCCGGCATCACAGGCCAATGGCAGGTATCTGGTCGAAGCGACATCAATTTTGATAAACGGATAGAAATGGATTCGCATTATGCCGAGAACATGAATCTATGGTATGATTTAAAAATCTTATTTAAAACTCCCTTTGTTATGTTATCCGGCAGAGGGGCCGTATAAAACCTGCCGTGCCTGAAACCTTAGTTCACACTTTCGAAGGTCAACCTTTGGAAACATCGCCCCGCAAATTTCCCCCGTTTCTCAAACTAATTTTAATTATCTTGGTAGTTCTGGTAGGGTTAGCAGCTGTCCTGGCCGCCATTCTTTTTCCCTCAGTTAAGAAATTAACCGCCTCTGTTAACCGTCTCAAAGCTTCCGGGGCCGCAGTTGCGGCCGCTGCCAAATCCCAAGATCTGAAGGCCGTCAATCAACAATTAGATGTAGTAGAAAAAGATCTGGCCCAGCTTAGTCAGGATTACTCCAAAATAGCCTGGCTCAAAATTGTTCCCGTCGCCAATTTATATTATGCTGACGGATTGCATGGCCTGAAGGCCGGCACTGAACTACTAAGCGCCGCCAAAATAACGGTTGAAGCTATCGCTCCCTACGCCGATTTAGTGGGTCTCAAGGGCCTGGCTACTTCCGGCGACGGCATGAAAACCGCCCAGGACCGTGTTAATTTTGTAGTGGAAACTTTGGATAAAGTCCGTCCACAGTTATCGCAAATTGGGGAGAAACTTAATCTCGCCCGGTCCGAAGTAGACAAGATCAAGCCTTCCCGCTACCCCAAATACCAATCTCAACTCACTTCGGCAATCGCCGTAATCGATCAAGCCTCCAGCCTGGTTAACGACGCCAAGCCTCTTTTGGAATCGGCTCCGTATATTCTGGGCAAGGATAAACCCCGCAGATACTTAGTGCTTTTTCAAAACGATGCCGAGCTGCGCCCCACCGGTGGATTCATGACCGCCTACGCCGTTATCGAGGTTTCCAAAGGCAAAATCAACATCATCCAGTCTAATGACATTTACACTCTGGATGACAAATTTCCCAAAAAGATAGCCGCACCCGAACCCATTAAGAAATATTTGCCCAATGTCCCATATTGGTATCTGCGCGACCAAAATTTGTCACCTGATTTTAAAGTTTCCATGGAAACTTTTTACCCTAACTATCTGCTGACCAAGTCTCCGGCCGTAGACGGCATTATTGCCGTGGACACACAACTTTTAGTTGATCTACTCAAAGTCACGGGGCCCATTGGCGTTTCCGGTTTTGGCAATTACAACGCCGAAATAGACAAACGCTGCAACTGTCCCCAAGTCTTTTATGAACTGGAAAAGTTTGCCGATCAAGAAGGCCCGGTTGTCTGGGACTCCGTCTCCGGCAAAATAGTTTTTGCCCCCAGAAATTACGGCGACCGCAAATCCTTCATCGGCCCCATGATGCATTCGGTCATGACCAATGTTTTCGCCCAGCCCAAAAAGAAGATGTCCGAGCTTTTTAATACCGCCATTTCGGCTATCAACAGCAAACACGTTCAATTGTATTTCCTCGACCCCAAGATTCAGAGCGCCATCGAAAGCTTCAATTTAGCCGGACGGGTTCGCGAGACTGACGGGGATTATCTAATGGTAGTGGACACCAATTTTGCCGGAGCCAAAACCAACGCCTGGGTGACTTACGCCGCCGATCAAAAAATAGAGGTCGGAAGTGACGGCACGGTAACCAAAACCCTGACTCTGACTTACAAAAATCCCCAACAATATTTCGTGGAAAAGGGGACCAGTCTCAAACTTAACGGTGTTTTCCGCGATTGGCTACGGGTTTACGTTCCCAAAGGCAGTGAACTTATAGAAGCCAAAGGTTTTGAAACGGGCCAGAAAACCTCCGAAGATCTGGGCAAAACCGTGTTTGAGGGCTTCTTCTCCGTCACTCCGCTGAATGTCCGCACCATTACTCTCAGATACAAATCACCCCTAAAAATTAAATCTCCCTACAAACTCCTCATTCAAAAACAGGGAGGATCCAAAAATTTCAACTACACTTTCAAATTCAACGGTCAATCCATACCGGAACACCTCCTGTCCGCCGATCATGAATTCGTATTCTGATGTTGGCATTGTCCTCAAAAGGTTAAACTTAGGCGAAGCAGACAAACTAATAACTTTCTACACCCGGCACCACGGCAAAGTTACAGCCATCGCCCGGGGATTACGTAAACCTACTTCAAAGCGTGCCGGATCTCTAGAACTCTTCAATCTAGTCAAGTCGTCGTTTATCAAAGGCAAGGGTGAGCTGGACACTTTGGCCGAAGTGCAGATTCTGAACAGCCATTCCGGCTGGCGAAAACACCTGGGCCGGGTTAACCTGGCTTATCAACTGGCAGAAGTAGTGGACAAGCTCACCCCAGACCACCAACCCCACCCCGAAATTTTCGCGATTTTGAAAGATTCTTTGTCTCAAATCTCCAGTCTTGGTTCTGACTGGCCATTAAAAATTAAAAACATAAAATTAAAAATATTGGTGGAGTTGGGCTACTGGCCCCAAGCCAAGGAATTCATTGGGGAAGTAGATGAATTTATAGAAAACTTGATTAACCGCCCTCTCAATTCCCCAAAAATTCTTGACAAGCTCCGTTAAGAATCTATAATGAAATTACTGTTGCAGACGCGTAGAAGCTAATGGCATAGCTGAGCGGAAGCAAAAGTAAAGAGAAGCAATTAGGGTGGAACCACGAGATACACTCGTCCCTTACTAAAATTTATTAGTAGGACGAGTTTTTTTGTTGTAAACTAAAAATATGGATCTCATGGAAAAAATTGTCAGCCTGTGCAAAAGAAGGGGATTTGTATTCCCCGGATCGGAGATTTATGGCGGAATCACCGGATTTTGGGATTACGGTCCGCTGGGAGTTGAGCTGAAAAATAATATTAAGAGAGAGTGGTGGAAGTCAATGGTCTATAATCGCGATGACGTAGTCGGTTTGGATGCGGCCATCGTTATGAATCCGGTGGTTTGGGAAGCCTCTGGCCACACCAAAGCTTTTACTGATCCGCTGGTAGAATGTAAAAAGTGCCACCACCGATTCCGAGCAGATCAGGTGAGTGATAAATGCCCAGATTGTAAAGGCGAACTCACAGATCCCAAAACTTTCAATCTTCTTACCGAAGTATATCTTGGAGTCACAGAGCCGAAACAAAAAGCATATTTGCGCGGAGAAATTACCCAGGGAGTATTTGTAAATTTTAAAAACGTTGTTGATTCTACTCGGATCGAAATTCCCTTTGGCATCGCCCAAATCGGCAAGGCTTTTCGAAACGAAATCACCCCCGGTAATTTTACTTTCAGAAGCCGCGAATTTGAACAAATGGAACTCGAATTTTTCATTGAGCCCAAAGACTTAGAAGGGGAAAAATGGTTTGAATACTGGAAAAAACAACGTTTGGCTTGGTACACGAGTCTCGGCATAAAAAAAGAAAACCTAAGGTTTAGAGAACACGCTCCTGACGAGCGGGCCCATTACGCCAGAAAAGCCGAAGATATAGAGTATAATTCTCCATTTGGCTGGAAAGAATTTGAGGGCATTCATCACCGGGGAGATTGGGATTTATCCCGCCACAAACTCACCCATAATGGATATACGCCTTGGGTCATCGAAACTTCTGGTGGTGTGGACAGAGCGACATTGTTCCTTTTGTTAGACGCGTACTTTGAAGATGAAAAAAGAGTGATTCTCAAGCTTCATCCTAAACTTGCTCCTTATAAAGTCGCCGTATTCCCCCTTGTGGCAAACAAAGAGGACATCGTCAAAAAAGCCAGAGATATTTATCTTGGACTTAAACTTAAACTGAATACTGTTTGGGACGACCGGGGTAACATTGGTAAGCGCTATTATGCCCAAGATGAAATTGGTACTCCTTGGTGCGTAACAATAGATTACGAGCCAGATTCAGTAACCGTGAGAGACAGAGATACCACCAAACAAGAAAGAGTAAATATTTCTCGACTTGACAGTTATTTCTCCGACAGGCTAAAGTAAACCTGTGAACAAGTGGCTGCCCATTATAGGAGCGGTTGTAGCTCTAGGACTTAGTGTAGGGATAATTTTGTATTTCAAAGGTAAGCCCAATTCTTCTCTTCCCACCCCGACCCCTATTCCTGAAGCGGCTGTCCAGCTTGCAACGGACAAACAACCCCGGGTTGAGCTCAAATTCACTTCTGACGGCCATTATGTCACCGTCTCCCTGTCTAACCTAGACGCAGATCAATTAGAATATAATCTTATCTACGACGCCGTGGTTAAAAGCAGCAAGCTTCAAACCGGGGTTAACTCCGCCGCCAATATTTCCGGCAAATCCACTTTTTCCCAAAAGCAATTATTGGGTTCTGAATCGTCCGGCAAATTCACCTATCACGAAAAAATTACCAACGCCGTCATGGAACTGACTCTGCGCGACGCCTCCGGCCGTTCCATCTTTACTGCCACCTACCCCTTCACCGTCAAACCCGGCTCCTTCTCCACCCTCACCCCTTCAGAATAATTTTTGCTATCGTGATATACTCTTAATCATGAAAGCCACGATTCTTCAATACCGCGTAATTATCAGGAAAGAAGGCAAAAATTACATCGCTGATGTTCCTACGCTGGGAATTTCTGATTTCGGGAAAACTTTAGAGGCAGCCAAAAAAAACGCCCAAAAGGCTATAGCATGCCACATTGAAGGTCTGGCCAAAACTAATTCAGAAGTACCAGCACCGGACACTTCGGACTACTATATAAGCACCGCCCAAGTCAGCTTTCCCAAACTCCCCAAACTCGCCTTTTAACATGCCCAGACTTGTCCCTTTGAAGCCTCGTGATATTGAGACAATTCTTCTCAAAAATGGGTTTACACTAAATGTAAGCAAGAGTAGTCACAAACAATTCTTCAACTCTAAGAGTGGTGCACACACCACTGTTTCCTATCATTCCAAAGAAATTCCAGTCGGCACTCTAAGAAGCATAGTCCGCCAATCCCAACTTCCCATAGACTTCTTCCGCAAATAGTTTGCACTCTCCATCTCTTCGTATTTTATTAGTCTTGACACGGCGTGAAAATCGGTTCATAGTGGTATAAAGTGGTAAGAAATGGTAAATTATAAACATGTTTATCGGCCAATATGAACATCATCTTGAAGCTAAAAACCGCCTCTCCGTTCCTAGCAAATTCCGTTCCCAACTGGCCGACGGGGCCGTCCTGTCCCAAGGATTAGACGGTTGTTTGTTTTTATATCCCCAGGCCGCTTGGGAGTTGCTCATTTCCAAGTTATCCCAATTGCCGCTCACCAGGGGCGATGCCCGATCTTTCACCCGTAGCCTGTCATACGGCGCGGTAGAGGTCGAAATCGATTCCCTGGGCCGGATACTAATTCCGGATTATCTCAAAAGCTTTGCCAGCCTCAAAAATACTTGTCTGGTGGCCGGAGCCATAGAGAGAGTGGAAATTTGGGATAAGTCCAAGTTTGACAGCTACATGACTTCTGTTAATTCCCAAAGGGAGTCAATTGCTGAAAAACTTGCGCTGTAAGCCATGCGTAGCATGCACTATCATAGTCCCGTACTTTTACAATCAGCTTGTCACTTTTTAGCCGTAAAACCAGGCGGTCACTATGTTGACTGCACGTTAGGCGGTGGGGGACACGCAGCCGAAATTATTCGCCTTGGTGGATTAGTTTTAGGTCTCGACCAAGATCCAGAAGCCTTGCAAGCTTGCCCTGATCTTGAAGGTTTGACCAAAGTTCAATCCAATTTTATCCATCTGGCAGAAGTCGTCTCCGCGCATCACTGGCAGCCGGTTTCAGGCATTCTGCTCGACCTGGGAGTGTCCGAACATCAAATTAATACTCCTGGCCGTGGCTTTTCCTTTCAGACATCGGGCCCATTGGATATGCGCATGGATCCCAGTTTGCCAAATACCGCAGCCACGTTGGTTAACCAGTTATCAGTTAACCAGTTAGCCAGTCTTCTCAAAGACTACGGAGAAATACCCGTTGCCAAAACCCTGGCAACCAAAATTGTCGCTGCCCGCCCGCTAACGACTACAGACCAATTGGCTAAAATCACCAACAAATGGTCTCGCCAGGCATTTCAAGCCCTGCGCATCGCCGTCAACGATGAGCTGGGGGCATTAGAGCAAGTTTTATCCGAAGGACAAGAAATTTTGGCTTCCGAAGGGAGGCTGGTAGTTATCAGTTTTCACTCGCTTGAAGACAGAATAGTCAAGCATACCTTTATTAATATGCAAACTCTAACCCCCAAACCTATCATAGGCGAAAAAGGTGCCAAGCTTAGAGCATATGTTAAAACTATTAATCATCATTAATATCATCCTACTCTCCGGGCAGGTGGTCTTGTCGTTCGGTAGAGCCACCCAAGGGAGTGAGTTAGGCCGTTTGCAAAACCAGGCTCAGACATTGGCCGCAGAAAATCAGCATTTACGCGAAGCCATTTATTCTTCATCATCGCTAAGCCACATTTGGACCCTATCCTCCCTTCCCGTGGCGGCCGCCCGACCATGAAATGGCGCCTTTCAGTAATCCAGGCAACTTTTATTATTTTTACTCTTGGTATCGCCTTGCGTTTAGGGTATTGGCAGGTCGTTAAAGCCGCGGATTTAGCCGCCGAAGCGGCTTGGCAAAGACAAAGTTTTTTAGAAATTCCCAGTCCCCGGGGCTCTATCTTAAGCTCGGACGGGTTTCCTCTGGTCACCAATCAAGAAGCCTATTTACTTTACATTAATCCTCGGCAGTTTATCTTCTCTGAAAAATTAAGCCGGCTACTACCAGCTTCCCCCAGCGCCCGGCTTTCCAATATTCCTCCAAATCTTGGTTGGTACTTAATCGCCCGCCACATATCCGCTTCCATTCGTGACCAAATCCAAAGCTTACGCTTAGCCGGTGTCGGTTTTGAGCCCGATTCCAGTCGCCTCTATCCCGAAGCCAGTTCTAGTGCCCATCTTTTAGGATTCGTAGGCCAGGACTCTGCAGGCAATCCACAGGGCTACTTTGGTTTAGAAGGGTATTACAATCGCCAACTTGTGGGCGTTTCTGGTAAGTTAGTTCAGGAAAAAGACGCTCTCAACCGGCCTATATTAATCGGGGTTCAGGACTATTTACCTCCCCAACCCGGCAGTATTCTAACGACCTCAATCAATCGCGCTCTGCAGTTTATTTCATACCAAAAACTAGCAGCAGCTCTGACCAGATATGGTGCTGTCTCGGGTACAGTGACCATAATGGAACCGTCTACGGGGAGGATTTTGGCTATGGTCAGTTTGCCAAATTATGACCCTTCTCTATTCTCCCAAGCTTCACCGGAGCTGTATAAAAATCCCATTATTTCCGACTCGTTTGAGCCGGGATCGACCTTTAAAACTTTAGTTATGGCCGCCGCCTTGGACGCTCAGGCTGTCCAACCAGATACAGTCTGCGATATTTGTGCAGGACCGGTGTCGGTATCCGACTATGTTGTAAAAACCTGGAATGATAAATATTATCCCAAAAGTATTATGAATGAAGTTATTCAGCATTCAGACAACGTGGGTATGGTTTTTGTCGGTCGCCGCCTGGGAAAGCACAAACTAATCAGCTATTTAAAGAAATTCGGGCTTGGCCAGCCAACCGGTGTAGATTTACAGGAAGAAAGCTCTCCCCAAATTCGGCCCGAGTCAACTTGGGTAGATATCGATCTAGCCACTGCGTCATTTGGGCAGGGGATTGCTGTCACCCCACTGCAAATGTTGCGGGCTGTTTCCGCTATAGCCAATAGAGGCCTTATGCCAAAACCAAAAGTAGTAGATAAAATTAACGACAAAATAATTCCCCCCTCTCCTCCAGCTAGAGTGATTTCCCAAAGCGCTGCCCTTCAGATGACTTTAATGATGGTTAACGCTGTCGATTCCGGAGAGGCCAAATGGGCCAAGCCCAAGGGTTTTAGTATCGCCGGGAAAACCGGTACAGCTCAAATTCCGGTTTCAGGCCATTACGACGCAGACAAAACTATTGCTTCATTTGTGGGTTTTGCTCCCGCTGACCAACCCAAATTTGCCATGTTAGTTACTTTACGTGAGCCTAAATCTTCCCCCTGGGGGAGTGAAACCGCCGCCCCCTTGTGGTTTGATATCGCCAAAGAGATCTTCCGTTTGCTAAAATGAAATCCATGTCTCGTCCCCACTCCATTTCTTTCTGTCATGCCTGGGACGGATTAACCCACGCCGTTAGTACTCAACCAAACTTCGTGATTCACCTGCTTTTTTCTTTAACGGCAGTGAGCCTCGGTATTTGGCTTCATATTTCCGGCCTGGAATGGATAATTATTGCCTTGACTATCGCTGTAGGTTTGGTCATAGAATTGGTTAATACCGCCATCGAATCCACCGTCGATTTGATTACCCGCCGTTATCACCGTTTGGCCAAAATCGCCAAAGATACCGCCGCCGCCGC
>ERZ1292625.2986-Hain-H41-01um-R1-2986-length-14458-cov-10_pt1 | contig 14458 bp, 14 predicted proteins | sample MGYA00564400_ERZ1292625 | MGnify/ENA primary metagenome ERZ1292625 (study PRJEB36523, sample SAMEA6512639) | groundwater metagenome | collected 2019-01-08 | study: AquaDiva: Metagenomics assemblies of 32 groundwater samples | reverse complement strand
AAGCGGGAATCCAGTTTTAGAAAAAGGAGTGTGTATGCCAGACATATCTAAAATTATATTCACCAGCATTCTGTGTTGCGCCTGCTTGCTTGGTATCATTAATGCCTCGGATGAATCAGCCGATGACAAGCCGGCCGATGCGGTCGAGCCGATTGAGGCGCCTCTGGTCTATTCTGACGACTGGTCTGTCCTGTCCAAGATTACCACGCCGCTGCCGGCCATCACCCAGATAAATAATAATTATGTCAACCTGCCTAACCCGGAGAACAAGAAGGGTTTCCGATGCACCACAGAGCCGGGTAAGGCCAGATTGGATGTAGACGGCGATGAAGAATACGATACTGAAGTGAAAAGCAAAGAACAGTTTATCGATTATAAGATTAAGTATCCCAATGAACTGCAAATGAAGTATAAGTTGCGGGTATTTATAAGCGGCAAGACCCCGAGCGGCGGGCCGATGTGGTCATACCAGCGCGGTTGTTTTATGACGGCCAAGACGCCGGTCGAAACATTTACCCTGATAGACGATGATACCAACGGTTACTACGGCGACTACGGCCGGGATGCCATTGTCGTCGGCGCATCTAAACAGGCCGGGCCGCTTTCTGCCATTATTTCCGTGAAAGGCAAGTTCTATAAACTGGAAGTCCAAATGGATAACGAAATAACGGCGACTGATATGAAAAACCCTAAATATACCGGTATGAAATTGCGCCTGACTCCCTGCGAGGAAGAGACCGGTAAAATAGACCTGGTGAAAAACCTGAAACCGCCCAAAGGCCCGCCCCAGGCCATAATCGTCCGGCGCGGCGAGGATGCCTTTTTCCAGGTCAGCGCTGGCGCCAAGGGCGAGACCGTCCTGCCGGTGGGCGAGTATTACCTGGTCTCGGCCATATTCACTAACCGGGTCAGGGCCCGGACCAGCGAAAAACCCATGGCTGTCGTTGAAGCGGGGAAAACCGTTGCGCCCAAATGGGGCGCGCCTTTTACCTTGCAGATGTCCGCTTTCTGCGAGAAGGGTGGCACGGAAATTATCGTCATACCGCCGGGAAACCTTAGAGCCCCGGAAGATGTCAGCAAGAATCTGGAGTGCCCGTTTATCAAGACCGAGTTCCCGAAAATTACCGGCTGGCTGGGCGAGGAATACTACGCGCCGGACGAATTCAAGGATGAAGGCGGCTATGCCTTGCCGGATGAGGGAATCTTCTCGTTTAATGTAGACATCAGGCCCAAGGGCGCCCAGGCCAATGACAAGCCGCTTAATAAACGCGGCAATCCCTTTACGGATAGATGGATACGGACCGATATGTCCGGCCTGGTCCAGAAATCCATACCTTACTGGGCGACCTATCGCTGTCCTATAGAAAAATACAGCGGGATAGTTATCTTTAAGGTCTCTACTAAGAGTCCGGTCTTCGGCGAACTGACATTTGAAAAAGAGATTGAGGTCAAGGAATAAAACACCGTAGAGCGTGGAGCGTATAGCGTAGAGTATGTTTTTAGAGTTTGCTATCAAGACCGCGCGCCGGGCCGGCCAACTGCTTAATTCCCTCCAGCCGGCATTCCGGCAGTCAAAGATTAAATCCACTGAACTTGACTTAGTCACCAAGGCCGATGGCCTGTCCGAAAAACTTATTATTAACAACATCACCCGGAAATTCCCCGGCCATAAAATATTGGCTGAGGAGCAGTATTGCAAGAGTAAGTCATCAGGATACTGTGTCGGCAAATCTGATTTCACCTGGGTTATCGACCCTCTTGACGGCACCACCAACTATTCGCATCAATTCCCGTTCTATTGTGTTTCTATCGCCTTAGTCAAGGGTGATAAAACACTTCTGGGCGTGGTCTATAATCCCAACCTGGATGAGATGTTCTATGCCGCATCCGGTAAAGGTGCGTATCTAAATGGTAAACGACTGAAGGTATCAAAGGTCAATACCCTGAATAGGGGTTTGCTCTGCACCGGGTTTCCTTATATCATCCGCCAGCATCCGGGCGATAATTTCCGAAACTTCCAGAGATTCTGCCTGCGGGCCCAGGCCATTCGCCGGGCCGGTTCTGCCGCCCTGGACCTGTGCTATCTGGCGGCCGGGCGCTTTGACGGATTCTGGGAGCGGGAACTCAAGCCCTGGGACACGGCTGCCGGAGCGCTGATTGTCCGCCAGGCCGGCGGTATGACCACGGATTTCAAGGGCAATGAATACAACCTGTTCCAAGATAAAGAAATATTGGCCGGTAATAAATATATTCACCAGCAGATGTTGAAGGTCATTACTCGCTGTTAGAGTATACTCGTTACAGCGAGTTATCCCGCACATAAACGGTTTATCATCTCCGTGAAAAAGTGGGTGGTTACTCTGCCGTGTATGTGCGGGGTAAATCACAGATAGGTAATCATTACCACTTCGATTTTGTTTGCCTCTTGAAATGTAATTGACTATATTAATGCAATGCAACAGGATGTTTATAATCAATTCAAAAATATCATAGATTCCAAGCGGGTCTTTGATTCACCCGAGGCGCGGATTGCTTCGTCCTATGATGCCTCGCGTAAACAGCATCTGCCTGATGTTGTTGTCAAGCCGGTCAATGCCAAAGAAATATCCGAGGTGCTCAAGGTGGCCTACGCTAATGCAATTCCGGTCTATACCCGGGGCGCGGCATCGTCTGTCACCGGCTCGGCTGTGCCGGTTAAGGGCGGGATTGTCCTGGATACCTCGCTGATGAATCGCATCATTGAGATAAATCCAGTCAACCTGACGGCCACGGTTGAGCCGGGCGTGGTCGTGGCTGATTTCCAGGCAGAGGTGGAACGCCAGAATCTATTCTATCCGCCTGACCCGGCCAGCGCCGAGTTCTGCACTATCGGCGGCAACGTCGCGACCGGCGCCGGCGGCCTGCGCTGTATCAAATACGGCACTACCCGCGATTATGTCCTGGGCCTGGAAGTGGTCCTGGCCGACGGACGGATTATCCATACCGGCAAGGGCACATTGAAAAGGGTCTCGGGCTATGACCTGACCCGCTTGATGGTCGGCTCTGAAGGCACGCTTGGCGTATTTACTAAAATTTACCTGAAACTCATCCCCAAGCCGCGCGCCCAGTCAACCATTGCCTCTTTCTTTAAAGATTCTGAACAGGCCATCAGATTCAGCATTGACCTCTTGAGTAAACGTATCCTGCCCCGGGCTATGGAATATATGGATGCGCTGTCATTAAAATCAGTGGCAAAATACAAGCCGGAACTGCAGGTCCCGCCGGATGCCCAGGCCATGCTCCTGATTGAACTGGACGGCGCGCCGAATGATGTGGATGAGCAGACCGGCGAAACCCGGAAACTTCTTCAAGATGCCAATCCCATTATGTCCAAGAGGGCAGTCAGCGAAAAAGAGGCCGAATATCTCTGGTCTATTCGCAAGTCCATCTCTGCGGCTCTGTTCTCCATTACCGCGCAAAAGGTCAGTGAGGATATCTGCGTGCCCAGAAGCACTATCTCCGACATCCTAAAGGTTATCAGTCAGATAGAGGTGTCTTCCGGAATACCCATTGCCACCTTCGGGCACCTGGGTGACGGTAATTTCCACGTTAACTTTCTTGTTTCATCTGTGGAACACGAGAATAAACTCCCCTCGGCGCTGAACCGATTATTCACCAGGACCATTGAGTTAGGTGGCACGCTTTCAGGCGAGCACGGCATCGGCATGACCAAGGCCAAATACTTCCCGCTGGAATGGGGCCCGGATGAGATAGTTATATTTAAGCAGATAAAACAACTCTTTGACCCGAAGAATATCCTGAATCAGGGGAAGATATTCGGATAAAATATCGCCACGAAGACACGAAAGGATAAACACGAATAATACGAATGGAACGAATCTCACGAATAAGAGATAATTTTATTCGTCTTATTCGCCATATTCGTGTGATCCGTGTTCTTATTGGTATTTGCGAGCATTAGTGGTAAGATAATGAATATTACAGAATTACAAAAAGAATTAGACCGTTGCGCCAAGTGCGGGCAGTGCCGGTCGGTCTGCCCGGTCTTTCTGGCCTTGAAAGACGAGACCCTGGTAGCCCGCGGTCGGATGGCGATTATCCAGGCGCGGTCTGTTGCATTGTCATTGCGAGGGAGTCCCACTGGGACGACCGAAGCAATCTCAAATCAGACCGGATTGCCGCGCTCATCCGACGTCACGTCTGATTCGCTCGCTCCGATGCTCACGAGCGGAGCGCCCCGTATCCCTTCAGGGCATCGGGACGCAATGACACAAGAGGCGGATTCTTCGCTATATACCAAGATACTACATACTTGTTTAATGTGCCGGCGCTGTGAAGAGAATTGCCCGTCACTGGTTGAGACCGGTGCGGTCTTCAAGTCAGAGCGCCGGAGAATAGCGGATGAAAAAGGCCTGCCGTTATTGTTGAGGTTAGGATTCATCTGGGTCCTGCCCAATCGCTGGATATATAACAGCGTGATGCGCCTGACGTCTCTGGTCAGTCGGTTGTTTAGCCGTAGCCGTGCGCCGGTTCGTCATTTACCACTATATTTTGCCAACCTATTCCAACGTATGCCTCGCCTTGCTCCCCGGTCTGCTTTGGAGATTTACACGCGCTCTACGCTCCACGCTCTACGCTCTACGCCCGTCACGATATTCCTCGGCTGTGCCGCCAACTACATCTATCCGGAGATAATAGAAGCGCTGACCTCTATCCTGGACCAACTTAAGATTCCCTATGTTATTCCACAAGAACAGGTCTGTTGCGGTATGCCGGCATTATTATCCGGTGATGAGCAGTCCGCAGATAAACTGGGCCGGATAAACCAAGAGATATTCAAGACCGAAACGGTTATCACGGTTTGCCCGACCTGTAACCGGATGCTGGCTGAAGAATATGAGCTCAAGGGCGTTAGGGTAATGGATGCATTTGAGTTCTTAAATGAGGTATCCAACTTCCAACTTCTAACTTCTAACATCCAAACTCGTACCGCCTACCACCAACCCTGTCATTCAGCCGGCACCAAGGCGCCGGAGATTATCAAGGCATTCCTCAAGGCCAGCACTGATTATCAGGAGATTGATGATGTCTGTTGCGGCGGCGGGGGACTGTTTACCTTCAAGTATCCTGAACTCTCAGATATGATTGGTCAAAGGCGTATGGAGACGCTTTTATTACCTGAAACCTCTAACATGAAACCTGTAACCTTTTATGTCGTCACCAACTGCCCCGGCTGTATGATGCAACTGGAATATCTGCTATCGTCCGGCAAGCAGGGCATCCGGGTCCGGCACATCCTGAATCTCATTACGGACGCACATAAAACGGGTTGCCCCGTTCCACATACTCAAGAGTAGATTTCTTATCCGCTTCCGGGATGTTTAACTCAAACGGCATCTCGACCGCATTAGCAATCCGGCTGGTCAGTTCCAGCCCGAATTGGCCCATGACCTTCAGTCCAGCCGGGCTGGTCAGATGGATGCCATCCAGTTTGGTATGCCCGTAGATGCCGCTGGAGCGGTTGAGCGCGATAGACGGGATTCCCTTTTCATTAAACGGGATATTGTCGCTGGAATAGGGCGCGTGCTGAGTGTTGACTGGCAGACCTTTTTCCTTGGCAAATGAGTCCACGAAATTAGCCATTGACTCGTGCCCGCAGATGACCGTGCCGTTATTTCCGAAGATAGTGCCGGCCACGTCAAAGTTGATAACCAGTTTCACTACCGGCGTCTTGAGCGAAATCGGCGGCTTGGGCCGGGCCAGTTCCTTAGAGTGCTGTTTGGTATATGCCCAACTCCCTTTCAATCCAAGTTCCTCGCTGCCGAACCAGATGAACATCAGGGTCCGCTTGGCCGGATGCTTGGCAAAGTATCGGGCGAATTCGGCAATGCTGACCGAGCCGCCGCCGTTATCCACGCTGCCTGGGCATTTATTGACGCTGTCATAGTGCCCGCAGATGATTATCTTTTCGTTGGGCAATTCCGTGCCCGGGATAGTGGCCATAACATTGCGCGAAGTGGCCGGTAAATCCTTTTGCTTTAATATCACCCGGACGGTTCGGGCTGATTTATGCATCAGTTCCAACGCGTCTTCATAATTCAACGTGATTGAAGGAATCCGGCCATAGGCCTTGATAAAGAGTTCATTTTGCTTAAGTTGGAGCAGCGCCGGCGCCGGGCCTTGGACCCGGATGATGGCCTGGGTTTTATACTGGCGCAGTTGTTGGTGCATGGTCTTGGTGACCGCATTATAGGTCAGCGCTATTTTATTCCGGGCTGTCTTCAGGTGGCTCGGCTCTGACGAAGTGATATGGACCAGTTCGGCGGTGATGCCCTTATCAGGCGTGGAGCCGCTGTTGCCGATTACGGCCGCTTCGTATTTCTTGCGATAGGGCGTTAATACCTCCAGAGATGCCTTGATATCCTTAAAGGACTGTATCCGGAAGGTTTCTTCCCTGGGCGTCAGGCCGATAGCCCGCAAATATCGTTTCAGGATATCAGCCGCTTTCTTCTCTTCCGGCGTGCCGCCCAGCCGGGGGAATGACAGCCGCTTCAATAGTTGGAAGGCATTGTGTTCGTCAAAAACTATATTATTCATATATTCCCATTTCTCCTTTTTTTGCCCCTGATGCTTGCTTAAGTTTTTCAATGAAATCCTCGCGCACCGGGTAAAAGATATCCAGCATCACAAACGGCTCATCGCCAATACAAGTGTCGCTGTGTGAAACATTGGCGGGGATACAGTAGAAATCCCCCTTCTGCACGACTCGCTCCTCATCCCCGATGCGCAACACGGCTTTGCCAGTATATACTAGGCCAATTTGTTCGTGATGATGAGAGTGCATCGGCACAGTATGACCAGGCAGTGTTGCATTGAAAACCATCATCATCTTTTCGCCATGAAGACCAGTAAGAATAGTTGTTTCAAGCCCTGGCATTTGGGTAAGTTTTGGGGCATCGGCTGGATTGACAAAGTATGGAATCTTTCCTTGAATCATATCCGCATCTCCTCTGCCAGCATATCAAAACTTTATTGTTGCGCCTATTCCAAGAAAATCATCGTTAATAATGGGTGTCAGCGAGAGGTTATCCGACTTACCCTGGTTTAACCGGACTACCTTTATGCCGACTACAGTTCCGACCACCGCTCCGACAAAGACGTCTGAAGTCCAGTGGGCGTTGTAATAGACCCTTTGCATGGCCACCAGACTGGCCAGCCCGTATGAAACCACGTCTATAGTCGGGCTGTCCGTTGATTCTGAGACCACAGCCGCCCAGGTAAATGCGGTCGTCACATCGCCGGAAGGAAAGGCGGACGAGCCGACGTCTTTCCTGTGTTTATCAAAGAAATGGAATTCAAAAGGGTCATCGGTGCTGTGCGGCCGGACTCGTTTGGTAAAGCCCTTCATCGTGCCCATAATGGAATGCGAGAAGAAATTGGCTTCCAGCGCCAGAAACGCCGTGTCGGCAATCCGGTAATCGCCCAGGGCGTATGACAGGGCAAAGGTCCCGGCCGCGCCGTTGACTATGTAGCGCTGCGTTCCGAAGGGAACCGAAAGGTCGGCCAGGTAATCCACGGTGCCGGAGCGATGCTTGAGCGCAAAGTTCTTGACCGAGCGGTCTGTTTGCATTATCAGGAGGGCGCCGCCGGCGATGGCGCCGAAGGTCTTGACATCAGATGAATCCCAATGCGTAGGTGATTGCACTAAATTACCCGCATCACGGAATACCGAACCAACATAGTCCTCTGGTTTATGGGTCTGCCTGAATGACGGCGTCTGACTGCATCCGGTAATTAATAACGTAATAATAAAAACACAGATAGATGCCTTCATAATTGACAGATTCGGTATATTTGTTATTATCATATTATGCCAAGGCCATATATTATAATCCCATATCTTCTTCTGGCAAGTATAATCCTGATATATTTTCTCCTGCCGGTTCGGGCCCAGCAGCCGGGGATAGAGCCAGTCAAGCCGTCGCCCGCAGGCGAACCTCGCCCTAATGGCGGGCCGCCGCCCAAACCCATTGCCCAATCCGAATGGGCTGAGAAACGTTCAACCTACCTGACCCTGTATAACAGCAATTCCGTTGAGAAGCGTCTCAAGGCCGTTGAATTCATCAGCGCCCAATTATACGAGCGATTGATTATCTCGGATATGAAATACGCTTCCGAGGTGATGGAATTCCTGCTCCAGATACTGGCGGTTGAGAAGGACGACAGCGTTATTAATGCCGCCAAGGCCGCGCTGGCCAAATTACTGGGCCAGTCCGCCTGTATGGAATGGGCCGTCAAGAACCACAAGAAACTGGCCGTCAAGGAACCGTCCAAACTACGGTTTATTGAAGCCCTGAGCGATACCATGAAATCATATCTCAAGGACAGCGCTATTGTTATAGCTACTGATTTGGTGGACAAGTCACAGCCCAGCCGGGTCAGGTTATCGGCCATGGAGCTGATTGCCCGGGGCTCGTCCTCAAAATCCATTGAGATTATGCTGGAACTGGCCCGGGATGCCGATACCGGCGTCTGTAAATCAGCCCTGAACATACTGGCCGGGTTAAAGCCAATAGAAAAGGCCGGCGTATTAATAAAAATGCTGGCTGACGAAAAGAGGGCGGATATAAAGCAGGAAATCGGGCGCGCCCTGGAAATCATCGCCAACCAGAAACTTGGGGTTGATTCTAAGGCCTGGCAGAAATGGTGGGATGATAACCCTTTAAGCCGGGTGACCTTTCAGGCAGAGGTTGATGCGGCCATTAATAAGGGTGTAGATTATCTACTCCAACGCAATAGTTATGACGACGAATTGATATTTTATACCCTGATAAAGAGCCGGGTTAAAATACCCGATGCCGCCATAAACGCCATGCTGGACAAGGCGCTTAACAAGAAACTGGAAAAAACCTATAACGTGGCGTTACTGGCTATGGTCTTGTCAGACCTGGACCAGGTCAAATACTTGGACCGGATTACCCAATGCGCTGAATTTCTGCTGGCCGGGCAATCCGCGGCCGGTAACTGGCACTACGGAACCCCGATCACCAGGTATGTCAATACCCCTTCATCAGGACCTATCAGCCCGACCGACAGCACGTCCACCCGGTCAGTCAGGCGGGTGGCCATCAAGATGCCGCCCCGGCGGGCGGATACGGATTATGACAACTCCTGCACCCAGTATGCCATCCTGGGCCTGAGGGCCTGTGCCGATGCCCTAATCGAAATCCCCAAGCAGGTCTGGACTGATGCGGAAAGGCATCTCCTGCTCAACCAGGGCGCAGACGGCGGCTGGGCCTATTTTGCTCCTTCAGGTAGAATTACTTACGGCAGTATGACCGCCGGCGGCTTAGGCGGGCTGGCCATCTGCAAATTCTATCTCAATAAGGAAATCAAAGACGATAAGAACATCAAGCGGGGCATGGACTGGCTGGCCCAGAATTTTACGGTTCGGGAAAACCCCAAACACAGCGGTTGGCACTATTATTATCTATACGCATTAGAGCGGGCCGGTATCTTTGCCGGCACCGAACAATTCGGCGGCAACGAATGGTATCCCATCGGCGCGAATTACCTGATTAACGAACAGAAACCGAACGGCTCCTGGAACGGTGGCGTCCCGACCCAGGACACCTGTTTTGCTATCCTGTTCCTGAGACGGGCTACCCAGCCGCTCAAGATTAAAATTGAAATCACCCCGGGCGGCGCGCCCACAAGTGAACCTCGCCCTAATAGCGGGGAGGGGAAGTGAGATACATTTACCATATATTTTTTCCGCTAAATATATTGACATTTTATTCATATTTGGTTTAGTGCGATTTTTCACGAAGGTGGCAGGATATAATTAAGTAGTTCGCAGCATTAGATAGACCTATGTTGTTTGATTTTGCGGCAGTTTTGGTTTTCATTGTAATCTCGATATTCTTCATATTTGGCACGCTGGTATTTTCATGGATTGTCCGTCCGAGCAAGCCATCGGCGGCTAAGTCATCCACCTATGAGTGCGGCGAGATTCCGGCCGGCGATGCCTGGATTAAATTCAATATCCATTTCTATGTCATTGCTCTAATCTTCATTATATTTGAGGTGGAAATCCTGGTGCTTTTCCCCTGGGCGGTCGTATTTAAGGAACTGGGCATGACTGCTTTTATCGAGATGCTGGTTTTTGTCGGTATCCTGGCGCTGGGTCTGGCCTATCTCTGGAAAAAGGGCGATTTGGATTGGGTGAAGGGGACTGATTATATGAAGGACGCCCCGATGCCTTCGGATGCGGGGCGCTCCGCTCGTGAGCATCGGAGCGAGGAGAAGTCCGCCAAAGGCGGATCCGCCTCCGGCGGAAAGGACTAGGCTTACGATTTAAGATTTGAGATTCAAGATTAAAGGTATGAGTTTGATAGAGAATCGTTTTGACAAGAATTTCATCGTCACCAGTGCGGATTTTTTCATCAACTGGGGACGGGCTAATTCGCTCTGGCCGGTGTCCTTCGGGCTGGCTTGCTGCGCTATTGAAATGATGGCGACCGGTATGGCCCGCTATGATATCGCCCGTTTCGGAGCCGAGGCGTTTCGGCCTTCGCCCCGGCAGGCGGACCTGATGATTGTAGCCGGGACCATCTCGCACAAGATGGCCTCGCGGGTGAAATTGATATATGACCAGATGTCTGAGCCCAAGTATGTTATGGCTATGGGCTCCTGCGCCTGCAGCGGTGGGCCGTTTGTCAAGCATTCGTATTCGGTGCTCAAGGGTGCTGATTTGATTATTCCGGTGGATGTCTATATCCCGGGCTGCCCGCCCAGGCCTGAGGCGTTGCTGGACGGGCTGATGAAACTGCAGAAGCTGATAAGGAAGAAGAGTATAGCGAAAGCGGGAAAATGACGAATGACGAATGACGAAGGACGAATGACGAAATGATGTCATTCTGAACTTGGTTCAGAATCTCAGTAGATGCTGAAATAAATTCAGCATGACACATTTGGTGTCCAGCATGACACCATCGTGTTCAGTATAGGGGCGAAAGATACGGTTTATGACAGCGAATGAGATATTTGAGAAGTTAAAGAGCCAGGTGGGCGCGGATAAAATAGAATTCCAGGATAACCCGCTGACGCCGTTTGTCAAGGTTAAGGCGGATGCCATCGCCCAAGTAGCGCAATTCCTTAAAGACACTCCGGATTTGGGGTTTGATTCGCTCATGTGCCTGACGGCCGTTGATAATCCGGCTAATTTCGCAATCGTGTATCTTCTTTTTTCGATGAAGCATGGGCATAAAGTAACCCTGAAGGTGGAAACACCAAAGGATAATCCGGTTGTGTTGACCGTGGAAAAGACCTGGGCGGCAGCCAATTGGTTTGAACGCGAGGTCTATGACCTGTTCGGCGTAAAGTTTGCCGGGCACAGTAATTTGGTCCGGATTATGCTGCCTGATGATTGGGATGGGCATCCGTTACGGAAGGATTACCAGTATCCGGCAATCTATCGCGGATTGCCGTTGTAAGATAAATATATGAGCCAGAACCAGGAACCGACAACTATAGTCAAGAACGCGGCCACGCGCATGTCAGAGGTAGTGCTGGGCGAAGAGATGCTGATTAATATGGGGCCGCAGCATCCGTCCACGCACGGCGTGCTGAATAAGGTGCTCAAGACGGACGGCGAGATAATCAGCGAGGTGTTCCCGCAGGTCGGTTATTTGCACCGGGGCCTGGAGAAGATAGCTGAGAAACTTAATTATCACCAGTTCATGCCCTATACGGACCGGATAGATTATCTGGCGTCGATGAACTGCAATATGGCTTATGCCATGGCGGTTGAGAAACTGGCTTCTATTGAAGTGCCCAAGCGGGCCGAGTATATCCGGGTGGTTATGGCTGAGTTTAACCGGATTGCCACGCACCTGGTTTTTATGGGCACGATGGGACTGGAGACCGGTGCTTGGACGCCCATTGTTTATGGGTTCCGGGAAAGGGAAGAGATACTTGATTTATTTGAGATGACCTGCGGCCAGCGGCTGACCTATAATTATATGCGCATCGGCGGTGTGTCAGACGACCTGCCCAGCGGGTTTGTCGATAAGGCGCGCAGGTTCTGCGATATGCTGGAGCAGAAATGGGTGGAGTATAATAATCTCCTTTCATATAATCAGATATTTATTATGAGGATGGCCAAGGTCGGCGTATTGCCGGTGGATTTGGCCATTGATTACGGCGTGACCGGGCCGGTGCTAAGGGGCTCGGGCGTAAAATGGGATTTGCGCAAGAACGAGCCGTATTCGGTCTATCCGGAATTGGAGTTTGATATACCAATCGGCACCGGCGAGCTAGGTCAGGTAGGCGATGCTTGGGACAGGTATATGGTTCGGATGAGGGAGATAAAGCAGAGCATCCGGATTATCCGCCAGGCGTTGGATAAGATGCCGTCCGGCGAGGTCCGGGCCAAGGTGGGCCGGATATTCAAGCCGGCTGCCGGCGAGGTCTATTCCCGGGCTGAGAATCCGCGCGGTGAATTGGGATTCTACGTGGTCAGCGATGGCTCGGCTAATCCTTACCGGCTGAAGATTCGGACCGCTTCATTTAATAATCTCAGCGCGGTTCCGCCTATCAGCAAGGGGATGATGATATCGGATTTTGTAATGACCTTGGGCAGTTTTGATATTGTATTGCCCGAGGTGGACAGATAAGCCAACCCCGAAAGAATTCGGGATGGTAGATGGTGGATATTATTTTACGCCATGTTAAAAGAATATATTGACGCGATAAAGAGTTTTGCTGAGCAGTATCTGCCGGTGATAAATGTGCCGGTGGAGCTGTGGTATATTGTCTGGCTATTTATCTTTGGCGGCATAGTATTAGGCGGGATGATGATGTTCGGCGGCTTGGGCGCGTATATGGAGCGCCGGGTAGCCGGATTCCTCCAGAGCCGTTTGGGCCCGAACCGGGTCGGGCCGCAAGGCCTGCTGCAGTTTATGGCGGATGGCATTAAACTGGTGCTCAAGGAAGATCTGATACCGGCGGCCGCGGATAAGATACTCTTCCGGCTGGCTCCGTATGTGCTGTTTATCGGGACGCTGGGTGTATTTGCGGCACTGCCGTTCAGCAAGTATGTCGGCATCACCAATCTGAATCTTGGGTTGCTTTATATTTTGGCTATCTCAAGCCTGGTAGTTATCGGGATTATCATGGCCGGATGGAGTAGCGGTAACAAGTGGTCTTTGCTGGGCGCGATGCGCTCGGTGGCACAGATTATCAGTTATGAAATCCCCATCGGCATCTGTTTCCTGACTATTATAATGATGGCTGGTACCATGAATATGAACACGATAACTGACCTACAGTCGGGCAGTGTCATCAATTGGTATATATTCAGGTATCCGCCGATAACCCTGATTCTGTTTCTTATCTATTTTATCGCGTCAATGGCCGAGGTTAACCGGACGCCCTTTGATATTCCGGAGGCGGAATCGGAAATCGTGGGCGGTTATCATACCGAATACAGCGGCATGCGCTTTGCTTTCTTTTATATGGGTGAATACGGCAATATGTTCGCGGTCTGCGCTATTGCTTCCATACTATTCCTGGGCGGCTGGCAGAGCCCGTTGCCGTTCTTCATCCTGAATGAGTTGTTCGGGGATTATGCGGTCTTAACCGCGATTGAGGGCTTTGGCTGGTTCCTGTCCAAGGCCATGTTTCTGGTATTTATGATGATGTGGCTGCGCTGGACCCTGCCGCGCTATCGGGTGGACCAGCTCATGTCGTTGTGCTGGAAGGTGCTCTTGCCGTTTTCCCTGGCCTGTATGCTGATAATCGGTTTTTGGATGCTTAAGTAACTATGGTTAACTATTTTAAGTCCATTGTGGTCGGGTTATGGTCGGTCCTGGTCGGGCTGGCTATTACCATCAAGTATTTCTTCTCCAAGAAGGCGACTATGGAGTATCCTGAGCAGCGCTGGACCATGCCCGAGCGTTTCCGGGGGATGGTCAAGTGCGACAGTAATAAATGCATTTCCTGTTTATATTGCGTTAATATTTGCCCGGTCAGTTTGATTACCCTGGAGAATGTCAAGTTGGATGTTCCTGGCAAGGTTATGACCTTGGACGGTAAGGAAATGAAACGGCTTAAAGACGTGACCAAGTTCGAGGTGGATATCTCAAAATGCATATTCTGCGGCTTGTGCACTGAGGGCTGTCCGACCGGCGCGATATATATGAGTAAGGATTACGAGCTGGCTTGCTACAGCCGTAAGGATATGGTTTATCAGTATGCGCCTGATAGTCAACGACCATAAAGGTCGTTGTCTACCGGTAGGCAACGAGGTTTATCCTCGTTGATATTGTATTATGCAATTTAGTGATTTGATTTATCAGATGATTTTCTACGCGGTGGCAGCGATAGTGCTTGGCTCGGCCGTAATCGTGGCCCTGTCGCGCAATATAGTTTATTCCGCCTTTGCGCTGTTGCTGAC
>ERZ1292625.2984-Hain-H41-01um-R1-2984-length-14469-cov-4_pt1 | contig 14469 bp, 15 predicted proteins | sample MGYA00564400_ERZ1292625 | MGnify/ENA primary metagenome ERZ1292625 (study PRJEB36523, sample SAMEA6512639) | groundwater metagenome | collected 2019-01-08 | study: AquaDiva: Metagenomics assemblies of 32 groundwater samples | reverse complement strand
ATAATTTAAACTGAAACTGCCGGATTTAGTTCCAAATCCATAACTTGAACCATAATTTTTATAACTGGGATTACGACTTGATCCAAATATATTTTGCGCGAACGACACAAGTGGAACAAAAAATATCATTATACTAAATAAAAATAATTTAATTTTTTTAATGTAGTTTTTCATACAAATATTATGTTAATTCTATTGTGTAACCAGATTGCGCGACATCTCTTCTTATTTCATCTACCGTCCCCTGTATTGCGTATGAAAGAAGTGACGCTCCAAGTATGACCGCGGCGCCAATAAATGTCCATATGAGTGATTTTCTCGCGGTTACAAGTTCTTCTGGCTTCCCTTGCGCTTTTACAAATAAGAACCCTGAATAAATAATCATAAATATAATAATAGGTATTGCAATTGTTATTACAACCTTAAGAAGCGCGCCCAAAAAATCTGGAATTGAAGCATACCCATCTTTTAATGGATTTTGAAGTGTCCCAGAAACATTAGCGGCTACTATGAAATTTATCGGTAAAAATAAAATTATTGCAATTACACCAAAATAAATTTTATTAACACTTTTCATATTAAAATTATCTCTTATTATTTAATTTATATCAACATTATCTACTGCGTAAAAGTAAACCAAGTTCTTGGTCTGCAAGATTTATTGCTTCACCAAGGCGCGCTCTGCCCGATGTTACTGATTCAATCATATTCTTAAAGATATCATCAGTTTCGTCGCTATCAGGGTCAAACCATGATTTTGACATCAAAGCAGAGTCGTAGAAAACTGAACCTATCGCGTCTGTTGGCTTGTTTGTCAAAACATCGCGACGGACGGGAGGTAGTCCAAGATTTACCGAAAATTGCGCTATGTTTTCAAAGCTTGTTAAAGCAAATCCCACAGATAAAGCCCCAGTTTGATTCTTTGAGTTTTTTGGTATTGCAAAAGCGCTCATTTTGCCATATGTTATTTTTACATTAGCATCTCTTAACTGCGGTAACGGGCTTATATTAAAATTTAAATTAGGATTTGAACGGAGTATTTCCGATAATTCACTTGCAAACCCAAAATATACTGCCAAGTCCCCCGCTGTAAAGAGTTGTTTTGAGTTTGGAAGCGATTTATTCCATGAATATACTGATTTTATTGGGTTAGAAAATTCTGTATAGAACCTTACGGCGGCTTCCGCGGGAGGTATGACAAAATCAAGCTTCTCATTTATTATTGATTCAAATCCAGTTGCTATTGGAATAATAATTTTATTACCAGATTGTATTATAAAAGCAGAGAGTATTTCTTTTGCATTTTCAATATTATTAAATTCTCCAAGCGCCGTAAAACTTCTTATGATATTTGACGCGGTATCACGTTGTGTAATCTTTGGGCTTAATAAAAAAAGTTCGTCCCAAAACTCTGGCGGGTTTGCTATACCCACACTCTGAAATATATCTCTATTCCAATACATCACCATGGGGTCAATAGTGAACGGCAATCCAAGCACGCCATTTTCCGTAAGGTACATTTCTCCCTCTTCAATAAAAGTATTTTTAAAATCACGCCCAGAAATAGTATCGTAGGGTATTTCTATTATTTTATCCTGATTTCGCACTATCCCATCTTGTGCCAATAAAAATAAATCCGGTCCAACGCCCGCGGCTAACGCTTCCACAAATTCCTCTTCATATGTTTCTTTATCTTTCTCTATGTATTTCACCCCAGCGAAACGTCCGTTGCCAGAGTTAAGTCCGCTTATCATTTTGTCAAATATTTCATACGGTATAGTACCCCATATTTCAACATCACCCACTTTTTGATTATTGTCCCCCAAACCGCCAATGCCAGAAAACACAAGAACACCCGCAATAGCAAGCACTATAAATATTCCTATTATTGCAATTTGAAAACCCGTCATGTTCTTCATAATCCTGGTATTATTTTAATATTATCCTTTATGAAAAATTAACCCGTAATGATGTTCCCCAGCATCAAAATCTTCATCAAATTCAAAACCTTTTTCTGTGAACATTTTTCTTGATACGCTTTCCGTTACTATATCATTAGGTTGCGGACCCATACCATTAAAAGAATCGCTCCAATCTACCACAAGCACTTTACCGTTTTCTTTTAACACACGGCGTATTTCCATTATAGTTGTATCTTTGTCTTCTACCTGAAAAAATGTGTTTGCAATGATAACCGCGTCCACAGACTCATCGCCAAGTTTTGTTCCACCAATATTTTCAATATCGCCCCACAGAATATCTATATTTTCTATATTTTCTGCCATTGCCATATTTTTCACTCTCTGTAAAAGCGCTTGTTGTAAATCTATAGCATACACACGACCTCTATCTCCCACCAATTCAGACAAAGCCATGACATAATGACCAGAGCCTGAACCAAAATCAGCAACCGTCATACCTTCATTAAGTCCTAATCGTTTTACATTTTTTTTAGGGTCAGAAAACATTATTTTAGTTTATTAAAAATCAGCTTCATTAACTTCATCAGCTTAACTAATATTACATACAATAATCAATAATATCAATAGTGCTCTGTTAACATCTTTTATATCTGTTTAGGTCAAACCTAAACACTAAACAGAGGAGTGTTCAAAAATTACATTCAATGTTGTTTCATCAAAATCTAAGTATTCCAAACATTCTTTTGAAAAATTTTTAAACTCATTATCATTAAAAGCTTCAATCAACCAATCTGTAGAGATTATCTTTATAAGTAATGATTCTATTCCTTCATACACACTCAAGCTACTGTATGGATATTTCTTCGCGAATTCATAGGCATCATCAAAATTTTTCATTGCATTTTCAATACCGCCTTCATACATTTCAAAAGCGTTTTTTATATGTATATAAACATTTAGATATTGCAAATAATTGTCCTTGTCAACCCGACGAGCTTTATACGACCCTTGAAATAATTTACCTGTTTCGTCATATTTCTTGTTGAAACGACAAGTCACTCCTGTACTCAATTTTCTCATAAATTCAGAAATACCACTTTCTCTAATTTCTTCAAGAATTAGATGAAAATGATTATTTTTTAAAATAAAAGCATGAATTTTTACTAAAGGGTCACGTTTTGGAAATTCTTCTGGCCACATCATCTTGTTTAAATTAAACCTAAACAAGTCATTCAAGTTACGAAAAATATTTAAAATTGAATGGGAGTCGTTAAAATAATAAAGTGCTTGTAAAAAATATAATTTATCTTTTTCATCACGCACAATTTCTTGTTTGCGATTACCACGATTAAAAACATGCACAAAATCTCCAACAAAAAATGGTTCTTTCCTCATTACCTAAATTATAGCAACTCTATTCTGTTTAGGTCAAACCTAAACAATATTATTTTGAGTTTTCAGGAAAAAATTGAATTTTTAAAATCTCTTTGCATTTTTCCAATAACATCGAAAACTTTTCCTTGATCTTTATGTCCAAGATCGTGTAACTAAACAGACAAAAGAACTATTTCTCATCTGTATTTGGAATTTTTTTCAACATATATTTTGCCTATTTTCCAACTTTTGTGACATAAGAATGCGGATTGTATGAACCTAAATCAAAATTATCAATTATTTGAGAAAAATCATCTTTTGTTTTTTTTGATTATTGTTGTCATAGTTATAAAGAAAATTTGTTCTGTTTAGGTTTGACCTAAACAGGATTATAGACAGACGAGCGCGGCAATACTGTCTCCAGCGCGGAGTTTCATTATTCGCACACCTTGTGTTTGCCTTCCGAGAGATGGCACTTCTTTTAGATCAAGCCGTATCACATGTCCTTTCTTTGACATTGCGACGAGTTCGCGGTCTTCAACATCACTACTTCCAATAGCTTTTGCCGCAATCAAGTTTCCTGTTTTTACCGTGACTTTTGCGGTCTTAATACCAGAACCACCTCTGTTTTGCACCTTATACTCTTTTATTTTCGTCTTCTTACCATATCCTGCTTCGCTAAGTACCAGTATTTCTACGTTTGTGTCGCCTTTCTTTACGACACTAGCGCTAATAATCTTGTCGTCTTTTCCTATTTTTATAGCGCGTACACCAACTGCGTTACGACCCATTTCTCGCACGTCTCCGCCTTTAAATCTAATTGACTGTCCTTTTGTTGTTGCAACAACGATTTCATCACCGCTCTCAAGAAGTGATGCTGAAATAAGCTCATCATCTTTTACCAGAGTTATCGCGATAAGTCCGCTTCTACGCACATCATAGAAATTCTCTGCGGCAATTCTCTTTGCGGTGCCGTTTCTCGTTACCATCACAAGAGACAGCGCGTCTTTCTTAGAATCTTTCGGAAGGGCTAACACTGATGTGATATTCTCCCCTTGTGGAAATGACAAAAAGTTCATAATAGACTTGCCACGAGTCGCGCGTCTTCCTTCTGGGATGTCATACATTTTCATTTTATACACTTTTCCACGATCAGAAAAGAAAAGCAAATCGCTATGAGTATTCGCGGTTAAGAATGTAGTCACAAAATCTTCTTCTTTTGTGTTTAGGTCAATTACCCCAACACCTCCACGTTTTTGTTTTTTATATTCATCAGGATTTGTCCTTTTCATGTACCCGCCTGAAGTTAACACCAAAATGCTTTCCTCGTCTGGTATAAGGTCCTCCGCAGAAATAGATTTGACTCCACCTTTAACAATTCTTGTTCTTCGTTCGTCGCCGTATTTTGTAATGATTTTTTGAAGTTCGTCTTTGATTGTAGTGAGAATCTTTTTAGGACTTGCCAGAAGATCTTTGAGATTTTTTATAACCTCTTGAACAACTTTCAATTCGTCTTCAATTTTCTTTCGCTCAAGTCCCGCAAGTTTTTGAAGTTTCATCTCAAGTATCGCTATTGCCTGTTTGTCGGAGAATTTAAACTCTTTCATAAGAGCGCCGTGGGCAGTCGGAGCATCTTTTGACGCCTTAATTGTCTTGATTATTTTATCTATGTGGTCAAGCGCTTTTTTGAGCCCTATAAGAATATGCTCACGGTCTTCTGTTTTTTTTAAATCAAATTCCGTTCTCCGACGCACTACTATTTGTCTATGAGAAACAAATTCTTCAAGTATTTTTTTGAGTGAAAGTGTCTGTGGCACGCCATCTACAAGCACGACCATATTAAAATGAAAAGTCTCTTCAAGTTGCGTGTGTTTATAAATATAGTTTAGGACATTTTGTGGTTGCGCGCCGCTCTTTAGCTCTATTACAACCCTTATGTCTCCTTTCGCGGATTCATCTCGCATATCTCGTATTCCTTCAAGTTTTTTGTCGCGTATGAGATCAGCGATTTTTATTATCATGTCAGATTTGTTAACACGATATGGGATTGAGTTGATTATAATATTAAAATTTCCTTTTTTGTCTTCTATAATCTCAGCATCCCCTCGTACAAGTACTCCGCCTTTCCCAGTCGAGTAAGCGTGATGAATATCTTTGTGATTATAAATAATCCCGCCAACTGGAAAATCAGGACCTTTGATGTGTTTCATAAGGTCTTCTATAACAGCTTCTTTATTGTCTATAAGTTCAATCACTGCGTTGCAAACCTCGGTGAGATTGTGAGGGGGAATGTTTGTCGCCATACCGACGGCGATACCGAGCGCGCCGTTAAGTAATACATTCGGAACTGCCGCTGGAAGTACTACGGGTTCTTTTCTTGTGTCATCATAGTTAGGACGCCATTCTACCGTATCTTTTTCTAGGTCCTGTAAAAGCTCCGCTGAAAGTTTTGACATTTTTGCTTCTGTATAACGCATAGCGGCAGGCCTGTCTCCGTCAATTGACCCCCAATTTCCTTGACCTATAATAAGCGGGTATCTATATGTAAAGTTCTGCGCCATTTTTGCCATACCGTCATAAATAGACAAGTCTCCATGCGGGTGGTATTTACCCATCACATCTCCGACTACCGCGGCTGACTTTCTCAACTTTCCTGACGCGGTCAAACCCATTTGATTCATTGTATGTAAAACTCTTCTCGCGCCAGGTTTAAGACCATCGCGAACATCTGGAAGCGCGCGCGATGTAATAACAGACATAGCGTAACTCAAATAAGACTCTCTCATTTCGGAACTTATATTTTGAGATATTACATTTTGATGCGGTGTTTTTTCCGCTTTATTTTCGTCATCTTTTTTTGCCATAATTGTGTTTAATTATAACATATTTGGGATATTTTAAAAGCTAAGTTAGGTTACATCCTTTCACTTGGAAACTAAGTTTCCAAGTGAAAGGATGTTTATCTAAAAAGAGTCAATACTTGATGGTGTATCTTATGATAATCATTAATACCTTGTTTTTGAAAATATCATAAACCACTCATTTCAGGATAAAATGAGTGGTTTATGAGTTCTAATGAATTATAAACTTTAGCTCTTCTTTGTTGCTGTCAATCCGCGCTTTTCCCTCCTCAAATATTTTTGAAAATCCGGTCTTTACATCAGCCACGAGGGATGGCCCTTCTTGTTCAGAAACTATATTTTCTTGACTATTAAATCTAACACCAACTACAGAAAGCCACACAATAAATATTATTCCCGCAATAGACGCGGACACTATAAACGCAACACTGACTTTGTATGATTCTGGTTTTTCTCTTAATTTTTCTATTATGTTCAACATGATAGATTTTATTAACAAGTGATAACGAGTTTTACAAAATCATCGCCTCTTTCTTTTACCAGCTCTGCCGAATAAGGAGAGAATTTCAGATTTTGTTATGTTTTAAGAACGATTATCTCCCCTTCTTTGCCTTCTAAATCTTTTTTCTTTATCGTAAGTTTATCTATTGGCTTGCCGTTTTCGCCACCATCTTCTTTCAAAAATTTAGCTAATGCTTTACCTTTTTCGTCTCCTTCAATCTCTCCATAATGCATCGGTATAACAATCTTCGGTTCGAGGTCAACAGAAAGCGCGTGCGCGTCTGTCGTATTTAGCGCTCCGTTTCCACCAATCGGCAAAAATAAAATATCAATATCTCCTAGCGCTTCTTTTACATCCGCATTGAGCTTTTTTGAACTAAGCGCACCAAGAAATACAAGATTCATACCCTCAAGCATAATTGAGTAAACTGTATTTATCCTCTCGCTCCCGCCGTATTCCGATACAGACTGAAATCCTTTTATGAAAACTTTTTTAATTTCGTACTCTCCTGGACCTGAAATAAGAAAAGGTTTTCTGTCGCCATGTGTCACTTGTTCAACACCATTAAAATCCTTGTCATTCAAGCTGACGATGGCAATATCGGCGCCAAATCGCGCGCCACTTAATTTTGATTCTTTTGAGATAGGGTTTATAGCGACTGTAGTATCTCCAAATGTCACCTTAAAGGATTCCCCTCCGTGATATGTAATTACCATATTTTTATATACTTAGAATTACGAAATATACTCTACTATGGCTTCATTATAGGCGCGAGCTCATCTTTCATACTAATTTTCCATAGCTACCGCTATGCAATGCAAAGCTCGTCTTTAAGCGAACTCTCTTTTATGAAAAATTTGTTGCGATTATTTCGATAACTCAAAGTAATTATACCAGATAATTGCAAAATGTTAAGTTTTGTAGTAGTATGCGAAGTATTGTATTTATTAGCCGTGTAAGAATTAATCCCTTAATACTTTGGAGGTGAGACATTTTAGAGTATTAAGGATATCTTGCGCTATTTTATATTATGACAACAGAAATTGAAAATTCAGAAGATAAAGAAGAAAATAAAAACGAAGCGGTTGAAACAAAAGATTTGCCTCTACAAGCGGTAAAAAAAGGAAAGAAGGATTCTCCAATGGCAAAGATGCTAAATGATAGTCCTACCCCACCCGAAGTTGGAGACCTTATTGAAGGTTCTGTGATTGGTATTGATAAATCGACTGTATTTATTAATATGCACCCATTTGGAACTGGTATTATTTACGGAAAGGAATTTTTACAAGCATCTGATATATTACGAAAAGTAAGAATTGGAGATAATATTGCCGCAAAGGTAATTGATAGAACTACAAATAAAGATGGTTATATTGAACTTTCATTAAAAGAAGCTCGTCAAGCGCTATTATGGAGTGAAGCTGAAATCGCTATCGCGAATAAAAGTGTCATTGATGTGCAAGTAAAAGAAGCAAACAAGGGAGGGCTCATCCTTGAGTGGAAAAACATACAAGGGTTTCTGCCCGCATCACAACTCAAAGCAAGCCATTACCCGCGAGTTACAGATGGAGACAAAGATAAAATATTAAACGAACTAAAGAAACTTGTCGGTACAAAACTTTCAGTGTTAATAATAACTGCTGACCCAAAAGAAGGTAAACTAATATTCTCTGAAAAAGATCCTGAAAAGAAAGAAAAAGAAAAAATTGTTGATAAATACACGGTTGGCGACGAGACAGAAGGAGAAGTGACTGGAATTGTTGATTTTGGAATCTTTGTAAAACTTGAAGACGGACTTGAAGGACTCGTGCATATTTCTGAGATTGAATGGGGACTTGTTGATGACACCAGAAGCCTTTTCTCTGTCGGAGATAAAATAAAAGTGAAAATTATTGAAATAAAAGACGGAAAGATTTCACTTTCTATAAAAGCGCTGAAAGAAAATCCGTGGAAAGGAGCAACATCCAAATATAAGAAGGGCGATGAAGTGACGGGTGTTATTATCAAATACAATAAACACGGAGCGCTTGCTTCAATAGAAGAAGGTGTGGCGGGACTTGTGCATGTTTCAGAATTTGAAAATGAAGAGTCATTGCGAAGCGCGCTTGAACTTGGAAAAACTTATAAGTTCAAAATAATTATCTTTGAACCAAAAGAACAAAAGATGACGCTTTCACACAAGAAAGACTAAATCCAAGGGGGTCATTGTATAAACATAGTAAGTTTAGACAAAATACCCGCAAGCTTTATTCGCGGGTATTTTGTCTTGTCTAACTTACAGTAATTTACTATCTACTAAAATACTAGTAGTCAAATCTCAACACGGTAGCGACGGCAAAGTTTTGCAGTTTTTGAAAGAGAGTTTGTTTTTGAAACGCGGAACAGTAGTTTATTTCTAAAAAAGTAGTTGCTTTAGCTTTGAATGATTTAAGGGATTCATTTGACGATATATCCATCGCTGATACGGAATATGTATATGTGGTATTTGGCGAAAGTTCAATATCTCTATATAAAGTCTTCACTACCGTGTCTATCAAAAAATCATCTCTAAATACATTATATCTGGTAAGAATAGAATCGTCATCCACCTCCGTCCACCTCAAATCAATCCTGTCGTCTGACACAACTTCAGCTCTTAAGTTACGCGGTGTCTCCGGCGGCGTGTTGTCAAATGATAAGTTGCTTGCGCTTACGCCGCGTCTTGTCTTTTCTGTGACGGTGATTTTATCCGATTCATTCTCTGACGTGTCTATGGCGGACACAGCGTATGAATACCGCGTATCCGGAGATAAGTTATCGTCTCTGAATGAGTTGTTTATTGTTGTGGCTATTAGCGTGTCGTCTCGCAGTATGTTGTATCTTACACCGTTATTGTTATCTGTTGAGTTACTCCACAATAAGTCTATGTTTGACGATGATAGAGAACGTGAACGGAGAAACTTTGGCGTTTCAGGCGGCTCTGTGTCTGGCACGCCTATTGTCGTGAAAGAGTATCTGTCAGAGTATGTCAGCGCGGAGTTTGTTATAGTGTCTTTAGAGCGCACAGAGTAATGATATGTTGTTTTAGGTTGCAAGTTTTCTAATTTGATACTGTGATCTTTTGTTGGAGTCCAGTCTGTTTTAACATCTGTTGGATTTATGTCTGTGCCATAATATACCTCTCCATGCGCTTCAAGGTCTGTTGTCCATGTTACCGTCGCGCTACTGTCTGTTATGTCTATCGCTTTTATCAGAGATACCACTGGCGGTGTTCCCGCTTTGTGGTGGATGGAGGTGGTGTGTGGGGTGGCGGCTTCTACTACCGTAACTGGTTCTGTGTAGGCATAGAGTTCGGCGATATCATTGCCTGAAAGTAGTCTATTATAATACCTAACATCATCTATTCTTCCAATAAATTGAGCACTTGTCCCGCTTTGGTCATTGTCCCAATTCCTTGCAATCCTAAAATCATCAGTTGAATTCGGCGAACTTGTATCTCCTCCGTGCGTTGAATAATCAGCAGAACCATTTACATAAGTGTTTATGTCATTCCAACCAGTTGATATAAAAGCAACAATGTGCGTCCAAGTGTTAAGTGGCGCTACGGCTGTTCCACTTCCTCCCTGAGCAAGAGCGTTTCTAAAATTTATTGTCCCATTTGAAGCTCTAATCAACCGCCAACCCCTGCCAGCAGTATCGTTTCCATAATTTAAAATTACTTCCGTGTTTGCGTTTGTCGGATAAATCCACAGACTTACAGTGAATGTATTAGCGGAACCAAAGTTAGGGTCTGTAACTTCTATAAAATCATCACCATCAAAATCTACTGCGTAGTCACCGATTTGTCCCGTGGTCCAAGTTGGATTTCCTGTCAGCACACCTTCGTTTCCGCCACTTCCGCTGTCTGTCGCAACAGTTCCGCTTCCTTCGTTTAATTTCCAATGTCCTACCAAACCTGTCGTTATATCGGCAGAGACCGCCTGCGGAGAAAACAAAACAAAAACGAGCGCGATGAAAATTGAGGTTTTTAAGCTTTTATACATACTTATATGTTATCATGTATAATCTATTTATTAAATCTCTTTGCGGTTGATAACTAAACTCTCGCTGAAACTCAGTTTCGGCGGATTTTTATAATCCGTCAAGGAAAGCCATTGGCGGATTATGTTTTACATTTTTATTTTTCAAATACGGCTTCTTCTAATCGTTCAATTCTCCGCCTGTGTTCGCCGTGAACAGACTCCCCTATATCGTGGAGTTTCATATTTATTTCTTTAACATTTTTGTCTATGTCATCAACTTTGCCAGATATCGCGCGTAAATCTTTTTTAACCCCGCTTAAATCTTCTTTGACCCCGCTTAAATCTTCTTTAGTTGCCATTTTGTCCACCACATTGTTTTTAATCATCATAGCAAGGTCTTCGTTTGTGATTTTTGGTTCTTTTTTCATGATGAAATTATATCAAATAATACAAGCAAACAATACTAAAGTTATCCTCTTAGTTGAGACTCAGTTTCGGCGAATTTTTTAATTATATATGTTCATTGCTTTTTGTCTTCCGTCTTTAATGATTACTTCAAGCGCTTCGTTAACTTTTTTAAATACTTTCTTTAATTTTTCTGTATCTTTCTTTTTGAAATCACCGAGTATGAAATCTATTATTTTTTGCTCGCCTTTGGGCTTTTTCACTTTTCCAGACGGTGTCGCGGGCGCAATACCAACACGAATACGAATAAAGTCTTTTGTTTTTATGGAGCGCGCTATTGACTCTACGCCTTTGTGTCCGCCTGAACCACGTCCATATGAGATTTTAAACTTACCAAGCGGTATATCCAAGTCGTCATAAATCACGACCAAATTCTCCGCTTTCTTTTTATTGGTGATTGCAGATTTCAATGACAACCCTGATTTATTCATAAAAGTCTGCGGTAAAATAAGTGTTAATATCCGCTTTCCTATTTTGCCAGACGAAACAAGCGCTTTCAATTTCTTATCAATTTCAAAAGGAGCGAATTTATTATTATTCGCAAAGTTCCACACCGCCAAAGCTCCAGTATTATGACGGTTGTTTTCGTATTCTTCTCTTGGATTTCCTAGTCCAATTATATAAATCATAAATTGATTATAACATTTGTCTTGCGCTCCTCAAGTTCCATTCTTCACTCCGCTTTGTCGCGCCAAGAAAAGACATTTTACCGCGCAAAATTATATCACACAATTTTAAATATTGTGTCAAACCGATATTTCAAGTACAATGTGCGTAAATGGAACCTAAAAAAGAAAATTTTTTAAAAGAAGTTTTTAGATTCTCCCTAATTGCGATTTTAATTGTTGTTCCGATACGAATCTTTATAGCGCAACCGTTTGTCGTAAGTGGCGCGTCAATGCAGCCGAATTTTGATAGTAGCGAGTACCTTATAGTTGATCAATTGAGTTATAGACTTAGTAAACCGCGGCGGGCAGATGTGGTTATTTTTAAATATCCAAAAGACACGTCTATATTTTTTATCAAAAGAGTCATCGGTCTCCCAAATGAAACAGTTAAAATGGACTCTGGGGAACTAACTATAAAAAATACTGATTTCCCTGAAGGTTTTGGCGTGGAAGAACCATATATAAAAGAAAGTATAGAAGATACTTTTATCGTGACATTGAAAGACGACGAATATTTTGTCCTTGGTGATAATAGAAAACATAGTTCTGATTCAAGAATATGGGGACCGCTTGAAGATAAATTTATTGTTGGTAAACCATTCGTGAGACTGTTTCCAATAAACGAGTTTAGTGTCTATCCTGGAGACTATAGTAAGTAGATATTTAATAAAAATATGATATATACAAAAACACTTTCAAAAACAAATCCAACGGACTTGTTGAAAAGAGCAATGAATATTGCATCGTGTTATGGTTTTGACAGTATTGATAAAATAATCGCGCATGAAAAAAAGTGGAATAGTGATATGAAAGAAAAAAATGACGCGGAAGCATTATTAAATACAAAAAAGGCCCCTTTACCAAATGTCCGCCAAAAATATGTCAAACAGACTGTGAAAACTTGTAACACCGATACAGCAGGTGACGAAATTTTTTGCGCTTTAAAAACAGTTATTGATAATGAACTTTTACCATGTGACCACCCTATTTTAATACATCAAAGTAGCGTCGCGAATAATTCAACAAAAGAAAAAACATTTCATTTCGGACTTGTTGCGATTGGTATGAAAAAAAGTATCGCTGAAGCGCTTATTATAAAAACAGCGACAACTATTTTAGAAGATATCGGGATTAAAGATATTCAGGTACATATAAATAGTATCGGGGATAAAGATTCATCTTTAAAATTTGTAAATGAGCTTAACTTATATTTTAGAAAAAATATAAACTCTGTTCCCTCGCAAATAAGACAGTCCGTAAAGAAAGATATTTTTAAAGCATATGACCAACTTCACAAAGGATACAGTTCAAGTGGAGAAAATATCCCGCAACCGATTAAATTTTTATCAGACAACAACAGAAAACACCTAAGTGAAGTTCTTGAATATATGGAAACCGTCGGTATTCCATATGAAATAGACAATTTCCTCATAGGAAACAATGAATATTATTCTCAAACACTTTTTGAGATACATAATACGCAAGAAACTGAAGGTATTTCCGTGGTTGCAAAAGGTGGCAGATGTGACGAACTTGTGAAACGCATGTTTAATGTCGATATACCAACAGTTGGCATAGTATTTGAGTTTGAAAGAAAAGGTATCAAAGAAAAAGAACTGCAAATGCTTAAAAGAGCTAAGAAACCAAAAATATACTTTATACAACTCGGGCGTGAAGCAAAAAGAAAAAGCCTTCCTATAATCGATGTCTTGCGAAAATCCAATATACATACACATCATTCATTAGACAATGACAAACTTAGCGAACAATTATCTCTCGCGCAATACTTAGAGGTTCCGTATGCGATTATAATGGGACATCGCGAGGCGCTTGATGGCACTGTAATAGTTCGCGACATGGATACGCAATTTCAACATACTGTACTGGTTGATGATTTGGCTTTGTATTTAAAAGGGATGCATATTTAGAAATGTTGTAAACGCATAAACTATGTGGTATCCTACCTAACTATGAGTATTAATGTTCAAGTAGAAAAAAATGACAAAGAAAACACAGCTGGCCTTATAAGAAGGTTTACTAAACGTGTGCGCGGGTCAGGGATACTCTCTCGTGTACGAGGTATAAGATACTACGAAAGATGTAAATCAAAATATGTAAGAAAAAAGAGAACATTGAAAAAAATCGGGAAACGAGCAGAGCGTGATGAGCTAATAAAACTTGGAAAGATAGCGGAACAGACGGGAAGATTTGGAAAGAGAAAATAAAATTAGTCGTTTAGGTTTGACCTAAACACTGTTTAGGTCAAACCTAAATGTCAGATAAATTCACAATCTCAAAAACAATCAGAGGCAAGCCCGCGGGCTTGCCTTTTGAACATATGAAAAATGCGGTTCTTGGTAAAAATTATGAACTAAGTCTCGTGTTTATTGGAAATAAATATTCTCAAACGCTTAATAAAAAGTACCGCAAGAAAGATAAGCCAACTAATATACTCACTTTTCTTCTTTCAAAAACAGAGGGTGAAATATTTATATCTCCAGAAATCGCAAAGCGTGACGCACCAAAATTTAATATGGAAGAGCGTGAATTTATAGTATATCTTTTCATACATGGACTACTTCACCTAAAAGGCTTCAAACACGGAGAAAAAATGGAAAAAGAGGAGGAGAAATTAAAGAAAAAGTATATTAAAATATAATTTTTATATAAAATTTA
>ERZ1292625.2983-Hain-H41-01um-R1-2983-length-14470-cov-8_pt1 | contig 14470 bp, 19 predicted proteins | sample MGYA00564400_ERZ1292625 | MGnify/ENA primary metagenome ERZ1292625 (study PRJEB36523, sample SAMEA6512639) | groundwater metagenome | collected 2019-01-08 | study: AquaDiva: Metagenomics assemblies of 32 groundwater samples | reverse complement strand
TATATGGTGCCGCACGAACGTCCGTCGCGAGAGGGCTTTCGTCGGCCCTCAAACCGAGGGTGAGGGATAACGAGGGGTTAGGTCAAAGCGCCGAATTGGTGCCACGCCCCTATCTAATGAATGGTGGCACCACCTCGGCGGGTGAGGGCACGCCCTCACTCACCACCTCGACCGAGCGAAGCTCGCCCCTGGCGGGGGTCGTCGCGGCAGCTCGCGCCACGTACCCCAATGCCCGAGCGGCTTCCGCAGGAAGGTTCTAGCGTTGCAAACGATGTTCGATTCGCGTAGACGACGAGGGGATGAGCGAACTCACGGCCACGGGGATCGAGACGACTGGTGTGAAGGAGGGCACGCGCACCGGAGGGTTCAAGAAGCGTCTCGCGTCGAACACGCTCACGCCCTCGGATAAGGATGCGTTGAACCTCGCGCGCGCGATCCGCGAAGCGCGGCTCCAAGGCGTGAGCATGAACGCGCTCGCGAAGCAGCTCGGGATGGCGTACGGGAGGCTCATCGCGTTCGCGGGCCGAGGCGTGTGCCGCGTCGCGTTCGAGCACCTCGCCTCGATCGAGTCGTCGAGCGACGAGAAGATCGCCGCGCAGCGCGAGCGGGAGCAGACCGCAGAGTTCGAAGCGTTGCGGCCCAAGGCCCTCAAGTTTTACCGAGACGCTCTGAGTGAAAAAGAGATCACCGACCCCGAGACAGGGGAGTTGATGGTCGTGTGGTCGAACCCCGCGATGGCGATGTGGGCGACCGAGCAAGTGACGAAGGGCGCGGGGTGGAATCAACCGAAGGTCACGAAGGCGTCCGTGATCCAACTCAACGTCTCCTTCATCAACGGACAGAGCGCGATGATGGACGAGGACGAAGCGGCGACCGCCGCCGTCCCGCTCGATGCGAAGAAGGACGTCGAGCTGACCGCAGAGGAGTACCACGAGATCGAGGACGACGAGGATGAGGATGAGTAACCCGTTCGCCCTCATGAAGAGCGTCAAGCCTCCGCGCGCGCCGCACGCGCCGCGACCTTCCACGCCCCTTCAGCAACTCCGCGTGCGCTCCGCCGCCGCGGGCTATCGTAAGGCCCTCCGCGCAGACGCCCTCCGCGCCTATGGCTCGAAGTGCTCGTGCTGCGACGAGCCCCGGCCCGCGTTCCTCATCTTCGTCTACACGGAGAGCGGGAAAAGCGTGAACGGGCAACGTCCGCTGAAGGATCTCAAGGCGCGCGGGTGGCCGCCCACCGAAGCGCGGATCGAGTGTTTCAACTGTCACCTCGGCGCGCGCATCGCCGGGGTCTGCCCCCATACACGTGAGACGGATGCGCGGCGTCTCGAAAAATCCACGCGGCCACCTACGGTGTCCGTACAGCCTTCCTCCCTGAAAGGAGAATCAGCATGAAGATCTCACTCAAGTCCGTTCTCGTTCTCGTCGCTCTCGCTCTCTCGCTCGTGGTCGCCGACCTCGCGCACGCGCAGAAAGCCGCGACGCCTGCCTCGGGCCTCACCTTCGGCCGGCTCAAGCAGCACTGCCTTACGACTGGTCCCGCTGGCGCGACGCGACAGTATCTCAAGGTCGTGTTCACCTTCTTCGAGCGTGGCTCGACGGGCGCGGGGGCCGCCGCTCTTGGTATAAGCCACTCGGAGTTCATCCGTCAGCTCATGCTCGGGCTCGCGGACCTCCCTCGCTGCGCCCGTCAGCTCTCGAACGTGAGCTGACATGAAGGAGCGCCCACACTACTCGGATGGGTGTACCGCGTTCCCGGAAGGGCCGTGGTCCCCGTGCTGTTGGGCGCATGACCGGATGTACCGATACCCGCGCTGCGTCCGCACGGCGTGGGATCGCCTCCTCGCCGACGTCCACCTCGCGCGGTGTGCCGCTGCGAAGGGCTACCCGCAGATCGCGTTCCTCCTCTTCGTGGGCGTGCGCGTCGGTGGGTGGTGGCCGTGGCTCACGTATCGGGTTCGAGCCCGCGCGCGGAAGAAGGCGTGGGAGGAGCAGCGGAAGCTCGAAGAGGAACGGAGGATCAAGACGATGTTGGCACTCAAGGAAGCGTTGCGACGCCGGAAGGCGCAGGGGTTGATGGCACTCGCGCTCGTGTTCACGCTCGGGTGCGCGAACGTCTCGGTGCGCCCCTCGCGCGTCGAGGTGTTCACCCTCGGGGAAGCGGAGGTCGCGGTCGTGCAGACTGAGGCGGGCGCGCAGACGGTTCACGTGAAGGGCGCCGCGCTTTCGTCGGTTGGTGCGGGCGTGTTCTCCTCGATCATCACGGGCGCGGTCATGTACTTCACGGGCGGGGTCAATTGAAGCTCAAGGAAAAGCTCATCATCCCTCCGTCCGCGCCGTACCAATTCTGGATGACGGAGGAGATCCGACCGCTCCACGAGAAGTGGGCCGCGTTTCGGAAGCAGCGTCGCGAGGGCGGGGTCAAGCCGCACACCGACTTCATGAGCGACGAGGAGTTCATCGCGTACCACGCGCTTCGTGGGAAGCGGGATTTGTACTTCCTCGGAAAGTACGTCCTCGGGTTCACGTGGTTGGAGGCGCCGCTTCACGTCGACCTCGCGTACGCATGGACGCGGCCGAACGGAACGAAGGACGAGACGGGGCGGGTGTACGGGCGCGAGCGCATGGCCCTCATCCCTCGTGGTCACTTGAAGACCACGCTCCTCACGCAGACCTCCATCCTCTTCGACCTCATCAACAACCCCGAGGAGCGCATCCTCCTCTACTCCTCGGTGGCGGGGTTGGCCGAGGGCGTCATGGCCCCCATCAAGACCATCCTCCAAGGGGGCGGCACGCACGGGCAATTCTTCTTGCAGTGCTACCCGTACCTCGTCCCGAACCGGAAGGAGAAGGACAAGTGGACGAACTCGATCCTCATCGTCAAGCGGAAGGGCGCGTACACCGACCCCTCGATTAAGGCGAGCGGCGTGGGGAGCGTGCTCACCTCGGGCCACTTCACCAAGTTCTACATCGACGACATCGTGGGTGAGGAGCTTCCCCGCGAGCAGATGATGAAGACGGTGAAGGCGTTCGACGGGCTCTCGTACCTCTCCGCGTCGATGGCGACGAGCGAGAAGCGCATCATCGGCACGCGGTGGGCGTTCTTCGACGTCTACTCGCGCATCATGCGCCGCAACCCCAACGTGTGCATCGCGCTCCGTGGGTGGATGGAGAAGGACGGCAAGCTCGCGGACGACGGGGACCGCGCGAATCTCATCTACAAGCAGTATGGCGTCGCCCGCGAGAAGGGGTGGACGGTCGAGCGCGCGCAGATCGAGTTCATGAAGGAGGCGTTGCAGAAGAAGGCGGACAACCCCTTCCTCTTCTCGTGCCAATTCAAGAACAACCCGCGCGACGATGCGCGCCTCGGGTTCAACGAGGATTGGTGGCAGTACGCGCGGCGCGAGGGCGACTACATCGTGGACCTCGACGCCGATGGGAAGCCGACGCGGAAGATCCAACTCGCCGCGTGCAACGTCTTCATCCTCGTCGACCCGAACACGGGCCGCCTCCCCGGTGAGCGCACCGCGGACAACAACGTGCGGAAGAGCGTCGACTACGCGGGGTTCGTCGTGCTCGCCGTCGCCCCGGATAACACGTGGTACGTCCTCCGCGCGTACCGGAAGCGGTGGAGCGCCGACGTGATCGTCGATCAAATCTTCAACATGGTCGACATATGGCACCCCGTGAAGGTGATCTTCGAGCAGCGCGCCGCGCAGTACGTGTTCAAGACGAACTTCCAGCAAGAGTTCAAGCGTGGGCGCCCCGTGTTCTTCCTTGACGACTTCAAGGGCGGGAACGACTCGAAGGAAGAGCGCATCAAGTCGCTCATGCCGAAGTACAAGGCCGGGATGATCCGCCACCTCGAAGGGTCCGTCGAGGTGAACAAGGGGACCGCAGCGCTTGAGGAAGAACTCCTCGACTTCCCCAACGCGGACTACGACGACATTGGAGACGCGCTCTCGGGCGCGCAGGGGAAGGTGTGGGCGCCTGGCGCTACGCCGCTTGCTGCGCTCCGTCGTCAGCAACGCGAGGACGATGATCTAGAGAAGCTCGATCAAGGGAGCGCGCGCGCCTGGCGCTCCATCATCAAGCAACGGGAAAACCAAACCTCGTCGTGGTTCGCAGGCGACACCATCGACGACTCACCGGAGAGGTACGAATGAATTGGTTTACGAAAGAGACGAAATGTTCACCCGAGGTGAGCATGCGGATACGTGATCGAACCGACGACATGATTCGCATCTACGAACGCGCCCTCGAAGACAAGGATGAGGTAATCGAGTTCCTCCGCGTCGAGCTGGCGGCGTCGCGCGACCGCGAGGGCTGGTATCAGCAACGCTTCCAAGAGGAACGCGACCGCTCGAACACCGCGGCGGACGTGCTCATCGTCGAGAACGGGCGTCGCCCGCTCACGCACATCTCCGACGCGATCATGCAGCGGGACGCGGACGCCGCGAAGCGCGTAGCCGCAGCGCAAGAAGAGGAAGATCCGTTCGAGACGTTCCCCATCGGTGATCCTCGTGGGTCGTTCGCGACCGCTGAAGAGGCCCAAGACGGCTACGCAGGAGAGGTCTAATGGCAGAGCTGACAGGATTCGAGAAGAAGGTCATCGACGCGCGCAACGACTTCGAGAACCGAGTCCGTGAGGGCCGGCTCGAACACCTTCGGACGTGGTACGAGAACAACGCCTACAATCTCGGCCACCAAAACATCGAGTGGAACCGTTCTACGCGGTCGTTCGGGCGCATGAACTTGCGGAAGGGCACGCCGACCCCCGTCACGAACATGTATAACCCGACGCTCGGGTTCATCGACGCCGAGTTGTGCCGCGTCGAGCCTCAGTTGAGCGCCGCTCCGGGCTCGCCGAAGGACATCGACCGCCTCACCGCGGACCTCGCGAAGATGGTCATCAACTTCGTCGAGGCGGAAGTCGGGTTGCCCAAGCTCCGCCCGCAGATCTCGAAGGGCGTCTCGATCAACAACAACATGTACTCGTTCTACGGGTGGGACGCGGAGGCGGGGCGCACCACGTTCATCCCGTATTGGGTGTGCCCGATCGACCCGAAGCACGTCTTCCAGCCCGCGGAGGCGCAAAAGCTCCAAGGCATGTGCCCCGGCCACAAGGTTCCGCTCGAACAGAGCGCGGACCAAGGGGAGGAACTCGCGGAGGGCTCACCGTTCGCAGAGCTGCTCACGCCCTTCGAGTGCTGGATGGACCCGACGATCAAGGACGCGAACGATCAACCGATGGCGCTCATCCGTCGCATGCGCTCGATCGAGGGGTGGATTCGTCCGAAGTACCCGGAGGTCAAGTTCGTGAAGGATCGAGGCGAGGGGTACTCCCCGCCAAAGGATCAAGGGATGGTGTACCTCCAAAACATCATCCGGCTCGCCGCGGGCGCGGGCATGGGCTCGTCCTCGGGGTACGGAGGCATGCGCTTCGAGGGGTCCGACATCGTGGACGACTTCTTGGTCCTCCCGAATCAGACCTTCAAGAAGGGGGTGTACGCACGCATCGCGGGGAATGACACCATCCTCGAAGTGAAGGACTTCCCGTACCACGACGGGACGCCGACGAAGAAGGGGAAGTATTTCCTCCCCCTCACGCACTGGAAGTACGATGATGTGCCTGGCGCGCACTTCGCCACCGGGCCGGCCGATCACCTCAAGGGGTTGCAGCGCGAGCGCAACCGGCTCCTCGCGGCGATCTCCCTCTACTTCGCACGCATGGCGAACGGGATGTGGGCCGTCGCCGAGGGCACCGACACCACGCCCCTCACGGGTGAGCAGGGTGGCATCGTCAAGTACAACAAGGAGGCGGGTGAGCCGAAGCGGTTGGAGGGTGGGCGGCTCCCGTCGAGCTACTCGCAGCGCTTCGCGGAGATCGACCAAGAGATGATGCGAATCGCGGGCATCCCCGAGATCCTTCAAGGGGACGTCCCCGGTCGGGTGGACTCGTCGAGCGCCATCGGCCGGTTGGAGAACCGCGCGCAGGGTCGCTTCGCTCCGCTCTATCTCAACTTCGAGCAGAGCTACGAGGACATGACGCGGAAGCTCTTCTACATCTTCCGCCTCAACGCGCCCGACACCACGTACGCGCGCATCAAGGGCGAGTCCTCGCGGTGGCAATTCGAGGCGCTCCGCTCCGCTGACCTCATGGGGAATTGCGACATCCGAGTCGAGGTGGGCTCGGCCGAACCGAAGTCCGACCTCGCACGCCAAGCGGCGTACGAACGGGCGATCACCATGGGCCTCGTCGACATCACCGACCCGCGCGTCCGCCTGACCATCATCCGAGCGCTCCGCGTCCACGAGTTGATGGACGACATGAACCAAGACGACGAGACGATCGCGAAGGAACACGCGATGGTCGTGAAGTATTCCGAGACGTACTTCACCAAGTCGAAGGAGACGGGCGAGTGGGAATTGAGCGTCCCGATCCAACAGCTCGCGTCATTCCCAGTCCCCATCGACCCGGTGATCGACAACCACCCGCTCCACTACGCACGCCACCGCGTGTGGATGCAGACGGACGAGTTCAAGAACCTCCCACCCCCCGTGCAGAAGATGTTCCGCACGATGCACCTCATGCAGCACATGGCGGTCATCGACATGGCGGCGACGGGTGGCGCAGGCGCGGCCCCCGGTCAAGAGGGTGGTGGCGGCGGGACCGGGGAAAGCGAAGCGGAAACAGCGTCTCAGAACGGCAACCCCCCCGGCCCGAAGCAGGAGCAACCAGGCGCCCCCGGCGCTTGACAGCAAGAGCCGTACCAGCGTAGGACGGACTCTCAATGACGCTTTTCAAACGACGTTTCCAAACGAAGGAGTAACGACATGGCTCTTACCGTAGTGAATGGCGACACGTTCGCCTCGACCGCAGGCATCGCGAAGGGCACCGAGCGCGTGGAGGGCGGCTCTGTCGCCGACACCACCAACGGTGGGCAGGAGCGGAAGGTCTTCGCCGACTCGAAGGGGTTCGTCGGTGCGTTCGGCCGCTCCGCGGACGGTATCCAGACCTTCCTCGAACTCGTGAACGAGGCCGGCGCGCGCGTCTACATCGAGGTCAACGGGACCACGATCACCGCGGGCACCTCCATCCCGTAAGGCCATGGCGTTCGACCCTCTACGAAGCCGCAAGGAAGCGTTGGAGCGCGAGCAACGGCTCGCTCTCCTCGCGGAGAAGCGGCAAGGGATGGAAGTCCTCCCGCCTCCGGGCGAGGCCGAGTACAAGCGCATGCGCCAGGACTCGGAGGTGGGCACGAGCGCCAACGGCATCGGGGGCGGAGTGGAGAACGGCCCGCAGTGGCGCGCCATCGCGAAGCGGTTTCGCGAGATGGCGTTCGGGTTCAATACCCAATTCACCGGGAAGAAGGGTGGAGGCGGACTCTCCCCCGACAACCCCTACGTCGCGCACGCGAAGAACCTCGCGGTGGCTCCGGGGTATGCACCGGGCACGCTTGGTGAGGTCGCCCTCGGGCGTGCGGCGAACGATGCCTTGCAGTACGAACTCGCGGTCAAGGCGCTCGAAGACAAGTTCGGCACCGAAGGCCGCCCGCGCGCGTTGGGGTCGTACTAATGGCGACCCTCCGGTTCGTGTTCGACTTCGAAGTGGACCTCGACGGGGACATCCGTCACCTCGCGTCCGAGGCGACGCCCACCGAGATCGAGATCACCAACCTCCACGACTCGACGGTCAGCATCGCCGCCTCCACGACCGTCGTGCTCTACGATCCCACGCTCTCTTCGGTCCCGTTCACCACGACCGCCCCGCTCGCGCTCATCCTCTTGAGCGACACGGACGACGTGGAGATCGAGTTCACCACGAACGAGGACAACGCGGCCGAGGCCATTGGCCTCATCACTCTCAAGGCCGGTGTCCCATGGGCGCTCGGCGACCTCGCGGGCCGGTTCAACTACACCACCGATGCGTTCGCAGGGACGCTCGACACCATCGACAAGATCCGCGCGAAGAATCTCAACGCGGACGCTGCGGCCCGCGTCCGCATGTGGATCGCGAGCTAGGCTGAGACGATGTTTGATTTCGCGACGCACCCGGTCTACAAATCCAAGCACGTAGAACGGCGTTTGAATGGGGGGCTACCCCAATCACGAGGCACCACCCTCGGTAAAAAGGTGAAGGAGTAGCGCAATGGGTTACGGGTATCACGATCCGCAAGAGGAGGAAGATCGGTTGTACCGCTTCGAAGGCGACGGAGATGGTTCCGACGACGGCGACGCGGGCGGTGATCCTGCCAAGGAAGACGACGAGGACGAGGACGACGGAGACGACGGCGACGGTGAAGGTTCCGAGAGCGACAACGGTGACGGCGACGGTACAGCCGGGAAGCAACGCTCGGAGAACATCCCTCGCAAGCGTTTCGATTCAGTCAACGCGAAACTCAAGGAGTTCCGTGGACTGGGTATGTCCGCATCCGAAGCGCGTTCGGCTTTGGCGGAGTGGCGCGAGTTCAAGAAGCTCGAAAAGCAGGTGGCCGACGACGCAGAGGCCAAGCGTCGGGACGCCACGAAGGACTCAAAGCGGGAGGCCCTCAAGGGCACGATCCTCGAACTCATCGAGGAGGACATCCCTGGCTTCAAGGAGAACGCGCTTCGCGCCAAGCGGGACTCGGATCTCTTCAAGGAACGCCACAACGCCGATGCGACCGAGGAGATCAAGCGCCTCGCGAGCGAAGCGGGGTTGGTACTCAACGATCGTCAGCTCGGACGTCTCCGCGGCGCGATCCGCGATGAGCTGAACTCGAACGAAGAGCTGCTCGAATCGTTCTGGACGCCTGGCACGATGAAGAAGGCTATCAAGACCGCCTTCGGCTCCGTCGCCAGCGACCTCTACGATCCGGCGCTCCAAGCTGCGGACGCTGGCAAGCTCGCCACGCTCCGAGAGAAGAAAGAACGAAACGTCTCGCGCGCGACCGCGGGCGGAGGGCCTTCGGTGAAGACCGAGGCGTTCAGCTCGAAGCATCCGGTCGGTTCGGCGGAGTGGCAGGCGGACTGGAACAAGTGGTCCGACAAGCAGCAAGACGCCATCTTCGACGCGCACGGCGTTTCCTAACGCTTAAGAAAGGACAAGCGCATGCCCGCAGATCTCACAGCGATCGACGCGATCCTCAAGCAAGTGTACCGAGGCAATCTCGTCGATCTTCTGAACAGTGACGTCCCGGTCTTCCGCTCCTTCCAGAAGTCGGAGAAGGAGAAGTGGGAAGGCAAGGACTTCATCATCACGCCGCTGCGCGTGGGTCGTAACGAGGGATTCGGCTTCGGCCGTCCTCGTGGTCCCATCGCCGAGGCGCAGAATCAGGTTCACATCGACATGAAGGTTCCCCTCCGGTACGGGTGGGGCCGCATCAACGTCGATGCTCCGACCATCAAGGTCGCCGCCTCCAACCGTGGCTCGTACAAGCGCGTCATCGCGTTGGAGATGGATGGACTCCGTGAGGACTTCACGGACGACATGAACCGCATCATGTGGGGCGACGGTCGCGGTATCCTCGCGCTCGTGGACGCCGCGGGTGCGGACTCCACCCTCCTCCGTGTCGACGCCCCTGGCGGCTTCACGGGCGACAACAACGGTGCTCGCTTCCTTCAGCGGAATATGAAGGTCGCGATCGTCGACTCCACGGGGGCGAACGTCCTCGCGGTGCGGCGCATCACCGAGATCGGGAACGCAGGAACGAACGACGGTCAGCGCGTCACGCTGAACTCGGCCGTGTCGGCGTTGCAGGCACCCGACAACTCCCTCATCGTGCGCGCGCCGAACATGAACATCACGGACGTCGCGGACACCTCGTACAACCGTGAGCCGATGGGCATGGCTGGTCACATCGACGACGGCACGTACGTCAACAACTACCACGAAGTGAACCGCACCACGTACGAGGTCGCGCGCTCCGCGGTCATCGCGAACGTGGGCGCTCTCAGCGTGGACGTGATTCAGCAAGGGCTCGACGTCGCGTCGCAGCTCGGCAAGGGCCGGATCTCCGAGCACTGGATGCATCACAGTGTGCGGCGCTCCTACCTCGCCATCGTCACGGCCAACCGTCGCTACATGGTGACGGGCGGCGCGTCGATGCACGATGCCGGCTTCAAGGGCAACGCGCTCGACGAAGATCCCTCGTTCGGTGGGACGCCCATCAAGGTCGACAAGGACGCCCCGTACGGAACGTGGTTCGGCATGGACAAGCGGTACTTCGTCAACTACGAGAACTCGCCCGGCGAGTGGGTGGACGAAGACGGCGCGGTCCTCTCGCGTATCCACGGTCAGGACACCTTCGAGGCCGTGTGGCGTTGGTTCGGCAACTTCGCCAACGAGAAGCCGAACGCCTCGTTCCGTCTCGACGGCATCAACTCGAACCTCGTGGTCATCCACGTTCGGTAATTGAGGCTCTGGGGGACTTCGGTCCCCCCTCCCTCAGAAGGGAGCAACCCGATGGCGCTTTACGACAAGTTTCAATTCCTCCTCGCACGCGAGAATCAGGCGAGCGGTGGGTTGGAGAGTCATGCTCTGCATGCCCTCTACACCTTCCTCGCTCGGCTCGTCTCCGTGCGTGACGTCCCCGAGCCCTCGCTCGTGACGGTCGCCTCCGTGACGCAGACGGCTTCGACCATCAAGGCGAGTTCGGGGAAGCTGCTCTACGTGTTCATCAAGTCGCCCGCAGCGGCGAACGATGACTGCGTGGTGAGCTTCTTCGACAACTCGGTCCTCCGATTCGCCGTGCGGTGCAAGCAGACGAAGAGCGTCAAGATTCCGCTCTTCACCGACGAGGCGGGTGTCGAGTTCGACACCAACCTCACCGTCACGGCCCTCAAGGTCGACAACTCCACCAACCTCGACGCGGGCGATCGACCCGCGCTCGAAGTCCTCGTCTCGTAAGAAAGGAGACATCGCATGCCGTTCAATGATCTTCAGACCAAGCAGATCGTCCCGGTCACTTTGTGGTCGGGCGATGTTCCAAACGTGGTTCAGAGCACGGGTGGGAACGTCGTTGCGACGTTCAAGTGCCCGATGACGTGTGAGCTGAAGCGGCTTCAAGCAGCGGCGCAAGCCATCACTGCCTCGAGCCAATTCACCGTGCTGTTGAAGCGCGCCTCGGCAGGCACGCCTGTCACGCTTCTCACTCTCACGTCGGCTGTCCCATACACCGCGGGCGTCGTCGTGGACTCAGGTGACGTCTCGATCCCACTCTTCAAGGATGAGCCGCTCACGCTCACCGTGAGTGGGACGGACGCGGACACGGATGACATCACCGCCCTCTTCGTCCTCGCATCCCTTCAGATGCGCCAGGAGCAGGACGGCGCGTAAGGAAGTCAGCCGCCCCCACGGCTGACGTGGGTTTCGGCCCAGCGCCCCCGGAGGGTTTCCACCTCCTTTACCTCTGGGGGCATCTTTCGAAGGAGGACGAGATCAAAGGAGATCGAACATGAGCAACGCAATTCGTCGAGGTCAGGGTCGTTTCGCCACGGTTCCCGTCGTCAACCGCACCGAGCACAAGGTTGCGGCCACGTGGGACGGCGTGGACGAGGAGTGGGAGGTTGGCGAGATCAAGCACCTCCAAGTGAACATCGCGTGGCACTGCGTGGACCGCACCGTGCTCTCGCTCGATCCGCGGTCGGGGGTTCGTGAGTGCATGCTCGCGATCATCGGCCTCACGGATGACGACGGCAACGAGATCGTGGTCACGCCGCTCACGAAGGAGGAAGAGGCGACGTTGCGCGCAGGTGGATCGCTCATCCCCCTCGACGCGATGGCGCCGCCCGAAGGATTCGTGCCAGGCGAAGATGGTCAGGTGAAAGCGACCACCCTGGCACTGCCACGAGACGTGCGGTACGAGCGCGACACCGCGCCCGAGATCACGAACGCCGCACGTCTCGACGGTGGGAAGCGCTTCGTCGAGCCCCGTCCGGGGTGGAATGCAGAAATGGAGCGCAACGCCGCGCAGGCGGACGAGGCACTCTCGCAGGACATCGAGAGCGGAGCGCTGGCCGCGCAGGCGGCACGAGCTTCGCGTCCCGAGTAGACGACGATGCGGTTCACACCAAAGGGGTTCATGGAGCGGGTATGGAGGGAAGACCCGCTCCTTCGCATTCGGTGGTCCGAGATCGAGAACGTGTGGCTGTTCGAGCGTGTGTTCACGCGGCCCGCGTCTCTCGATCGCGCCCACACCTACATTCAGCAACTCCGCAAGGCGGGGGTGAAGAAGATCACGCCCGAGCAGGTGAACAACATGATCGATGGGACGTTCAACCTCGATCGGTGGGAGCCGTGCCTCGGGGACCAATGGATCAATACGGGCGTCGCGTGTGACGGACTCCCGAAGCTCGATCGCCTCATCGACATGTTGCAGTACGGAGACACGCGGCGAATCGCGGGGACCGGGGACACGGTGAAGGACGCGCAGTACATCGCCTCCACCCTCGAAACCCGTGACGAGCTGCGGGAGAACGTCAAGACCGCGCGCCGGATCATGCACTACGAGGACATCGCCTCGGAGGCGTGGGACCACCTGGCGTGGCAGGAGAAGCGGCGAATCGCGGTCCCATTCACCGCATCGCCCGCGGAGAAAAGCGCATGAGTGACATCCTGACCGTGCAAGACCTCATCAACGAGGTTCGTTCGGACCTCGACGAAGAGGTCGATACCGGCACCAACGACACCAACTTCTTCCTCGACTCTGAGTTCGTTGTGTGGATGAACAAGGGGATTCGCAAGGTGTGGCAGATCGCCCGTGAGGCGAAGGAGAATTGGTTCCACCGGAAGGTATCGAGCACGGACGGGAAGCTGACGATCTACGGGCGGGCGTACGACCCGGCCTCGCTGCAACTCACGAGCGGGACGCGGGAAGTGAAGCTCCCGCCCGACTGCTTCGAACTCCGCCTCATCGAGCCCATCACCTCCTCGTCGGAAGAGGAGCGGGACGATGGGGTGGAGTTCATCATGACCGACCTCGCGAACCCTGCGTACCGGAGGCTCTCGCGGCAGGAGGGGCCGGAGATCGGCGGGCGCTACGAGTGCGACCTCATCTTCCGGGCGGACGGTCCCGTGCTCACGTTCGCTCCCGCCATCGCGTTGAGCGAGACGATGAACATTCGGATCGAGTACGTGGCCGCGCCGCGTCGGCTTCGTCAGACCGACACGTTCGAGGGCACTGGGCTCAATGAATTCATGCTCGATGCGGTGGCGGCGTACGTCACGTACCGCGCCCGCAAGAAGGAAGGGAACAAGGGAGACATCGACACGGCCCTCGCGGACTATGGGGACCAAGCCGGCGCCGTCCGCGATAGCGCTGGTCCACGACAAAGCCGTGACCCGGAGTTCGTTCATGGCTTTTTAGAGGATGAAATTTACTGATGCCGTATAAAGATCCAGAAGTGCGTCGTGCTTACCTTGCAAAATGGCGCGCTGAAAATCTCGAACGTACAAATGCATGGTCACGTGACTACTACGCAAAGAACGGACGGAAACCTCAACCGAAAGAGCAAATGAAGATTCGGTTTAGGTACGGCCTCACGCTCGATGAGTATGCTCAACTCGAAGAAGATCAAGATTGGATCTGCGCGATCTGCAAGAGCGAAAAGAGATTGAACCTCGATCACAATCACGCAACCGGCAAGGTTCGCCAGTTTCTTTGCCATCGTTGCAACATTGGACTGGCCGCGTTGGAGAGCCCGCTCTTTGCCGAGATGCGGGCGTACCTCGCGAAACATGCAGCATAGGAGGACATCATGGCAATCTCAGTAAACGTATACTTCCCGCTCAATCGGAACCCGGATCGGACACTTGGAGAGACGCAGAGCTTGCGGCTCGTGGGTGACGGGACCGAGGTCATGGTCGCTGCGGGTGGCGGCACCCTCGACTCCGTGGACGTCGCGGTCGCGGGCACCCTCGCACAGTTCTTCGACACGCCCTCGGGTGGGACGGCAGACGCCACCACGCTGATCGCGAACATGGCGACCTCCGTCACGGGGCGGCGGTTCACGGGGCCGATCGTGTTTACACGCGGGCTCACGGTTATCACGACGGGCGCAGCGAGTGACATGACCATTCGATTCAACGGCCGACCCACGGTTTCGAGTCGCACTTTTCCATAAGAGCCCCGCGTGCCGACCGAGACGATCGACACCTACCTCCGCGGCATCCTCTCCCGCCCGCACCCGGCCGCAACCTCGAAGGGGTTCCTCCGCGAAGGGCTGAACGTGTGCTTCCCTGGCGGGCAGACCAAGAGCCGGCCGGGGGTGCGTCCGTTTCACGGGGCGGACTGCGCGGGTGTGATCTCGGGCATGGGCTGGCACGTGAAGAGCGACAATACGCGCGAGCTGCTCGTCGCGGCGGGGAGTGCGATTCAACGGGTGCCAGAGGGTGGCGATCCCATCACGCTCCCCCTCACGAATCTCCCCTCGACGTTGCAGACGCGCATCTCCCCCGGCCGCGCGAAGTTCCTCTCGATCTCAGGCGGGT
>ERZ1292625.2982-Hain-H41-01um-R1-2982-length-14473-cov-20_pt1 | contig 14473 bp, 13 predicted proteins | sample MGYA00564400_ERZ1292625 | MGnify/ENA primary metagenome ERZ1292625 (study PRJEB36523, sample SAMEA6512639) | groundwater metagenome | collected 2019-01-08 | study: AquaDiva: Metagenomics assemblies of 32 groundwater samples | reverse complement strand
CTCCGCTGTTCGGTCTGACATTTTCTTGTTTGTGCGATCAGCAGGTGAAGGCCACCACCACCGCGCGGGCTGCGGCAGAAATTGGTTTAAACAGGTGGAGGCAGGATCTGACGGGCCTCATCGGAAACGGTTCTCCGGAAGCGTACGCCAAAGCCATTCTCAATGCACGGGGGTATCTGCAGTCGGCCAAAGACACGATTGCCGCGGTCGGTACCCTGCTGGACGACTCGACGATAAACCAGTCGTCATCAACCGTGACAACATACCGGACCAGTGTCAGCACCGGAAGGGCGAGTGTCGTTGCGGCATCGACGGCGGTGAATACGCAAGATCAGCTCATTACCACACATAAACTGACCGTGGAGCGCATCCGGAATGAACTTGCACTCACAAAGGCAGGCTCGACTCCGGAGGAAATCGCGGCTCAACGGGCGGCACTGATGTCCGCACAGGCACAGGCGGACGGTATTGTGGCGCAAATAAACAAGGGTGTTATCCGCAGTCCGATTGCCGGTATTGTTACGAAACAGGATGCAAAGGTCGGGCAGACCGCAACTGCAAATCAGACACTCGTTGCCGTCATTTCTGATCAGGAGTTGGAGATTGAAGCGAATATTCCGGAAGTGGACATCGGAAGGGTTTTGGTCGGAGATGCGGTGCGGGTGACGGTCGACGCATTGCCGGGCGAGAAGCTTTCCGCCAAGGTTACCTTCATTGATCCGGCCGAGACAATCGTAGACGGCGTCGTCAATTTCAGGGTTCTCATGCTCCTCGATACACCCGACAGCCGTCTCAAGAGCGGTTTGACGGTGAATTTGGATGTCGAGACCGTCCGCAAGGACGATGTCCTTATACTCCCCCAGTTCGCCATCATCGAAAATGACCGGGGTACATTCGTGAAAAAGGTTTCCGATGGCACGGGCACTGAAATGCCGGTGACACTGGGCATTCGCGGACAGGATGGCACCGTTGAAATTCTTTCCGGCCTGCAGGAAGGAGACCGGGTTGAAAACATCGGAATGAAGACGCAGTAATTCCGGCATACCCCATGATCCGACTTGAGAAGATCGGTAAAACCTATTACGAAGCGGATGGCGGAGTTGCGACGCTGGCACTTGAAGATGTCACGCTTCGGATTCACAAGGGGGAATTCGTCGCCGTGATGGGACCATCGGGATCGGGTAAGTCGACATTACTGCACCTGCTCGATTTCCTTGACCGTCCGACGCACGGGAAGTATTTTTTCAATGACCGCGACACATCAACGCTCACTGATGTCGAGCTGGCCCGTCTACGCAACAAAGAGATGGGATTTGTATTCCAGGCGTTCAACTTACTCGGCCGTTCCACGGTTGCGGAAAATGTCGAACTGCCGCTGTTATACTCGGATGTTCCCGTTTTCAAGCGGCAGGAGCTCGTTCAGCGCGCGGTGCGCGCGGTAGGGCTCGATGAGAAAATTCATGTGCCCACCGCGAACCTGTCGGGAGGACAGAAACAGCGCGTGGCTATCGCGCGGGCACTGGTGAACGACCCGAGCATCATCTTCGCGGATGAACCAACGGGGAATTTGGATTCAAGATCCGGAGGACAGGTGATGGAAATACTGCAGGACCTCAATGAGCAGGGGCGTACGATTATTTTGGTCACGCATGAGACATACACGGCGAATTATGCACAGCGGCGGATTGTGCTCGGTGACGGCAAAATGACCATTGATGAACCTATCGATAACCGTAACCGGGGTAACGGATTGATCAAGTAGCCAATGCAATATAGTGACGCTATCAAAAGCTCGCTCCGCAGTATGCGCCAAGGGAAGATGCGCACTGCACTGACGATGCTCGGTATCATCATCGGCATCGCGTCGGTCATTATCATCATGTCGTTGGGCGCTTCTGCGCAGTCGTACATTTTGGATCAGGTGCAGTCGTTCGGCTCTGACATGATTTCCATCAACCCGGGTGCGCCTACCAAGGGTCCTCCTGCTGCGGTCCAGGGTATTGTCGTAAAGACGCTGAACCAACGCGATGTTGAATCGCTTCAGAACGAGCCGGCAATTCTGTCCGTTGCCGCGCGCGTCAGCGGCCAGTCTCGTATTATCTACGGAAGCAACAGCCGCTCGTTGATTTGGCACGCCTTCCCGCCCATCGGATTTGAAATGTTCAATATGGAGCTTTCCAGCGGTACGGTCTACACGGAGACGGACTCCCAAGCGTACAACAAGGTCATTATGTTGGGCTCCAAGGTTGCGAAGGATCTGTTCGGGGACATCGATCCCGTAGGCAAGATGGTGCGGTTGAAAGATTTCAGTTTCCGTGTCGTCGGGGTGTTCGCGCCCAAAGGTGCGGGTATATTCAACTTTGATGATTATGCGGTGATGCCGCTGACGGTCGGGCAGAAGCAGATGCTCGGCATCGACTACTACCACGAACTCAACGCGAAATTTGACCCGAAGTACGATGCGAATTTCGTGAAGTTACGCATTACGACCATCCTCCGCCAGAATCACCGCATTACCGACCCCTCGAAGGATGATTTTATGGTGACATCGATGGAAGAAGCGCTGACCATCATCACCAGTATCACTTCGGCGCTCACGGTGTTCCTGTCCGCCATCGCGGCAATCTCACTGATCGTCGGCGGCATCGGCATTATGAACATCATGCTGGTATCTGTTACTGAACGAACCAGGGAAATAGGGCTTCGCAAGGCGATTGGCGCAACGGAGGGAGATATCCTACGGCAGTTCCTGGTCGAGTCGGTCATCCTCACATCAATCGGCGGTGCCATCGGTATTTTCACGGGCGCGGTCTTCACCACGCTTGCATACTTTGGTGTGGTGTACGGGGTTGGCATTGCCTGGTCATTTGAATTTCCGCTTTCCGCTGTCGCGCTTGCGGTCGGCGTTTCTGCTGCAACCGGTCTCGTGTTCGGCGTGTATCCGGCGCGGCAGGCGGCGCGCAAGAACCCTATAGACGCCCTCCGCTACGAGTAATTTTTGCATCTCTGACTGCGCATGTGGTAGGATGACATGCACTATTTAATTTTATTAACCCGAATGAAATCCGTACAAGAGATTTTCAACCGTTTGCAGGACAAGAAGAAGCAGGTAAAAGTCGTCCGCCAGAAATACAAACAGGAGCTTGCCTCCAGTAGCGAGCATCAGAAACTTATGGAAGACATCGAGAAGCTTCGCGCAAAGAAAAAGGCGTACGAGCAATCTATTCGCGAGCAAGCCGGCGCAAGTTTTGCTCGCATCGACGAGTTGGCACTGGCCATCCGGCAGGATACGCAGATGTTAAGCGATGTTGCGCTGACATCCATCATGAAAGGCGAGCGCGTGGAGGTGAAAGACGAACATACCGAATACGAACCCGTCTTCGCAGTGCGCTTCAAGCGCGTGAAATAGTGTGCTAGGCTCTCACCAGTCGGTCAGCGGAGGTGTGATGCAAACTATGTCAGAGTATTACAGATCAAAACGGACGCGTGGCCTGTTTGACCCCGAGTCGGCAGAACCCTACCGGATCAGCCGTTCGGGCATCGATCTGTTCCTGCAGTGCCCGCGCTGTTTCTATCTGGACAAACGGCTGGGAACGGCGCGCGTGCCGATGATGCCGTTCAACCTCAACAGCGCCGTGGACGAACTGCTCAAGAGGGAGTTCGACATCAACCGCGCCACAGGCACTGCGCATGCTCTGATGCTCACGCACGGCATCGACGCGGTACCGTTCGCGCATCCGCAGATGGATGAGTGGCGGGAAGCCCGCACGGCGGGAGCGCGTTCTCTGCATGAACCGACGAACATACTGGTCACCGGTGGTGTCGATGATATCTGGATCAACCCCCGCAAGAAACTGCACATCGTCGACTACAAGGCGACCGCAAAAGACACGGAGGTCACGCTCGATGCTCCGTGGCAGATCGGCTACAAGCGCCAGGTGGAAGTGTACCAGTGGCTGTTCCGTCGTCTCGGATTCGATGTCGACGAAGTTGCATACTTCGTCTACTGCAACGGGCGCAAGAATGCTCCGGCGTTCGATTTCAAACTCGAGTTCGATGTGAAAGTCATTCAGTACACGGGTGATGACGCGTGGGTCGAACCGGCATTGACCGATATCAAGAAGTGCCTCATGTCTCCGGAACTTCCGGAAGCCGCCGACTCGTGTGATTGGTGCGCATACCGCACGGCAGCTGCCCAACACGAGGTATAGTACGGGGCCCGTCGTCGCGGGCCCTCTTTTTTCAGATATGCAGCCTCCTATTCTCATTGATAAGCCGTTAGGTATGACGCCGCTGAAAGCGTTGGAGTTGTTGCGGCGCGAGCATGCCATTCCGGCAACCGTAAAACTGGCGTACGCCGGAAGGCTCGATCCGATGGCGACGGGACTGCTGCCGGTACTGCAGGGCGAACAACTGCAACGGCAGGAGGAGTACTGGTATCTTCCCAAACGCTACGAGGCAACCGTGCTCGTCGGTATCCGGACTGATTCATATGATTTACTTGGTATACCCGAGCGGTTGGAAATGCCGGTGCCCACACCCGAGCGCATCACGGCCGTGGTGCGGGGACTGGTGGGGAAAACATATCTGGCGGTTCCCGTGTATTCAAGTTACCGTCACGAAGGCAAGCCGCTGTTTGCATGGGCAAAAGAAGAAACTGATGGCCCGCCCGTTGTGCCGGTGCGGCGCATGTCGGTCGCGCAAATCGATATCGTGTCAATGGGCACCATTGACACATCGGTACTGCGCGACATCGTCCGTAAGCGAATCCCGCTGGTGGAAGGGGATTTCCGGCAATCGGAAACGATCGATGCGTGGAATCGCGTTCTGAAGACCAGCGGCGAATGGGCAACCGTTGATCTCGATATTCACTGTGGAAGCGGCACTTATGTGCGATCGCTTGCGCACGAACTAGGGCGCCGCCTCGGTGCCGGCTTGCCTGCCGAACAGGCAGGAGCAATGGTGTTGGGCTTGCGGCGTACGCAAGTCGGCCCGTGGCGCGTATCCGACCCTATGGTTGTACGACTTTCTTCGCCGCAATCAGCTTCCTGAATATCACCTCCAGTGATGCAATTGCTTCGGAATCATGGATAGAAAACGGGATCGCTTTGATTCCTTCTGTGCGGAACTGCTTGACCATGCGCGCAACCGTCGTGGTGTCGACGAGATCAGTTTTGGTGAGCAGGACATGTTCCTCTTTCTGCAGAAGCGCAGGATTGTATGCGCCCAATTCTGCGCGGATAACGCGCCAGTCGCGAACGGGATCCTCGGTTTCACAAGAGATGAGATGCAACAGCGTGCGCGTGCGCTCCACATGGCGCAAAAATTTGATGCCCAAACCTTTTCCCGACGATGCGCCCTCGATGATGCCGGGAATGTCCGCGAGAATCAGTTCGTAATACACGCCCAGCCCCGGCTCCAAGGTGGTAAACGGGTAATTGGCGATTTTCTGTTGGGCGCGGGTCAGCTCGTTGATGAGACTGGATTTTCCGGCGTTGGGAAGGCCGACAAGGCCGACATCGGCGATGAGCTTGAGCTCCAACCGCATGTGCCATCGCTGTCCCGCCGTCCCGCGACCGGAACTCGTCGGACTGGTGTTGGTGGATGAGCGGAAATGGAAATTTCCCCGTCCACCTCTGCCGCCGTGCGCCAACAGCACGCGCTGTCCGATAGCGGTAATTTCCTGCGACTCTTTCGTATCAAGATTATGGATGACGGTACCGACCGGAACGAAAAATTCAAAATCAACGCCGTCTTTTCCGTCGCGGTACTGAATGCCGCCGACCTCACCGTCGGGGGCGACGGCCGTTTTCGTATTGCGCCAGTGCGTCAGTGCTCCGATATCGGCAACGCCGGTACAATATACACTGCCGCCGTTGCCGCCGGACGCGCCCGTCGGCCCCAGTTCTTTGAGGTTCTTGTTGAATGCAACGGAGCCGTCTCCGCCGTCGCCCGCAATCACCTGAATTGTTACATCATCGATGAGCATAGTCTGTATGTTTCAGTGGACTATCATACCATAAATTTCGGAATTATGGAAGGAACTCCTGACTCCCCGCCCGCCCAGACATACGCCGGGTCCCGGTGCATGCGTCGCCATCGCTGTTCGCTCGGCTTTGGCACAGCAAGCGACCCTGCGCATGCCTAGGCGGTCGGGCTCACGACAGAATCTGCGCCAGCGCAACCCTTGGCGGGACTGCGCTGACGGATGGCATGTTGTGCATATCAGTAGTTCAGCTCCCCACCGCTAGCGCCACCATGCTCCAGGGAGGCAAGAAACTTCGGCGGGCATATATACAAATGGCGAATGTCGTCCGCACCAAAGACATCCGCATGACCAGAGCCCAAAGTCCCGCCCTTTCTTCAGAAAGAGCGGGACGACGGCGGAGATTCGGATGGCTGACAGTGCGGACAGAGAGCCACTCCAATGCGAGCTGCCGAATCGGAGCATGGTGGTGACAGCGGCGGGGAGTCAGTATGGTATAATGAATAAGTATCAATCTCATCAAAATGTATGAAGAGATTTATTAGTACTCTGGCCGTGCTGGGGGTGGCTCTGATGCCGCTAACCGCAATGGCCGCAACGCTCGTGTCCGGTCAGCAATACTCGCTACCCGCACAAAAAATCGTAGAGGGTAATCTGTACTCGGCAGCCGGCACATCCACTATCGGCGGACGGGTGACAGGCGATGTATTGGCGGTGGGAGGAACAATCTCACTGGCCGGTTCGGTGGGCGGTGATGTGTTCGCAATCGGCGGCACGCTCCAGGTGCTAGGACCGGTCGGCGGTGATGTGCGCGTGGCCGGTGGCACGCTGTCGATTAACGACCGCGTCGGCGGGGATCTTGTGGTTGCCGGTGGTACGGTGCATGTATTGCCCGGAGCCATCGTGCAAGGCGATCTCATCGTTGCCGCAGGGCAGGTGATTGTGGACGGTACGGTGCAGGGTTCGGTTCGGATGACTGGGGAAGAGTTAGTCATCAATGGTGCGGTATACGGTGATGTGCGGTACCGTTCGCAGAATCAACTCCAAAAAGGCGAGAGCGCCGTCATCGGGGGCAAAGTGCTCCGTACAGCGGTCAGTCCCAGCCGGACAAGCTTGCAAGCGTCCGAGGGTGCGTTCAAAGGCGCTTTCTGGGCAATCGTCGGTGTCATGACCGGCATGGCATTGCTTGCAGGATTGGGCCTCGTCGCATTATTGATGTGGCGCTGGCGTCGGCAATCGCTTGGAATTATTGCGCAGGCGCGCGACGAATTCTGGCCTTCGTTGGGTCGCGGCATCACATACGGTATTCTGGTGCCCATCGCAGCAATTCTGTTGCTGATCAGCTTTGTTGGCGCGTTCCCGGGCGCGTTGCTACTGTTGATCTATATTGCCGCGCTCATTCTGACAAAGGCGCTGGCAGGCATGCTGTTCGGCTCATGGCTCATCATGGTAATGAAAAAGCGTCAGGTGATGCATCTGACCTGGGTTTCAGCGTTGGGCGGCTTCATCGTCCTTCGCATCGTTGCGATGATTCCGGTTGTAGGGTGGATTATCTCTATCGCGGCGTCGCTCGTCGTATTCGGTGTGGTAGCGCACCGCATCCAGAAGCAGCTTTCTTCACGGTAGTGGATAATCCCAACTCGGGAATTGGTATACTGGAGAGGTGACACGATTTGGCTATTTTATTCTCGCGGTTGTACTCGTAGCCGCCGGAGCGGTGGGGTATTGGCGGTATCGGGCATCACGCCCAACGCCTGCTTCAGATCGTCCAGTGTCTATGTCGGTAGTGAGGTCTGCACTTCTTCTCCAGACGAAGATATCATTTCCGGTGACGGCTTCTTCCGTCCCCATAGCTCCTCCGGACATGCCTAGCGAGCTATCGTCTTTAATCCTGGCTGGCGCAACGGAACCGGAGGCCTATTCGATTATGTATGACGGTGGCCGCAGGGGTTATCGCATTGAGCTTCGGACCATAATGGAGCTTTTCGCTTTGCAACAGCTATATCAGGCAACGATCAAAGACAGCGGATGGACAATGCTCAATGGCGTCAGAGGTTCGCAGTTCGCGTTTATCGAAGCGGAAAATCCCCGTTACCAAATCCGCATTGAGTTTACCCAGTATACCACCGCAATCGTTGCGGATATTCGGGTAATAGCGAAATAGCCGATAAGTCCCGAAAAGGCCGTTTTCGGGACTTATTCGGAGGGGGAGCAAACGGAGCATTGCTATTGACTTTTATGGCGGTTGGCGGTATACTTAAGGGCAAGAAATTGGTTCAGGTAGTTCACTGAAAACCAAGCAAAAACGCACTCATAAGTCCTGCATTTTGCGGGACAAAGGAGGAGCTGTGAAGAACCTGAAGTTGTTCGCGCTGTTGGCGTTGATTGTGGTTGCGGCGGCGTGCGGTGGTGGCGGAGGTATCACCAGCCCGAGCGGGCCGCCCAGTCCGTCGCCGAGTCCATCGGCTCCGGCGCGGTTCGTAGTTCGCCCGCTGGAAGCCGGATTCGATCCGGGCACCAGTGGGGTCGGTGTGGAATTCGTGGTCGGTGTGGCGGGAATCCTCGATGTCTGGTTCGAGGTCAATCCCGGACCGCCGCAGGCGTATGTGCGGTTGTACTTGATGCCTGGCACGATTGCCGAGTGCCGTGCATCAAACTGCGAGCCAGTGGCAAGGGCCGAAGATCCGACATTGGCGAGGCAGTCTCTGCAGTACCGAGTCGTGCCGGGTACCTATGCTGTCCGCATCTTCAAAGTCGGCATGCCGCCAGCCAGCGGAAAGGGCGAAATCGGCCTTACGCCCGATGCATGAAGACTGAAAGCCGTTCAGGAGCCCTGACAATGCGCATTGTCGTCGGGGCTCCTTTTTTGTGGATAAGGGGAATTAAGATTGACTGTATGCCGTGGTATACTAGAGATGTGAAAAGGTCTGCATTTTTCACTCTTGTCAGCGTACTCCTGGCTGGTACAGTAGCGCAAATTTCGTGAGTATTCAGGCCATCGCTAAAAAAGAAACACCGGCATGACTTGGCTCCGCTCTCTTCTGTTGACATCCGCATTCGTTCTATTAATTTTTGTTGCACTGCCAACGACTTCGTATGCTGCGACAATATATTGTACTGCTCAAGGATACTGTGATGAGAATGTTCAGGGCGGCGCATGCTACGCTTCCGATCCTTATGGCTGTAGCTGCGCCGGTGGGGAGCCGTCCTGTGTTAGTGTTGCTGTGTCACCACCTAACATATGTGGAGCGACATGTGCGTTTTATGAACAATGCCAATGCGCGCCTTATCCCCAATGCAGTAATGGCACAGATGACGACGGAGATGGGCTGACTGACTATCCCGCTGACCCCGGTTGTTCTAGTGATGCCGACAACGACGAGTATAATGCGGCGCCTCCGCCTCCCGAACCTACGCCGACGGTTGATTTGCGGTGTCAGGGTGGTAATGGGCCGTGCGCAGTTGCATACGGCGATACGGTAGCGTTAAGTTGGGCTTCTAACTACGCGTCTGTGTGCTGGACTGCAGGCGGTACGCCCGACTGGACCGCCAACGGATGGAACAATAATGCGCCACGCAACGGCTCTGGCGCATTCGGACCGGTGACCTCGACCGTTACCTATACTCTCTATTGCGAGAATTATGCGAACGGAACCACCAACACGGTGTCCGATAGCGTCTCGGTGTCCACCAGTGGACCGCCGGCACCTGTCGTTGATTTGCGGTGTAACGGCAGTACCGGGCCGTGTGTCGTGCTTTCGGGAACGAATGTGACGCTGTCGTGGACAACGGCAAATGCGACCACATGTACCGCGTCCAACGGATGGACTGGGGCAAAGGGATTGTCAGGCTCTGAATCACGGGGGCCAATTACGGTACCGGTCACCTATACCTTGACTTGCAATGGTGTGTCCGACAGTGTCACAGTGTCACCCGGTGCGCCCACGACAGTTGATTTGAGATGCAACAACGGCACGGGTCTTCCGTTCACTGACGGTCCGTGCTCACCGCCGCCGGGAAATTTTGAATTGCAGTGGACATCCGCAAATGCCACTACCTGTACTGCATCACGAAACCCCCCGGCCACGAACTGGGAGGGTCCGGTCGCCCTGACGGGCGCTAAACTTCTTAGCGTTCCCGGAGGTCTGCGCGTATATGCTCTGACTTGTACCGGTGCGAGCACGGCCGTCGATTATGTAACGGTAAACCCCGGCATAAATGATGCGAAATTTGTTTCCCAATCAATTCCCAAAACCGTTCTGACGACGGGAGAGACAATGAATGTATCTGTCACCATGCAGAATTGCCGGCCCAACAATGACTGTACCGGTCTCTCGACTTGGATGGATACCGCGAATCACCGGCTTGGTTCTCAAAACCCTCAAGACAATCTTACTTGGGGGTTTGGTCGCGTTTTGCTTCCCGCGGGGACTAGCATTCCTCCCGGCTCCTCGTATACCTTCCCCTTCACCATCACCGCTCCTGCGGTTGCCGGTAATTATAATTTCCAGTGGCGCATGTTGCGGGAAGCCGTGGAGTGGTTCGGAGATTACACGCCGAATGTTAGCATCGCGGTCAATGTCCCTATTCCTCCAGTTGTTTCCAATGTCACGGCAAATATACGGGACTACTGCACATACGGCCCTGGGGCCGGCCCTGGGGCGGATATTTCCTGGACATATTCCAGCGGTACTCCGCAATCCGCATATCGCATACAGATCGATGACGATGTCGGATTTTCCAACCCCAACTACGATTCAGGGACAGTATTGAACTCTAACACATCGGTATATGTTGTCGCAGCCGGCCTCACATGGAACACAACCTATCGTGCTCGCGTTATGGTCTGGGATGGGGCAGATACTGCTTCTCTGTGGACAAATCAAACAATCTGCATCGGTACCGGATGCAATGTATTCGGTACCGCATGGACTACGCCGGGTGGCCCGTATCCCGTTGTTGCATTTGCCAACATTCCAGCCAAGCCGGTTGCGGGACAACCGACACAATTCACGGACGGCTCGGTTTGTTTGGGAGGTGGTTGCCAAGCGTGGGCGTGGAATTTCGGAGATGGTGGCATCGATACGGTTCAGAACCCAGTGCACACCTATGCGCTGCAAGGAGCATACACGGTGAAACTCGATGTGACGGATGGGAACAGCAACATGTGCAGTATCACAAAAGCGCTCAACGCAAATAAAGCGATACCGTTCTGGAGGGAAGTGTTGCCGTGGTGATTGTCAGTTGTAGGTCTGCACGGGCGGGTGTATACTGTATTCAATGGCAACGGTAAAACAGATGTCCCGTGAGGTGCGGCCGGCGCGCGCCTACCCGACCCCCAAACGCAAGCCCGCGCGACTGGGTTCGGAAGTTGCCCGGTTCCGCGGTCACAATCAGCGGAAACCGAAGTCTCGGTAGCGGTCGTTTGCTGTACTAATATTATTTCTTACGCGTATGATGCACGGATTCATGGGTAAGTGTTACCAGTGGTGTCACAATAAATCAGTCGGCCAGCTGTTGCTTCGTCTGGCGTTGGGTGGATTCTTCCTCGCCCACGGCGTTTCGAAGTTTCTCAATATGACGGATATGATCGCGGTGTTCGGACAGTGGGGCCTCGCGTCTTACTGGGCGTATGTGGTCGCTACCGTCGAAGTGGTTGCTGGGCTTTCGTTCGTACTTGGCGCGTTCGTGTGGATCGGCGCAACGCTTGTCGTCGTGGAAATGGCCGTCGCCACCTATCTGGTCATCATTCCGAATACGGCGGGACAGGCATTCTTGCCGCGCTACATCTTTGGATGGGGTCAGAACCTCATCTACGCAATCGCCGCGCTCTCGCTGGCGTTCACCGGTTCGGGCAAATGGTCACTCGCCGGGTGGTGGATGAAGCGAAAAGGGTGCTGCAAGGGCGGTAACTGCTGCAAGGACTGCAAAGCGGACCATGGCATGATGGAAAACTGTAAAGAGTGCGAAGTGGAACACGACAAGCACGGCATGATGCCGCCAATGTAGGAATTAGGATTCCCCGCCGCTCCCGCCACCATACTCCGATTCGGCAGCGGGCATTGGAGCGGCTCTCTGTCCGCACTGTCAGCCATCCGAATCTCCGCAGTCCCCAGCCCTCTCTGCGAGGGCTGGGTTTGTGCTCCGGTCATGCGGATGTCTTTGGTGCGGACGACATTCGCCATTTGTTTAATGCCCGCCGAAGTTTCTTGCCTCCCTGGAGCATGGTGGCAGATGCGGCGGTGAGCTGAACAGCGCAGGTTCTGTCGCGAGCCCGACCGCCTGGGCATGCGCAGGGTCGCTTGCTGTACCAAAGCCGAGCGAGCAGCGATGGCGACGTATGCACCGGGACCCGGCGTATGCCTGGGCGGGCGGGAGCTATCGGGGCGGCGTTTCGTGTTTGCGTTTTGTGACGCGGGTCGTTAATATACTTCGATATGATTGTGGTTGATGTAGAGACAACGGGGACGAATCCGAAGGTGCACAGCATCGTGTCTATCGGTGCCGTTGATTTTGCACAGCCCGACCGGCAGTTCTACCGCGAGTGCCGTATTTTCGACGGTGCGGAAGTGGAGGCGGCCGCGCTTGCGGTCAACGGTTTTTCGCTGGAGCAGGTGACTGATACACATAAGCAGACATTGGAGCAGACGATGGCCGAGTTCATCGCGTGGTGCCGGCCAGTAGCTGACCGTACACTGGGCGGACATAACACCTCGTTTGACCGCGATTTTTTACAGGCGAGTGTCGAGCGATACAATCTTGCGTATCGGTTCGGTAATCGCGTACTCGATCTACACTCGTTTTGCTGGATGCACATGGCACGATGCGGGCAGACGCAACCGACCAAAGGCGGTCGCAGTGGATTGGGAAGCGATGTCATCCTGCAGTATGTCGGTCTTCCGGAAGAACCGGAACCGCACAACGGACTAGTCGGGGCAAAAATGGAAGCCGAGGCATTCTGCCGTCTGGCATACGGCCGGCATTTGCTGGACGAATTCAAAATCCATCCGCTACCCGCATATGCGGCGATGTCCACGCCGGTCTCGGACCAGCAGAGTCTCTTCTGATATAATTGGTGCATGTCACTCGCTGATAATCTGCGTTTGGTTAGGTGCGGAGATGTTGAAGATAGCGCGGAAACGCTCGCAACCTACAGCCATGACGCGAGCATTTTTCAGATTACTCCGGAAGTGGTCGTGTTCCCGCGTACTGCGGAAGATATCCGCCGATTGGTAGGTTACGCGGCCTTGCACGCGGGCATCAACATTACCGCCCGCGCCGCAGGAACCTGCATGAGCGGGGGAGCCATCGGACAGTCTGTCGTGATGGATACCACGCGGCACATGAATCAGATTGTTGACCTCGAGCGCGATGCTTCAGTCGCGGGTCAGGACGGTTACGCGGTGGCGCAGCCGGGAATGTACTATCGTGATTTTGAACGGGCGACGATGGCGCGCGGCTTGCAGTATCCCGTATATCCGGCATCGCGCGATTTATGCGCTATCGGCGGCATTGTTTCAAACAATGCGGGAGGCGAAAAATCGTTGGTGTACGGGCAGACCGTGCATTTTGTCCGTTCGGTGCGCGCGGTGCTTTCCGATGGCAACGAATACGAACTCGGACCGCTTTCAAAGACGCAATTGGACGCCAAAATGGCGCAATCTGATTTCGAAGGGGCGCTATACCGCCAGCTCTATGAGCTTATTGAATTGAACTACGATGCAATCAAGACAGCATGTCCGAAAGTGTCCAAAAATTCCGCGGGCTATCAGCTCTGGCATGTATGGGACCGGACCACTTTTAACGCGGCGAAGCTGCTCTGTGGCGCGCAGGGGACGCTGGGCATCGTAACGCAGGCGACACTGGGGCTGGTGAAACCGAAACTGCACAAGAGCATGCTGGTGATGTTTCTGGATGATTTCGATAAGCTCGCGGTGGCGGTCAATGATGTCCTGAAATACAAACCCGAATCACTTGAATCATTCGACGACAAAACGCTACGGTTCACGCTGCGCTTTTTGCCGGACTTCGTACGCATTCTGGGTGCGTCCAATATCATTTCACTCGGGCTCAAGTTTTTGCCCGAGGCATGGATGGTTCTGCGCGGTGGAATGCCGAAGCTTATGGTGATTGCGGAATTCACCGGCGACGATGAGGCAGATGTCAAAGACCGGACGGCAAAAGCGCTAGCCGCCGTTCGTGCGCTGGGCATCAAAGCGCGTCTGACGAAGAGCGAGGAGGAGTCGCATAAATACTGGGCCATCCGGCGTTCCAGTTTCAATGTCATCCGGTCGCACACGAAAGGGAAGCGGACAACGCCGTTCATCGATGATTTCATTATTCCGCCCAAAGACATGCCGACATTCCTTCCGAAGCTGTACGATATCCTGCGTCCGTACAAACTCACACTCACGGTGGCGGGGCATGTAGGTGACGGCAATTTCCATATTATTCCGCTGATGGATCTCAAAGACGAACGAACGCGGG
>ERZ1292625.2981-Hain-H41-01um-R1-2981-length-14476-cov-6_pt1 | contig 14476 bp, 13 predicted proteins | sample MGYA00564400_ERZ1292625 | MGnify/ENA primary metagenome ERZ1292625 (study PRJEB36523, sample SAMEA6512639) | groundwater metagenome | collected 2019-01-08 | study: AquaDiva: Metagenomics assemblies of 32 groundwater samples | reverse complement strand
CTGTAGAAGCGCATTACTGCATAGAAGTCATCTCCGAAAAATTCGACAATTTGTCTCTCGACGACCAAGAACGGACCTTAATTCACGAGCTGCTGCACATTCCCAAAAACTTCTCCGGCGCCTTGGTTCCCCACCGCAACCACAAACACCGCTCGTTCAGACATTACCATGATAAAGTAGAAACATTATTTCAAATGCTGAAAAACGTTGATACTTCACGGCGATAATCAAGTAGCATCCCGGCAAGCGCTGCTGGCAGCCAAAGAAGGGAAACCCACGTTAGAATTTATGGGTTCAGATCTATCTTTGGACCAGCTGGTCAACGCTGTTGAAACAAACTCCCTTTTTGGCCAAGCCAACACCGTGATTATCGAAGGGCTTTTCTCCCAACGCCCAAGTACCAACAAAAAAGTAATTATTGAGTACCTGGAATCCCACCAGGATTCAGACATTATTATTTGGGAAGGCAAAGACGTCACTTCCCAGCTCAAAAACATCACATCTGTCAAGATCTTTGATTTACCCAAATATATCTTCAGTTTTCTGGACAGCCCCACAATTTCAGGTTTGCACCAAGTGTTGCAAACAATGCCGGCGGAGCAAATTATGGCCAGTTTAGCCACCCGGGCCCACAAACGCGCCAATACCAAGTGGCTGCAAGAACTCTTGGCCATCGACTACAAGCTAAAAACCGGTGCCCTGCCCTACGACTTGGCTACAGCTCTCGAGCTATGGTGTGCTAAACTTTAATCAATGCCCAATAAACTCTTCGGGACCAACGGTATCCGTGGTCCGGCTGACACTCTATTCACCAAGCAATTTTGTGTAAAACTGGGAGCAACTTTTGGCTCCTGGCTCAAATCCAAAGGTAAAGAAGGGTATGTAGCCATCGCTTGTGATCCACGAGCTTCCAGTCCCTTCATCAAACGTCATATTATCCAAGGATTGGCTTCCCAAGGCTGGGAGATTTTAGACGAAGGTGTTGTTCCCACACCCGCCCTAACTTACTTTGTAAAACAATCTCCGGCGGTCGGCGGGGGAGTCATGGTCACCGGCAGCCACATTGCCGAAGGCCTAAACGGCGTCAAGTTATTTATTGATGGTGAGGAGGTCACCAAAGCCCATGAACTGGAAATCGAGCAGCAGTTCAACTCCGATAATTAAGTACGAAAACACCGCCAAAGAACTATATATAGAGATGTTAAAAAAATTGGCGAATACTCCATATCCAAAATGGAAAATAATTACCGACACCGCCAATGGTACCCAAACCCAAATTATCAAAGACTTGCTCTTAGACCTAAAACTGGACTTTATCTGCACCGGCGATTGTGATATTCAATCACCGGAATTTATTCCCCGGGACACCGAAGCCCCCGGGGCCTTCGCCGAACTGGCCCGTCAGGTACTGCTCCAAAAAGCCGATCTGGGCTTCGGGTTCGACGTAGATGGGGACCGGATAATTTTTATAGATAATCAAGGTCGGTATCTTCCCGGCGATTATTCTTGTAGTTTAATTGCCCAAAGTGAAAAATCCAAAAACGTCGTCACCCCCATTAGTACCAGCTCGGTTATTGATTCAATTGGTAAAACTGTTCACCGCACTCCCGTCGGAGCGACACACGTGATCTCGAAAATGAAAGAGGTCGGTGCCGCATACGGTTTTGAACCCAACGGTGGAGGCATAAGCTCCGAAATCTTTTACGGCCGCGACGGCGGCACGACTTTAATCAAAATGCTCAATTTACTAAAAAAAAGCAAAAAAACATTGGCCGAGCTGTACGACTCATTACCTAAATATTATTTATTCAGGGATAAAATTGATTGTCCGTTTGATAAATACGACTTCATTTATAACACCGTTCGTGAGAAATACTCCCAAATAAATGATCTGGACGGCATAAAAGTAGATTTAGGTCACGAAGAATGGATTTTATTTAGAGGGTCTGGTAATGCTCCCGAATTCCGGGTTTTTGTCCAAAGCCCGGACGAAAAACGGGCCCAAAAGTTAGGCCGGGAGGGACTTGATTTAGTCAGGAGTTTATTGAATGGGGTCCGACCCCATGCAACGGTCCAAAGACTAGACACCTTAAATATTCTGGGATCAATCCAAGCCCTGCCGGATCAATGTGCCCAGGTCATCTCTGAAATAGCCCAAGCTTCAGTCCCTCCCAGCTGCAATCTAGTAAACAATATTATTATTTCCGGAATGGGCGGTTCAGCCTTGGGTGGCCGGGTCATAGCAAGTCTGGAACGTCAAACTCTGCGGGTTCCCATCACAGTTTCTACTGAATATCACTTACCAAATTTTGCCAACGAAAAAACTCTGGTAATTATCTCCAGTTATTCAGGGGAAACAGAAGAAACCTTGACCGCTCTAGCCGAAGCCCGTTCCCGTGGATGTCAAATTTTCGTGCTTACTACAGGGGGAAAATTAGGCGAGTTGGCCAAACAATTTAGCCTTCCGCACTATCTTTTGAACCCCCAACACAATCCTTCCCGGCAACCGCGTATGAGTTTAGGCTACGAAGTTACGGCCATGTTGGTCCTTTTGGCCCGTTGCCAGCTTATTCACCCCTTAAAAGAACTTTCCCGTCTTCCCAATTTTCTTCGATCTCGTCAGCCAGATTTATCTAGCATCCAGCATTTAGCATCTAGTCTCGTCGGTAAAATCCCCGTCATAATAGTGAGCGAACATCTCAAAGGAGCCGTCCACGCCATGAAAAACCAACTCAATGAAAACGCCAAAACTTTTGCTGTGGTTTTCGATTTGCCCGAAGCCAATCACCATTTAATGGAAGGGCTGGCTCATCCGCCCTCCAATCCCGAAAATTTAGCGGTTGTTCTGGTCGACTCGCCCCACTATCATCCCGAAGTCCGCAAGCGCTACCCGCTTACCCGAAAAATTATTGAAAAACACCATATCCCCATCTTCGATTTTCCTCTGGCTGGCCCCAACCCGGTTTTCGAAGCTTTAGACGTGATTCAATCCGGCGCGTACCTGGCATATTACTTGTCCCAAGAATACGGCATTGACCCCGGCCCCATTCCTTGGGTAGACTGGTTTAAGGATGAACTCCGAAATTAACCTAATTTCTAATTAACCTAATTAATCTAAATAATGACTGAATATAATCTGGAAGAAAGAACAGCAAAATTCGGCGAGAACGTTATTCTTTTTTGCAATCGATTACCCAGGAACGAAGTGACAAAGCCACTTATCACTCAACTAGTCAAGGCAGCTACCAGTGTAGGAGCTAATTACGGCGAGGCAGACGACGCTGAAAGTCGTGACGACTTTAAGCATAAAATCGGAATTAGCAAGAAAGAAGCCAGAGAATCAAAACACTTTTTGCGGATGATTGCCACAGCTCTACCAGAATTCAAAAATGAAGCAAGGATACTTTGGAGTGAAGCTAAAGAATTAAATCTGATATTTAATGCAATTTACAAAAAGGTCGGGTCTAAGAAAATTGGTCATTCCTTAGACCAATTAGGTCAATTAGAATAATTAGGTCAATTATGCAATATATCAAATGGTTTAAGGATTTATCCAAAGAGGATATCGCCATCGCTGGCGGTAAGGGAGCGAATTTAGGCGAGCTGACCCAGGCCGGCATTCCCGTTCCACCCGGTTTCGTCGTCTTATCTTCGGCTTACTATAAATTCCTGGAAGACAACAAACTCCGTCCCCAAATCCACCGTATTTTAGCCACTTGTGATGTTCTGGATCCGGCCCAGCTGGAACCCGCTGCCAAAAAAATTCAAAAGCTCATGGCCGCCGCCACCGTACCCGCAGAAGTAGCCCGAGACATATTTAAATCTTACGCCAAGCTCGGTTCCAAGTCCGCCGTGGCGGTCCGCTCTTCCGCCACTGCCGAGGATTTGCCGGAAGCCTCCTTTGCCGGTCAACAAGAATCGTATCTAAATGTCATCGGCGATGCCAACGTAGTAACCAAAGTCAAGGCCTGTTGGATTTCCCTTTTCGGTGCCCGGAGTATTTTTTACCGGGCCCAGCAGAAATTCGACCATTTCAAGGTCGGTATCGCCGTTCCGGTGCAAACCATGATCCAGTCCGAAATTTCCGGCATCATTTTTACCGTTGACCCCATATCCGGTGACCGGGACAAAATCATTATCGAAGCCATTTGGGGATTAGGGGACTATATTGTCCAGGGAGTAGTCACTCCCGATCATTTTTCCGTGTCCCGCGCCACCAACAAAATCGTTGACAAAAATATTTCTACCCAGGAAATTATGGAAATCAGAAACCACCAAGGAGTTAAACAAGTCAAGGTCCCATCCCGTTTGCGCTCCGTTCAAAAAATTTCCGACGCTTCAGTTATTAAGCTGGCAGAATACGGCCAAAAAATTCATCAACACTATTTCTTTCCCCAAGATATCGAATGGGCTATCGCCAAAGGAAAGATTTATTTCACTCAATCCCGCCCCATAACCACACTATCGAATAAAACCGTTACCGAATCACCGAACACCGAACACCGAGAACCGATATTGAAAGGCGCCCCTGCATCACCAGGTATTATTTCCGGCCCAGTCAAAATAATTTTAGATATTAAAAATATCGGCCAGGTCAAAAAGGGCGACATTATGGTTACAGACATGACCACTCCGGATTTCGTCCCCGCCATGAAGCGGGCCGCCGGAATCATTACTAATCGCGGCGGACTTACATCTCACGCTGCCATCGTTTCCCGCGAATTGGGTGTTCCTTGCATAGTCGGTACTACCGTGGCCACCCACACTCTCAAAGACGGTCAAATTGTCACTCTCAACGGTTCCACCGGCGAAATTTTCAAAGGCGCCCTCCATCTTCCTTCCGTCTCTCTGACCGCTCCGCAATCCGAAAACCGACTTCCGACTAACCTGAAGACTGCAACCAAGCTTTACGTCAATCTCGCCGAAACAGAATTAGCAGATAAAATCGCTTCCGAAAACGTGGACGGTGTAGGTTTATTAAGGGCTGAATTTATGATCGCCGGCATAGGCACCCACCCCAAGAAGCTCATCGCCGACAAAAAAGAAGAGGAATTTGTTTCCAAGTTGACGGAGGGTCTGGTCACTTTTTGCCGCGCCTTCCATCCCCGTCCCGTCATTTATCGGGCTACTGATTTCAAAACCAATGAATACAGGTCACTTAAGGGCGGCCAGCTCTACGAACCCGAAGAATCCAACCCTATGCTCGGATTCCGCGGCGCTTACCGCTACATCACCCACCCCGAAGTTTTTCAGCTGGAATTAGAAGCCATCAAGCGGGTGAGAAACCGTCACAAACTCACTAATTTGCATCTTATGATTCCCTTCGTCCATACTCCGGCGGAAATGTTAGAGGTCAAAAAACAAGTCACAGCTTCCGGTCTAATCCGCGGCAATTCCTTCAAGTTATGGATGATGGTCGAAATTCCCAGCAACGTCATTCTCTTGGACGAATTTATAGACGTAGGCATTGACGGCGTGTCTATCGGTAGTAACGATCTCACAATGCTCATTATGGGAGTCGACAGGGATAATTCGGAAGTAGCTCCGGTTTTCGATGAGCGCAATCCCGCCGTCCTTTGGGCTTTGGAAAAAATTATCAAAACTTGTCTGAAACGCAACATCACTTGCGGTATCTGCGGCCAAGCTCCCTCCCAATACCCGGACCTAGTCGAAAAGTTAGTTTCCTGGGGCATCACCAGCATCTCCGTTAACCCCGACGCTATTGCTCGCACCCGGGAACTTGTTTACAATAGTGAATTAAGATATGTCCGCCAAGCTTAAAACTTTATACGCCCGGGAAATTCTTAATTCACGGTCCATTCCTACTATCGAGGCTGTGGCTATTTTAGACGACGGTTCCTTAGGCGTCTCTTCTGTCCCCTCCGGAGCCTCTGTAGGCACTTATGAGGCTTTGGAGTTGGTGGACAACGACCCCAGCCGCTATCTGGGTAAAGGAGTCTTGACAGCCGTAAGCCACATCAATAATGAAATCGCTCAAAAACTAATTGGCGTTCCTTTCGGCAGCCTAGCCGAAATTGACGAAATTCTCATCAAGCTGGACGGCACCCCTAATAAATCCCGCTTGGGAGCTAATGCCATTATCGCTGTTTCCATGAGCATGGCCAAAGCCATTGCGGCCAGTTCTAAAATGCCGCTTTATCGTTATATAGCCGCCATCGCTCAGAATAATCAGCCCCTATTTATCCCTGCTCCGCTTTTTAATATGATCAACGGCGGCAAACATGGGGCTGGCAACTTGGATTTTCAGGAGTTCCACGTCATTCCCAACATGCGTCACTCATATTCCGCGGCTTTGGAAACCGGAGCCACCATTTATCAAACCATCAAAAAAATCCTCATCCGCCGTGGAGCCATTCATAGCGTCGGCGACGAGGGGGGATTCGCACCCAATTTGTTTACCAATTTGGACGCTCTGGAAGTCCTCACCGAAGCCATCACCGAGCAGAATCACAAAGTCGGTTCCGACGTCGAGCTAGGATTGGACGTGGCCGCCAATTCCATTTACAAAGACGGTCGCTACATCATCAAGGATAGGAGCTCCCCATTGGAGACGATAGAATTTATCGACTATCTCAAAGACTTAAACGCCCAGTACCATTTGCGCATACTGGAAGACCCTTTGGCCGAAGATGACTGGAAAGGCTGGACCACCATTACCTCAACTTTAGGAAACTCTCTAATCATAGTTGGCGATGATCTATTAGTTACTCATCCCGAACGGGTCAAAAAGGGTATCACCGAAAAAGCCTGTAATTCCATCCTAATCAAACCTAATCAAATTGGCACCATCACCGAATCTATCGCCGTCACCAACCAATCCCGGGCCGCCGGCTGGAAAATCGTCGCTTCTCATCGCTCCGGCGATACCAACGACCATTTCATTGCCGACTTTGCGGTCGGCGTAGGAGCTGAATACGCTAAGTTCGGCGCTCCCGATCGCGGGGAGCGGGTAGCCAAATACAACCGCCTCCTCTCCATCGAAACCGAGCTCAAAACGACATGACCTCTGCCCCCAAACCTATTGTTCTGGCCATTCTGGACGGTTGGGGATTGGCCCCTGCCGGTCCCGGCAACGCCGTCACGGCTGCCAAGACCCCGAATATCACTTCATTCTGGAACGCCTACACCCACACCCAGCTCATCGCCCACGGCGAATCAGTAGGCCTACCCAAATCCGAACCAGGCAATACCGAAACCGGTCATTTAAATCTGGGCGCCGGCCGAATTGTGTATCAGGATCTGCCCCGCATCAACATGTCCATCGCCGATGGGACTTTTTTCCAGAATTCCCAATTTCTGGGAGCCGTCAAGCATCTGACCGATAATTCTTCCCGTCTGCACCTGCTGGGCCTGGTCGGCGGCGGCGGAGTCCATTCCGATCTCACCCATCTTTTCGCTCTCCTGCGTTTCTGCCACGAGCAACACGTTTCTCATGTCTATTTGCACTTTTTTACAGACGGTCGGGATTCTCCTCCCTCGGCCGCTATGACCTACATCAATCAAGTTCGGGAAGTCATGTCCCGGGAAGGTGTAGGTAAAATTGCCTCCATCATGGGCCGGTATTATGCCATGGACCGGGATTTTCGCTGGGACAGAACCGCCAAAGCTTACGTTTGCCTAACTAAAGGAGAAGGTAAACGGGCCGATTCTGTGGACACCGCCATCAGCCAATCTTATTCGGCCAACAAAACCGACGAATTTATAGAACCCACAATCATAGATCCCGAAGGAATTGTTAAATCAGGTGATGCCGTAATTTTTTACAATTTTAGAATCGACCGCCCCCGCCAGTTAACCAAAGCTTTTGTCCTGCCCAATTTCGAAGAAACGGCCAATCACGTCGGCTTTGATCCCTACGCCGTTAAATACACCGCTAAGCACGTTGAAGACGTTTCCAGCAAGCCTCAACCTTTTGTCCGCGGTCCTCAAATTCCCAATATATATTTTGTCACCATGACCGAGTACGAGCAAAACCTACCGGCCCACATTGCCTTCCCGCCCCAAATAGTGGGATACCCCTTAGGCGGAGTGATATCAGACGCTAATCTGCGTCAGCTCCGCTTATCTGAATCAGAGAAAGAACGCTTTGTCAGCTATTATTTCAATGGCCAACGCGAGCAGGCTTTCCCCGGAGAAGACCGGCAAATAATTCCTTCACCCAAAGTTCCCACCTACGACAAAAAACCAGAAATGTCTGCTTCAGAAGTTACACAAACGGCCATCTCCAAAATCCAGTCCGGAACTTACGATGTAATTATTCTCAACTTCGCCAACCCAGACATGGTTGGTCACACCGGCAACCTCAAAGCTACTATCAAGAGTTGTGAGATAGTGGATACTTGTATCGGTGATCTCTCCCGAACAGTGTTAGCTGTTGGAGGTGTATTGATTATCACAGCTGATCACGGTAATGCCGAGGAAATGATTAACCCCAGCACTCACGGTACCGACACCGAACACAATGCTAATCCCGTGCCTTTCATTCTAATCGGAAACGACTTTCGCACCGCCACCCAAATTTCCCAGGGTATTCTCGCCGATGTCGCCCCTACTATTCTTTCCCTGCTTAAAATACCTGCCCCCTCCTCTATGACAGGGCGTAATTTACTACGATAGTAATTTCACCTCGATATACTCCGTCATCCGGTCCAATATACTCATGAATTTTGGTCAGCTCCCTGGCAATTATTATTTCTGCACCCGGGCATCTTTCTCTAAGTAACTTAAGCGTCTTAGGCGCCCTAACGGGCGATTCGTAAATCACGGTCGTGACATTTGGCAAAATCTCGTATTTATCATTCCAAAATCCCAAAAACATAAATCTGTCAGTCGGTAGTCCCGCCGCCGATAGGCCCGCCGTTAATGCCGACGGTCCTGGAATCGGAATCACTCTAAATCCCGCCGCCCGAACTACACTCACCACTTTATAACCGGGGTCCGATATTAGCGGTGTCCCCGCATCAGACACCAGCGCCACATCTCCTCTTTGCAGTTCTTTAATCAAGGTTTCTACTGTTTTGGCTTCATTCCAATCACGAACGGAGACGAATTTCTTCGTCGAAGTGAGAGATACCAAAGGACCCTGCGCGTTAGCGTCAGGAAGAATTCCTTTGGTATCACGATATCTCTCTCCTAAAATTTTAATCAATTGTCCCGTTCTCCTCGTATCCTCACACGCAATTACAGAAGTTTCAAGTAATATCCTCTTAGCCCTGATCGTAATATCTTCCAGATTGCCAATAGGAGTCGCTACCACATATAATGTTCCCATATATGAATTTTAGCATTTATGCAATTTCTTAAATTTCTCATTGATTTCATTTTGCACATCGATGTTCACCTGGGGGAGTTGATTACCACCTACGGAATCCTGACTTACGCGATTTTATTCGTAATAATTTTTATTGAAACCGGTTTGGTTTTCATCCCCTTTCTACCTGGCGATAGCCTGCTTTTCGCCGCCGGCACATTCTCCGCCATCGGCTCTCTCAATCCTTGGCTCGTTTTTCTACTCCTATCTTTAGCCGCCGTCCTTGGTGATACAGTCAATTACTGGATTGGCCATTTTTTCGGTCAAAAGATCTTAAACAACCCAAAAATTCCTATAAACCAGGAACACGTAGACAAAACTAATCAATTCTTTGCCAAACATGGGGGCAAAACAATATTTTTGGCCAGATTCGTTCCCATCATCCGCACCTTTGCTCCATTCGTAGCCGGAATCGGAAAAATGGACTATTCAAAATTTATTTTCTACAACATCTTTGGCGGCATCGTCTGGGTGGGATTATTCACTTTTGCCGGTTATTTCTTTGGCAATGTTTCATTCGTAAAGCACAACTTTTCTCTGGTCATTCTCGCCATCATCATTCTCTCAATCGTCCCCATGCTCCTCCACTTTCTCCAAAACCTCAAGAAAAGCCCTTCCACCCCTGGGGTGGAATAGGTTCGCTACCTCTGGTATTATAAATCTTGTGGCCAGTAGAACCACTCCCCTAGTAACTAACGAGTATTACCATGTCTTTAATCGCGGAGTTGCTCGCCAGCCTATCTTTTCCCTACGACATGATTACCAACAAGCCCTTCTCGCAATTGAATATTACCGTTTTTCAAAACCTCCTATCAAACTGTCACGCTTCAAAACTCTAGCTCAAGGCGAAAAAAATAAATTAATGTCTTCCTTAAATCAGGACCACCCCAAATTAACAAAAATTATTAGCTACTGCTTCATGCCTAATCATTTTCACCTGTTGCTTCGTCAAGTTGCCGACGACGGTATTTCAAAATTTGTTGGGCAACTTAGCAATAGCTATACACGCTATTTCAATACCAAGCATTCTCGCGTCGGTCCGCTGTTTCAAGGACCATTTAAATCTGTTCATGTCGAATCTGAAGAACAACTAATACATTTATCCAGGTATATTCATTTAAATCCCTATGTTTCTTCAGTAGTTCGAGAGACTGAATTAACCTGCTATCCCTGGTCATCCTATCGGGATTATCTCAAGGGCGGCTCGAATTTCGTAGATTTGTCGCCAGTATTGTCTCGTTTTAAATCAATATCCGAATATCAATTATTTGTTTCCAATCATGCAGATTACGCCCGTGAGTTAGAATTCATCAAACACCTCACCCTAGATACCGGCTAAAGTTAGAGGTGGCATATCTTTTCCACCCCAGGGGTGGAAAATGTTAAGTATCCTCACCATTTCCTCAAAACATTAAAAAAGTGATATACTCTCGCACATGAGCCTAAGTCGTGAGATGTTGGAAATGTGTCTACCCTGTTCGCTGTTTAAAAATGGAAAGTGCGCTATTGCGCAATCCCGAGAAATGAATGCAAGGACAGGGTTTTGCGGTGAAGCCAGAAAAACTAATACCGATGGAAACCGACTGTTAGCTTCAAAAAGAAGACTCATTAGTGGATTCTGGACATGGGGATGGCAAACAAGAGATAAAGACTAATTTATCGTCCCGTTGTACCTACGGATTACGCCTACACACCGGCCTTGGATGCGGACTTTAGTAGTAAAAATAGGGGACATGGTAGAATTTGCCGGCTCCAGGCGGATTCGGGTGGCTTCCTTAAAGTATCGTTTTAATGTGGCAAACCCATTGTCCAGAAGCGCCACCACCACCTCGCCGTTTTTGGCTTCTTCCGTCTGCTCGATAACCACATAATCCCGGTCCAGAATTCCGGCTTCCACCATCGAATCGCCTTTGACCTGCAGCACAAAAGCTCTCTTTTTTGGTGAAACCATAGTCGGAGGAATTCCCAACACGGCGTTGGGATCGGTATACGGTTCAATTGGCGCGCCTGCCGCGATAAATCCTAAGACCGGTAATTCTACAGAAGCCGGAGTTTGTGATCTCTGGGCCATTTCTTTTTCCGTAATTTCAATCGAACGCACCGTTCCTTCCCGGCGCTTAATCACTCCTTTTTTCTCCATGGTTTCGAGGTGTTCGTGAACAGTAGCCAAACTGGATACTCCCAAAGCCTGGGCAATTTCTGCTAAAGTCGGAGAATAACCGTTTCTCTGAATATATTGAGATATGAAGTCTAAAATTTGCCTTTGCCTCTTGTATAGTGTGACTGGCATAGTATAATTTAACCCGAATAAAAACCAAATGTCAAGGAGCAACTTTAGTTGCGATATGTTTAAACTCAAATCTCCATACAAACCGACTGGCGATCAACCGGATGCAATTAAAAAATTGTTAGCTGGGCCAGACCAGCAAGTTTTGCTGGGAGTAACTGGCAGTGGGAAAACATTTACTATAGCTAATGTCATACAAAAAGTTCAGAAGCCAACTTTAGTTATCTCGCACAACAAGACTTTGGCCGCCCAACTATACCAGGAATTCAGGGATTATTTTCCGGATAACGCCGTATCCTATTTCGTTTCCTATTACGATTATTATCAGCCAGAAGCCTACATTCCCCAATCCGATACCTATATCGAAAAGGAAACAGACATCAACGACCAGATAGACATGCTCCGTTTGGCCGCGACCACCAATTTATTGACCAGAAAAGACGTCATCGTCGTGGCTTCTGTTTCATGCATCTACAATCTCGGTTCTCCGGCCGAGTACGGTAAGACTATCTTAGAGCTCACCCCCGGTCTTAAAGTAACCCGGGACCAGATCTTCATGCGCTTAAACGACCTCCAATATTCCCGCTCCGATTACGGCTTTCATCGGGGCACCTACCGCGTCCGCGGCGAAACTATCGACATTTTTCCCGCATATGCAGATGTCGCCATCAGAGTCGCCCATGACAGTCATAAAATTATCAGCCTGGACAGGTTCGATGCCCTGACAGGCGATCTGATTAGCCACGAAAAAAATATAACCGTTTATCCGGCTAAACATTATTTGGCAGCCAAAGATAATCAAGCAGAAGTCTTTAAGCAAATCCGCCACGATCTGGAACTTCAGGTGTCTAAGTTTAAATCCGAGGGAAAAATGCTCGAGGCTCACAGAATTAATCAGCGGGTTAATTACGACCTAGAAATGATAGCTGAGCTGGGTTACGTCAACGGTATTGAAAACTATTCCCGCTATTTCGATGGCCGCCAAATCGGTGACCCGCCATATTCTTTGATGGATTATTTTCCCAAAGATTACCTGTTAATAGTTGATGAGTCACACATGACCATCCCGCAGATCCGCGGGATGTATAACGGCGACCGCTCTAGGAAGCAAACCCTCATAGATTACGGGTTCAGACTGCCGGCCGCTCTGGACAATCGACCGCTCAAGTTTGACGAATTCATGCGTCGTACAGGCCGGACTATATACTTATCTGCCACTCCGGACGAATGGGAAATTTCTCAATCCGGTAATCACGTCGTAGAACAGCTTATCCGCCCCACCGGCCTCGTCGACCCCTCCATTTCTATTCGTTCAACTTCCGGTCAAATTCAAGATCTAATTTCTAATCTCCAATCTCTAATTTCCAAAGGCCAGCGAGCTCTGGTAACTACTCTCACCAAACGCATGGCCGAGGATTTATCTAGCTACTTGGCCGAACAAGGATACAAAGTCCATTATCTGCATTCCGACGTGGATACTCTGGAACGCCTGGATATCTTAGATGATCTGCGCAGGGGTATTTATGACGTCATCGTAGGCATTAATTTGCTGCGTGAAGGTCTGGATCTACCGGAAGTTTCCCTAGTCGCCATTTTAGACGCCGACAAAGAAGGCTTTTTGAGATCCCGCACTTCACTTATTCAAACCATGGGTCGGGCCGCCCGGCACGAAGAGGGCCAGGTTATCATGTACGCAGACAAAATTACCAATTCCATGCAAGCTGCCATAGATGAAGTCAGCCGCCGCCGCCAGATCCAGCTAAATTACAATACACTACACAACATCACCCCTAAATCCATAACCAAAGCCATCCGTGAGCGTATTGTGGAAAAAGAAATCGAACCTCCAAACATCGACATGTCCAAAGTCAATCAGCTTACTCCCGAAGATCACACCAAACTTATCAAGCTTATGACAAAACAAATGAACTCCGCCGCCAAAGCCCTGGAATTCGAAGAAGCCGCCCGTCTCCGCAACCGCATCCGCGAAATCCAACACCTATTAAATTAAGCCGGAAAGTCCTCCGACTCCGCCGCCTTTCTCAATTCCACAGGTTGTTGGCAATTTAGTACTATGCATCTCTCCGCAAAAGACCTAGCGTTTTCTCTACTCATTGTCATTCCCCCGTTGGTCGCATTTTTTTTATTCACTCCCGCATCCGATCCCAACTGATGTCTTCCGATACAAAGTCCGTAACCTTTACAATTTCCACCAAAACTTCGACACAACCCAAAATCAATTTCGTCAGCTTCGCCCATAAGCTGGATTATACCACTCTTGAACAAAACCCGAAACGCCTGTACAATAAAACTTCACTCCTATTCTTCCCCCTCTTAGAGTAAGAGGGGGATCAGAGAGGGTGATATTTACGTATGTCCGACTACATCAAAATCCGCGGGGCGCGTGAGCATAACCTCAAAAATATAGATCTGGAGATCCCCAAAAATAAATTAGTGGTTTTCACCGGCCTCTCCGGATCAGGCAAATCCTCCTTGGCTTTCGACACGATCTATGCCGAAGGCCAGCGCCGCTACGTCGAGAGTTTATCCAGCTATGCCAGACAATTCTTAGGCATCATGGACAAACCCGACGTAGATCAAATCGAAGGCCTATCTCCGGCCATATCCATAGACCAAAAATCCACATCACATAACCCGAGATCAACTGTGGGCACGGTAACGGAAATTTACGATTACTTGAGATTATTATTTGCCCGCATCGGCCATCCTCATTGTCCCAAATGCGGCCGGGAAATTGCCCAAATGTCCACCCAACAAATTGTTGACCACATAATTTCCATGGATAAATACTCCAAAATTCTCATCTTATCTCCGATCATCAGGGGGCGCAAAGGGGA
>ERZ1292625.2980-Hain-H41-01um-R1-2980-length-14477-cov-185_pt1 | contig 14477 bp, 14 predicted proteins | sample MGYA00564400_ERZ1292625 | MGnify/ENA primary metagenome ERZ1292625 (study PRJEB36523, sample SAMEA6512639) | groundwater metagenome | collected 2019-01-08 | study: AquaDiva: Metagenomics assemblies of 32 groundwater samples | reverse complement strand
ATGTATCTAACCCACGTTTTTTTAACAGTTAAGTTTTTGAGCTTTGCCATCGCCGCTTTTTTGACGGCGATTTTACTGGCTCCGATACTTATTAAACTTCTTTATAAATATAAAGCGTGGAAGAAAAAGCCGAAAGAAAAAGCGATAGGCGGATATGAAACGCCGATTTTTCAAAAATTTCACGCTCAAAAAGAAACAAGCGTGCCAAGAATGGGCGGAATTTTAATTTGGGGCACAGTGCTTATAATCGCCGTTGTTGATTTGATTTTGGTAAAAATTCTTCCGCAGCCGTTGGCCGATAAAATAAATTTTTTAAGCCGTTCCCAAACATGGCTTCCTTTGTTTTCTTTGATTGCCGCTTCGGTTTTGGGTTTGGTTGACGATTTAATGACGATAAAGGGAAACGGAAAATATGTTAGCGGCGGGATGAGGTTTAAAACCCGATTGGGTCTCGTTTCTTTAATTGCGTTGGTTGGCGCTTGGTGGTTTCATTACAAATTAGGGTGGGAGACAATTTACATTCCTTTTTACGGAAACGTCGGGATTGACGGCTGGTATATTTTGCTTTTTGTCATAACTATAATCGCCACTTTTTCAAGCGGCGTTGTTGACGGTTTGGACGGATTATCCGCCGGAGTTCTTGCTCCGATTTTCGCCGCTTTCGGCGTCATCGCTTATTCCCGCGGACTTTATGATTTAACGACTTTGATAGTGATTATTATCGGGGCGCTCGTGACTTATTTGTGGTTTAACGTTCCGCCCGCGAAATTTTACATGGGCGAGACCGGCATATTGGGACTGACTACAACTTTGGCCGTTATCGCGTTTTTAACAAATTCTGTTTTGCTTTTGCCTATTATCGGAATGGTTCTGGTTATTGAATCATTGTCGGTTATCATTCAGCTTGTTTCCAAAAAATTGCGACACGGGAAAAAAGTTTTTTTGGCCGCGCCGATTCACCATCATTTTGAAGCCAAAGGTTGGTCCGAAGCGCAAATCACCATGCGGTTTTGGATTGTTTCCACGATGTTTTCCGGGTTTGGATTGATTCTTTATTTTTTGAGCAAGTTTCTTTATTAATAATTAATAAAAGAATTCTGCCTTTGCGAATTTTTGCGGGCTTTGCCCGCCGAAGTCCGCTACGGCGGACGAAGGCGGGATTAGTACAGTGGCAGTACGATTGCTTCCCAAGCAATAGACGCGAGTTCGATTCTCGTATCCCGCTCCATAATTTGATTTTTAAATATTAATTTGCTATTTTAAAGGCAGTTTTATTGAAAAAATTTACAAAATAATAAGGGGGTAGAAAGATGTCCAACTGGCTGAATAAATTTTTTAAAAAATCGGTTACGATTGTTGTTGAAGTTGTTGAAAAGAAAGTAGTTGCTAAATGCGGTCATGAAACAAAATTGAAAGATGAGGTTGTTGCTTTTGGCGAAACGACTATAACAATGATTAAGTCGCATGAAGACGGAACAGTTGATTATTGCCATAAGTGTTTGGAGAAAATGGCGATACAATGCGCATGGTGCGGCAAGCCGATATTTATCGGCGATCTGATTACTTTATATTCGCCGGCGGGGAAATTTGAAGTTCCGGATTATGCGGTAAAGTATAATGAAAATCCTTTACAGCTTGTTGGTTGTCCCAGAAGTAATTGCGCTGAAAGCGGCGCTGATTATTGCGGACGATGGCTTCCTCCGGGCAAGGTGAGCAGATTTCCATCAATAATTGAAAGAAGTTTTGCTGATATGGCTAAAGGGGGAGATGGGGTGATAATTTACGAAGATTTATCAAGGTTGTAAAAGGCGAATTCAAGAGCCGATTTTATATAAAAATCGGCTCTTTTTTGTTGTTTTTGGAGGGATTTTTTGATATAATTAAATTAATCATGAAAGCATAAAAACACAAGAACATCGCATAAATAGGCGGTTTTTTTAAGGAATAAAGCGTTAAAATTAAATTTGTTTTAATGCTTTAGTGTTTTAATGATTCAATGCGTATGGCTAAAAACGAAGAAAAAAATAAGGATATTAACCAAGCCAGCGAATCGTATAGCGCCAAGGATATTTACATTTTAGAAGGTCTTGAGCCAGTCAGAAAAAGGCCGGGAATGTACATTGGTTCAACTGGCGTTGACGGCCTGCACCATTTGATTTGGGAGGTTTTTGATAATTCTATAGATGAAGCCATGGCTGGTTTTGCCAAAAATATCAAGATTGAGTTATTAAAAAATAATCGCGTGGCGGTAACCGATGACGGCCGCGGCATTCCGGTTGACATTCATCCGCAAACCAAAAAATCCGCGCTTGAAACAGCGGCTACGACTTTGCATGCGGGCGGAAAATTTGGCGGCGAATCGTACAAGGTTTCGGGCGGATTGCATGGAGTTGGACTTTCAGTGGTTAACGCTTTGTCAGTTTGGATGAGAGCCGAGGTATGCCGCGACAATAATTTGTACGTTCAGGAATACAAACAGGGCAAGCCGCAGTTTTCCGTTAAAAAAATCGGCAAGTGCGACAGAAGGGGAACTAAAATTATTTTTGACGCGGACCCGGAGATTTTTTCTAAAATAGAATACGATATCAAAAAAATAGTTGACCATTTGAGACAACAGGCGCTTTTAACCAAAGGAATAAGGATTGAAATTATTGATGAAAGCGGAAAGGCGCCTTTTTATTATTCCTTCTATTTTGAAGGCGGTTTGATTTCGTTTATTGATTATTTGAATGTGAGCCACAAGGCGATACAAAAAGAAGTTTTTTACACAAATAAAAATTATGAAAATATAGACGTTGAAGCCGCGTTCGTTTACAACGAGGAAAACGACGCCCGCGAATTGAGTTTTGCCAATAATATTTATACCCCTGACGGCGGTATGCATTTGACCGGATTTCGTTCGGCGTTAACCAGGGTTTTGAACGATTACGCCCGAAACAATAATTATTTGAAAGAATCCGATGAAAATTTGACCGGCGACGACGTGAGAGAAGGTTTGACCGCCGTGGTTTCGGTAAAACTTCGAGAGCCGCAGTTTGAAGGCCAGACCAAGGCGCGTTTGGGGAATCCTCCGGCAAGAACCGCGGTTGAATCGGTTGTTTCCGAATCGCTTAAAGAATTTTTGGAAAAATATTCTTTGGATGCGAGAGCTGTCATGGAAAAATGTTTGTTGGCGCAAAAAGCCCGAAAAGCCGCCAAAGCGGCAAAAGACACGGTTTTAAGAAAAGGCATTTTGGAAGGATTGACTTTGCCCGGCAAACTGGCGGATTGTTCAACTAAAAACGTTGAAGAAGGCGAGTTGTTTATTGTTGAAGGCGACAGCGCCGGCGGCTGTTTTGACGGTGATACAAAAGTGGCCTTAATTGATGGCCGTAATTTGGCATTTAAAGAATTGGTAAAAGAATATAAGCAAGGCAAGAAAAATTATTGCTATACCTTGGGTAAAAATGGTGATGTTGAAGTTGCTCCTATTTTACATCCAAGAAAAACAAAAAAAAATATGGAGGTTGTTAAAGTTATTTTGGATAATCAGGAGGAAATTATTTGTACGCCGGATCATAAGTTTATGTTAAAAAACGGCGGCTATAAAAAAGCTAAAGATTTGGAAAATGGCAATTCATTAATGCCGTTATATCGTCAACATTCTAAAATCGGAAATAGAATTACAATCAAGGGGTATGAAATGGTTTTTAGTCCCAAATCAAACAGGTGGATTTTTACGCATTTATTGGCGGACAAACATAACATTGAAAATGGAGTTTATGAGAAAAATATAAACGAGGCGATTCATCACATTGATTTTAATAAACTTAACAACAATCCCGATAATCTTTTAAGGATGTCTAAATTGGAACATATTTTATACCATTCAAAATTATTGGAAAAAACAATTCACAGAGAAGATGTTAAGGAGAGGTGTCGTCAAATTCGCCAAACTAAAGAATTTAAGGAGAAAATCCGAAACATAATGATGACTCCGAAAATGAGAAAAATGTTAAGCGAAAGAGCGCGGGAACAATGGCAAAACGAAGAATATAAAAATTATATGACAAGTAAATTTTTAGATTTTTATTATTCCAATGAGGAATATAGAAATAAAAATAATAAGAATTTAAATGAGGCTCAAAAGAAGTATTGGAGTGATGATAATAATAGGGCAAAACAATCTGAAAAAGTAAAGGAATATTTTAAAAAATATCCTGAAAATAAAAAAGTACTTTCGGAAATTTCTGTAAAACAATGGAATAATCCGGAGCTTCTGGATTGGAGAAAAATAAAAACAAAAGAACAATGGACGTTGGAATTCAGAAAAAAGAGGAAAGTCGCATACGATAAAACTTATCTTAACAAGGCATTAAAAGTTTTGTCTGATATTTATCGCGACAATCGGGAAATAGATAAGCAAAAATACGATGAAATTAGAAAATTAACCAATGATAAAAGTTTGATTAAATATGAGACCGTTTGCCAAAGATTTTTCGGCGGCGATGAAAATCAATTAAATGAAGCGGTTATTTATTTTAACCATCGTGTTAAATCTGTAACCCCATTAAAAGAAAAAATTGACGTTTACGATTTGGAAGTACTCGGCACTCATAATTTCGCTTTAGCATCCGGCGTTTTTGTTCATAACAGCGCAAAACAGGGGCGCGACAGAAGATTCCAGGCGATTTTGCCTTTGCGCGGAAAAATTTTAAACGTTGAAAAATCGCGTTTGGACAAAATGCTTTTGAATAATGAAATTAAATCGTTAGTCATCGCTTTAGGCACCGCCATCAGCGACAGTTTTAATATTGAAAATTTGCGGTACGGAAAAATCGTCATTATGACTGACGCGGATACGGACGGAGCGCACATACGAACTTTGCTTTTAACTTTGTTTTACCGGTATTTCAGATTGGTGATTGAAAACGGGCATTTATATATTGCCCAGCCGCCGCTTTATCGCGTTCAAGTCGGCAAAGAAATCAGATATGTTTACAACGACAATCAAAAAGATAAAATAGTTAAAGAATTAACCCAAGGGAAAAAAGAAACATCGGCCAACATTCAGCGCTATAAGGGTTTGGGAGAAATGAATCCCGAGCAATTATGGGAGACAACAATGAATCCTGAAAAACGCACCTTGAAAGCGATTGTCATAGAAGACGCTCAGGAAGCGGACCGTTTGTTTGAGATTTTAATGAGTAATCAAGTGGAACCAAGAAAACAATTTATTCAATCAAATGCCACAACTGTGAAAAATCTTGACATATAACGGTTTTATCAATAAGATAAACAAGTAAAATGTTTTCAAGAATAAAATCATACATTCAAGAATCTCATTTGGAATTAGGCCGAGTTAACTGGCCGAGCAGACAAGAGACGACTCGTTTAACCTTGATAGTCATCGGATTTTCCGTGGTTTTAGCGGTATTTTTGGGTATGTTGGATATTTTATTCAATTACCTGTTAATAAATTTTGTTATTTAAAATGGCTAAGGAAACAAAGAAAGAAGAAACTAAAGCTGTTTCTGTAAAAACCGAGAAAAAGCTTTCTAAAAAAGGAGAGCGTCATTGGTATGCGGTGCATACTTATTCGGGTTATGAGGACGCGGTGGCGAGATATCTGAAACAGAGGGTTGATTCTTTGGAGATGTGTGATAAGATTTTTGACATTATTATTCCGAAAGAGAAGAAAATTAAAATAAAAAACGGCAAAAGGAAAGAAGTTGAAGAAAAAATTTATCCGGGTTACGTGTTAGTTGATATGATTATGGATGAGAATTCGTGGTATGTGGTCAGAAATACGCCTCGGGTCACGGGATTCGTGGGCGCGGATACCACCGAACCGACGCCGCTTTCAAAGGAAGAAATTGATTTTCTTCTTTCCAAGATGAAAGGGGAAGAAACGAAATTAAAAATTGATCACAGCGTAGGCGAGTTGGTTCAAATTATTGACGGGCCGTTTAAGGGTTATGAGGGAAAAATCAGCGGTATTGACCAGGAACAGGGAAAGATTAAAGTATTTGTTCCGATTTTTGGAAGGGAAACCGAAATGGAACTGGATTTATTGCAGATACAAAAGGTATAACTAATAACTAACGACAAATAAAATTAAATCCAAAATGTCGTAGGTCGTAGGTTGTAAGTTGTAAGTCAATTTATGAAATCAATCAAAACAATTATAAAACTTCAAATTCAGGCAGGAGCCGCCAATCCGGCGCCGCCTATTGGTCCTGCTTTGGGGCAGCATGGCGTAAATATTCAGCAATTCTGCCAGCAATTTAATGAAGCGACAAAAGGAATGGGGACCGACATCATCCCGGCGGAAATCACCATTTATGAAGACAGGACTTTTGAATTCAAGCTTAAGACCTCGCCGGCTTCGGATTTGCTTCGCAAAGCCGCAGGCGTCGCCAAAGGCGCCGCCAATCCCCTAAAAGGCAAAGTTGGAAAAATCACCAAAGAGCAATTAAGAGAAATTGCCGGAAAGAAATTAGTTGATTTAAACGCCAACGATTTAGAGGCAGCGGAAAAAATTATTATGGGAACCGCACGGTCAATGGGGATTGAATTAGAATAGTAATTGGTAAATAGGAATTGGTAATTAGGAAAAGGGGCGGGGACGCCTCTTTTTGGTTTTGTAGTTTTTGTTTTATCAGTTAAAATTATGGCATGGACGTAAAAGACAAAACAATTTTTATAACAGGCGGAGCGGACGGAATCGGTTTGGCGACTGCAAAAAAGTTATTATTCGAAGGCGCCAATGTGGTTATTTATTCATTGGATGTTGATAAGGTAAAAAATGAAAATTTAGATTCGGATAAGGTTTTAATACTCAAAGGAAATGTTCGTTTTAGAAATCAAGTTAAGAAAGCGATGAAAAAGGCGATTAAAAAATTCGGTTCAGTGGATGTTTTGATAAATAACGCGGGCGTGGCAAAGAGGGAAAATTTTTTGGAAACCGACAATAATGACTGGGATTTTATTTTTGACGTTAACGTGAAAGGGGTCTTTATTTGTACGCAAGAGTTCATAAAAAATCAACAACTAACAACTAACGACCAACAACAAAATAAATTGATAATTAATATAGCGTCAGGAGTGGGGATTTACGGTTCTGCGGGATTGGCGGTTTATTCGGCAAGTAAGGCGGCGGTGATAAATATTTCACAATCATTGAATGACGAATTGAAAGACGAAAATGTAAAATTGGTCGCGGTTTGCCCCGGCTCCACTGATACAAAAATGTATCAAGAACTTTTCCCGTCAAAGAGCGCCCATCATACGCCGGAACAAGTGGCGGAAGTTATTTATAAAACAATTATTGGTGAAATCAAGCCCGACGATAGATTGATTATAGATGTGTTTCAGCATACAAGGTGATTTTATTATTTTGTTGATTTAAATATTTTTTATTGATAAATTTATATTATGGCGATCAATTGGACGCAATTATACAAAAAATATAAAGGATTATGGGTGGCTTTAAAGAGCGATGAAAAAACCGTCATAGCTAGCGGTAAGACGGCTAAAGAAGCGTGGTTAAATGCTCAAAAAAAGGGATTTATTAAGCCTATTCTTACGCGCGTCCCGGAAAAAATTATTTCGTACGTTGGAGCTTAATTAGGCAGATGAAATTTAAATATAAAAAGTATTCTTCGGAAATAATTAGGCCGATTATTCCAATAGACCTTGTATATAAAAATAGTCCGCCCATTACATATGAGGTATTGGTTGATTCCGGCGCCGATATTTGTATTTTTGACGCCGAAATAGGAGAGCTTTTGGGAATTAATCTTGAAAAAGGAGAAAAGAAGGAAGTCGGCGGGATTACGGGAGTTTCTGAAACTTATTATATCCACCCAATCACTATTAAAGTTGGCGGATGGCCTTATAATATAAAAGCCGGATTTTTGCGCAACATTGCAAAATTAGGGTATGGAGTTGTGGGACAAAAAGGATTTTTTGATTTATTTAGTGTGAAGTTTGATTATTTCAAACAGGAAATTGAATTAAAAGAAAAAAATCGTAAATAATTTATTTATATGGAAAATTTTAAAGCGATAATATTAAGTGTATTTAGTGGTATTTTAACTTTTGTTTTGCTTTGGATATGTTCTGTGTTTTACAAAAAAGTATTTCTTCCATGGATAGAAACTATTTTATATAGAGGTATTCTTATTGGAGGGAGATGGTCAAGTTATCATAAACATAATATTGATAATGAATACGAAATGAATTTAGATATTCGACAAACAGCTTATAATGTCGAAGGTGAATTTTTTGCCAAATCTATTCATCCGCAAAGTAAAATTAGTGATATTAATTATTATAAATTTAAGGGTGAAATAATTAACGATTATTTGGTGGTAAATTACAAGATTACTTCTCGAGAAAAAATGGGCTTAGGTGCTTTTGTGCTTAAAATAGATGAAGGAGGTGAAATTTTGAAAGGTAATATAGCTTATGTAAATGAGTCTAATATGTCTATAACAACCCTTTCTAATGTCAAATTTAAACGTTCATAAATTTTTTCCTTTATTTTGTTTTTTTGATTACAATTTCCGAAAAGCCCTCTGCCTGTTCCACTTCAACGGTTTGTTCGCGGAGAAGGTGGAGAAGCGCCAGAAACATTACAATAATTTCTTTTTTGGATTTTTCTTTTATCAGGTGCCCGAAGTTTTTAATGCCATCCTGGATTTTAAGCATGATTTCTTCTATTTTTTCCTCAAGTTTTATAAGAGATATTTCAATGGTTTGGGTTTCAAGCGACAATAGTTTCACGGCTTCAAAAATCGCTTTCATTGTTTTGTTTAAATTTTCAATTGAGATATTTTGCGACGGATTGAAAACAACGGGCCGATTGGCGAAAAACGGGCGTGAAGCCGATAAATTTTCCCCCGCGTAAAGTTTTTTAATGAGCGCCATGGCCGGCTTAAGCCGCTGATAAAGTTTAAGGCGTTCTTCCAATTCTTTAATATCTTGTTCTTCTTCGGTAGTGAACTCAAGGGAAGGCAAAAGCGCTTTTGATTTTATCAAAATCAGGCGCGAAGCGATTACGATGAAATCGGCCAAAAGCCGTAATTCTTCTTCTGTTCTCTCAACCGATTCTTTTTTGATTGAGTTGAAATATTTCAAAAAGTCGTCGGTAACCAAACCAAGGTTAAGCTGGGTGATTTCCATTTTTTTCTCCTCTATCAATTCCAGAAGTTTTTCCAGCGGGCCTTTGAATTGTTCAGTATGTACTTCGTACATAATTATTGGTTATTGAAATCTATTTTTTGAAGCTTGCTGTCAATTATAAAATAAAAAATATTTGTTTTGGGTTCGTAATAAAATTGTGAAGCGTTTATTATCGGATAAACGTTTAGAGCGGAACGGTCGTCAATTTCCATAAATTTTACCTCATTGGCGAAATTCACAAAAAGGTGATACGAATCGGCGTACCAATCAAGCGATTTAATTGCTTCTTTGTTTTCCAAATCAAAACGGCTGACATCGCCGGCCTTTTTAATTAAATCAGCGTTTGATTCTTCAAGAAAATCAATCCCGATTTTCCCATCGTTGTCCAAAAAAACGATTTTTTTGTTGTCAGGCGAAAAGGCAAAAAATTTGGCGCTGTGGGCGATTTCTTTTATGTCATTGGAGTTTTGGTTGAAAAGATAAAGTCCGCCGTTTGAATCCAAAAAAGCGATTTTGTCGTTTAAAGGCGACGATTTTATTGAAATAAAATTATGATTGGAAATGGTTTTAGGAAGCGCGGTTAAAGCGGACAAGTTTTTAAAAATCAGATTATAGGAATAAAGCGTTAAATTTTTAAGGAAATAAATGTTGGAATTTTTAACGGTCCAAATATTCGGTTTTTTTATGATGGTTTCAATAGTTAAAGATTGTATGTCCATGATTTTTATGTCATAGCCATTATCAATAATCAGTTGTTTTGAGTTAAAAGGAACAAAATTTGCGCGTTTTATTTCTGATTGGGCTGTTAATTTGTTTTGATATGCCGCAGTGACGTTAAAAACACTTTTAAAATCTTTTAAGTCGTTTAAATAATAAATATTATCTTCTTTTTTTTGAAGTATAAATTTGTCGTCTCCGAAATCGACGAACGAAGTTCCTTTGACGGAAGCGATAATTTCAGGTTTTAAATTTTCGGGAATCAGGCGAATTTTTAAAAGTTTGGAAACCATTGACGGTTCAACTTTTATTGTTTTGTCATACGAGAAATAGCCATTTTTTTCAATGCGGACGGAATAAATTTTGGGAAGCAGATTTGGAATTAATGTAGATGTCTGGACAAGGCCGGATTTGTCAAGGAAAATCCGCTGATTGATTTTTATTGTAATTCCTTGAGGAGCGCTTTTAATACTTATGGCGCCTACTTTCGTAATCATTGATTCGCCTGCCGGCGGTTTCAAATTTATTCTCCAGCCGAGGGAATAAAAAGTAACGGCGCCGCCGGATATTAAAAAAATACCGACAAACAGGTAAAAAACAGATTTTCTTACGAATTGAGACATAATTGTAAACTTACTATTATATAGTATAATTTTACCACTTAATCAACTCAATCGGGAGCGAGATAATATCTGATATTTTAATTACGTCGAGGACTTGAATTTAACGGGCGCAAATATTAAAGTATTTACTTAAGCGCTTAGGGGAACGGCTTAATAATTAATTTATATGTTCACCAGAAAAATAGGAATTGACCTTGGAACCGCCAATACGATTGTTTTTGTGCCGGGCAGAGGGTTTGTCATTAATGAACCGACAATTGTGGCTTTGAGCGTTCCCGATAATAACGTTATGGCTGTCGGCCGCGAAGCCAAGGAAATGATTGGCAGAACACCGAGCGACATAAAAGCGTACCAACCGCTTAAAGACGGAGTAATCGCAGATTATTATATCACAAGGGCGATGCTAAAATATTTTATTAGAAAAGCTACGGGTAATTTTAATGTTTTCAAACCAGATGTGGTGATTTCCGTTCCCGCAGGCATAACTCAAACCGAAAGAAGAGCAGTGGTTAACGCGGCCAAAGAAGCCGGGGCCAAAGAAGCGTATATTGTAAGAGAGCCGATTTTGGCGGCTTTGGGCGCGGGAATTCCCATTAACGCCCACTCAGGCAATATGATAGTCAATATCGGCGGAGGAACTTCGGAAACAGCCGTGGTTTCGCTTGGCGGCATTGTTTCATGGTCGTCTTTAAGGGTGGCTGGAAATAAGTTTGACCAGGCAATTATTGATTTTCTTAAGAAAAAATATTCCCTTTCAATAGGGGAACAGACCGCGGAAACGATTAAAATTCAGGTTGGCGCCGCTTTGCCGACAAAGGAAAAAAGAATTATAGACGTAAGAGGGAGAGATTTGCTTAGCGGCTTGCCGAAAGACATTGACGTTAATTCCAATGAAATCGCCGAGGCCTTAAATCCGTATCTATTGGACATTGCCGGAGCCATCCAAAGCGTTTTTAACGAGACGCCGCCGGAGCTTGTGGCTGATGTCATGGAAAAAGGAATTATTATTTCCGGAGGCGGGGCTCATATTTCATATCTTCCGGAATTTTTTAAAAGAACGCTCGGCGTCAATTCTTATGTCGCGGAAGAGCCGCTTTTCTGCGTTGCCAAAGGCACGGGGCTTATTTTGAACCACTTGGATATTTATAAGAGGACGTTGCTCAATAAACGGTAGGCGTTTATTGAAATTTTTAAAATACACCGCTCGGGTTAACCCGAGCGGTGTATTTTTTATTTGAGTAAATGGCGTTTGGAGAGTAAAATATAATAATGAATCAATATCAAAAAGAGTATGCGGGTTTTTTGGAAAAATTTTTGGTTCCGCAACCCTTCGGCAAGCTCATGGCAAGAAAGCCGTTGAAAGTTGTTTTTGATTGTTCCAACGGGGCGGCTGGTCCGATAATTGAGAGAATTATGAATTATGAATTACGAATTAAAAAGAAAAATAAATCCGCAATTCGCAATCCGCAATTTATAATCATCAATAGTAAACTTGACGGGAATTTTCCGGCGCACGGGCCGAATCCTTTGGTAAAAAATGCGATGGAGCAGATTAAAAAATCGGTTTTAAAACATAAGGCCGATTTGGGAGTTATTTTTGACGCGGATGGAGACCGCGCTTTTTTTATTGATGATAAAGGCAGGTTTGTTGACCCCGATGAAATCGCTTATTTATTGATATGGAGTTTGAAGCCGAAAAAAATCGTTTATGACGTCCGCACAGGCTGGCTAGTAAGAAGAATTATGAATAATGAATTAAGAATTAAAAATAAAAAAGGAAAAACCATACTTCATAATTCAAAATTCATAATTCACGAGAGTAGAGTCGGCCATTATTTCATTAAAAAACTAATGCGAGAAAAAGATATTGGATTCGGATGCGAGCAGTCAGGCCATTATTACTTCAAAAAGTTTTTTTATGCGGATTCGGGGATTTTGGCGGCTATTGAAGTTATTAACGCGGTTTCAAAACTGCCTTATAAATTTTCGGATTTTATTGATTTATTACCGCGTTATTTTCGTTCTGGCGAACTGAATATTAAAATGAATTATGAATTAGGAATTAAGAATTATGAATATTTATTAAAGCAAATTGAAAACAAATATAAAAATCGGGCAATAAAAATTTCCCGCATCGATGGATTAAGCATAGAATTCGGCGATTTCTGGTTTAATATCAGGCCTTCCAACACCGAACCGTTGGCGCGGCTCAATGTTGAAGCAATAGACAAAAAGACACTTGCCAAACAAACAAAGATATTGTTAGGATTGCTTAGAAAATAACGAATTTATGAACGAGGAAAATAAACAATTTAACGACGTATTGGGAAAAAAATTGACCATGAAAGACGTGGTTTCAGAAATCATCGGTTTTATGAAAGCCGACAGCCTGAGACAATACAAGCTGATAATCGGTTCCGATTCCCAAAGATTGGAAGACAAGTCGGCGGATTTTGTGACCGCTGTCGTTACGCACAGAGTAGGCAACGGCGGGCGATATTTTTGGCGGCGAATGAGCATGGGTAAATTTCATACGCTACGCGACAGAATAATTCAGGAGGCCTTATTTTCAATTGATACAGCCAAAGAAATTTTAATCACATTGAAGGAATTTGATACGCCGGTGTTCAGTTTTGAAATTCACGTTGATGTCGGAGAAAACGGGCCAACCAAAGATATTATTCAGGAAGTTGTCGGCATGATTCGCGCCAATAATTTTGAAGTAAAAACAAAACCGTACAGTTATGCCGCGAGCAAGGTGGCGGATCGCCATGTCTAAAATAAATTTTAGACATGGAATTTTTAATTATTAATTTATAATTTCCAATAAATTTTTAATGAAACAATTTACAAACAGTTTGTAAATTTATTATTGAAACATTCAATGAAAATTGAAAAATGGAAATTGAAAATTTAATTTTAATATGATTGTTTTAGACATTGAGACAAAAAACACTTTTTTTGACGTTGGCAGAGATAATTTTAAAGATCTGGAGGTTTCTTTGGTTGGGATTTATTCCTACAAAACAGGGGAGTATTTTTCTTTTGACGAAAATCATTTAGCCGAGGCCGGCGAGATGTTTAAAAATTCCAAAGCGATTATCGGATTTAGTATCAATCGTTTTGACATTCCGGTTTTAAACAAACATTATGATTTTGATTTATTTTCAATTCCAAGAATTGATTTACTTGACGAGATTGAATTAAAAATCGGAAGGAGGGTGAGTTTGAATGCTTTGGCAAAAACCAATTTGGGCGTTGAAAAAACCCATCACGGCCTGGAAGCGCCTATTCTTTATCGCGACGGGAAAATAGAAGAACTTCGCGATTATTGTTTAAACGACGTAAAAATCACCAAGGATTTGTATGAACTTGCGAAGCAACAAGGGCATCTTTTGGTTCCCAATAAATTGACCAGCGAAATGGAAAAAGTTAAATTTGACTTTTTTAGCGCATTATGTTAGCTTATTTTCAGTTATAATTTTTACAAATAAAGTCCGCTTTTAGCGGAATAATATAAGAAAGAAAATGAAAGGAGGCGAATAGGAAAGAAAGTTTTTTTGGAGTTCAATTCTAAATGGAGGTGTAGTCATGAAAAAAGATGGATTGCCACAAGGTGTTACAAGAGATAATGGCGCGTCATTGAAGGATGCGTCCCTGGGAAAACAGCTTGAAGGATTTCAGGCGAAGACGCCCGAATCGTTGGGAACGCCGGTTGTTCTTGATACGGCGAAAACAACGGTTAAGAAGCCGGTCGCGCGGAAAAAGGCGTCAACGTTTTCAAGTTTGAAGGCGTTGAAGCCAAGGGTTTCCGCCGCAAACGTGGACAAGACAAAGGTCATTTTGGAGGCCAAACAGAGAAAGGAATTTCTTCTGTCAGTCGTCTCCGAGTACGACCAGATTTGTCTAAAGCTGGCGGAATTTTCGTCAATCGAAGACGCCCAGTCCTCCGAAGCGTATAGAGCGCTT
>ERZ1292625.2979-Hain-H41-01um-R1-2979-length-14481-cov-38_pt1 | contig 14481 bp, 19 predicted proteins | sample MGYA00564400_ERZ1292625 | MGnify/ENA primary metagenome ERZ1292625 (study PRJEB36523, sample SAMEA6512639) | groundwater metagenome | collected 2019-01-08 | study: AquaDiva: Metagenomics assemblies of 32 groundwater samples | reverse complement strand
AAATTCCACAGAGTTCATCGCAGGCCATCAGGGCTGAAGCCAACTTGGTCTTGGGTAGGGTAGTGAAGCCGTTGTAATTGTAGGCGTGTGCTTCGACAGCATGGATCAGTTCTTCGGGATAATTCCATTCCCTGAACCATTTCAATGATTCAGCTGGATGAGTATCAGGATGTTCGCCAAAATCGATGTCATGAAGGAGTCCAGTGATGTACCAGAGGTCTTTGTTTTCATTAAATAGGTCTGCGTATCCTTCTAAAGCGGTAGCCGTCATCTTTGCATGATAACGTTGGTATTCATCAGCGACATGTTGTTCAAGAAGTTTGTAAGCTTCATCTCGGGTGGGGAGGGACATGGTTATTTATTTAAATATTCAAACAGCATTTTGAATTCCTCCGGATGCCTAACAATGTCATTTGTTCCCTCATCGACCCATTTTTTCAGATCATCAATCGGAACATATTTGACCAGACTGACTTCGCTTTCCTGAATCATCATATCTGAAATGGGTATATTCTTATGAACTACATAAACATCATTGTATTCCTTGTTGATGTAGGTTCCATTACGCTGAACGTTTTCGACTTTTGTTTCTCCTATTTTGACTAAATCCATTTCTTCAAGATCTAGACCCAACTCTTCTTTTATTTCCCTAAGCGCGCCGCTTATGCTCGTATCGCCGGCAGACAAATGTCCTGCTGCCGAAATATCATATTCTCCTGGGTGACTTATCATGGTGTCGGATCTTTTTTGCAAAAGAATTTCATTTTTGTCATTGACGAACCATATATGAGATGCTTTGTGCCACAGACCTTTTTCATGGGCCTCTTTCTTAGAGGCTGTGTGGCCAGTAGGTGTGCCGTCGTTGTTCAATATGTCTAGCATTTCCATATTCTTATGGTATCACAAGCGAAACTTTTGAGCAGAATTGACAATTACCATTTAGTTAAGTATTGTATTTTTGAACAAACAGCTCTTTTAACAACAAAAGTGCTGAAAGAAAGGTTAACAGATGACAACGCTTATTGAAAAATATAGAAAAGCAATCATGATAACAGATGAAGATTTGAAAGCTGCATCACGAGACGAGCTTCTGGAGGTAAAAGGATTTCTCGATGGTGATATACTGAAAATTACAACTGACCTTCAAGTTGCCGGTGTCAAGCGAAGAACGGAAGGCGTATATTCTGATCCAATTTGGTACCAAAAAGCTACTTTCGCGAAACGGATAAAAGGCATGCTGAGTCAAAGGATTCAAACTGAACTTGGAAGAAAAAAACGCCTTAATGCTGAGGTGAACAGGAACGAGAACGAAAGTCGGTTAAGTACGCGTTTAATGCAAGCCATGACCATCGTTCTTACCCCAGAACAGAAGAAGATAGTTATTGAAACAGCCAACAGTCTTCGATAAGGTGCTCTATGAAAAAACCAACTGATTGGACGAGTTATTTCAATCTCACAAGAGATATGAAGCCTTCTCCGCTGGTTCTTAGGACACTCCCTTACATTCGTTTGAAGGGCCGTGCACTGGATCTTGGCGGAGGAGCGCTCCGTAATGCTCGCAAGCTTGCCGAGGAGGGGTTCGAAGTTACTGTTGTTGATAAAGAACCGATGGTGAAGCAAGAAGCTACACGGCTCAATGACAGCAGAATTCATGTCGTAACATCAGCATTTGATCAATACGACTTCCCACATCAGCAATTCGCTTTCGTCTCGGCAATTATGTGTCTGCCATTCAATCCACCCCAAACATTCAATGCAGTATTCGAGGGAATAAAGCAATCCATGCTTCCTGGAAGTGTCCTCTGTTGCCATTTTTATGGTGAAAAGGACAGTTGGAATGTAAAAGGGTCGGGGATGACCTTCCATACTGGTGATCAGATTGTTGAATTGTCACGAGGTCTGAAAGCACTGGAGTTTGTGGTACAGGAATTTAACTCAAAAACCCTTCGAGGTACTCCAAAGCATCTCCATGTTTTTGCGCTCATTGCACGTAAGATTTAAATCAGAATTAACTTTCACGAAACCGCCGGTGCGCAAGTGCAGGTGGTTTTTCTTTGCCTGAATCTATTGCTATACTTTCCTTATGAACACCCGCCTCCAATCCATCCTTGAGCTTTCATATTCATTCTCGGCAATCGATCGGGACATTTATTATCCTGGTAGGAATAAGCCTGAAAACGATGTTGAACACAGCTATCAATTGGCATTCATGGCATGGCATATCATTGAGACTGACAAGTTGCTGCTTGATCAGGCAAAGGTATTCAAGCTCTGCCTGGCGCATGATCTTGTTGAAATATATGCAGGGGATGTTCCGCTTTGGGGAAAAGAAGGGCATGATGAGAAGGATACTCGAGAAAAGGAAGCTCTACAGGTTTTGAAATCAAAGTTTTCCGATCGGAAGGAAATGACTGATGCTATTGTTGAATACAAAGAGAGGAAGACCGAGGAGGCGAAATTCGTCTACGGCCTCGACAAGCTTCTGCCGTTCCTGACTCAATTGAATACCGAAGGCAGGATCTGGAAAGCTCATGACATATCCCTGGAAAGGGCGCTTGGGAAATTGGAGGTTCACGTTCAGGCATCCGCTTATTTGGAAAAGTATTTTTTAGAATCGATGGAATTCATGAAAGGGAATAAGGAGAGATTTTTTAATAATTAAATAAGTGTCTTCCCTCAACCTCTCCAAATTCCTCGCCCCAAATGACCCTCTTTTAAGCAGAGTGTCTGAGGCTATTGATCCGAAAGATATCTATTCTGCTGAGATTAAGTTGTGTATTGAAGAAATGCTTGCTGTGGCTTATGGCGAGCAGAAGGAACGTGATAAGCCCCTGCTTGTCGGCCTTGCAGCGCCGCAGATCGGAATCTCAAAAAGAATCATACTTGTCGATGTAATCGCAGATGGAAAAGGGAAAATAGGCGATCTTCGCTTGTTCATCAATCCTGAAATTGTCTGGAAAAGTGAGGAACAGGAAGAATGGTATGAAGGGTGTTTTTCAACAAGTCGTGTCTGTGGGATTGTACAAAGACCTCTTAAAATCAGAGTCAGATATCAGGACAGAAATGGAAAATTTCATGAAGAAGAATATTCAGGCTATACGGCACGGATTTTCCAGCACGAAATAGATCATCTTGATGGCAGGGAGTTCGTCTCCAGGATCACAGATGATGAAAAACTTCACTGGGTTGAAAAGGAGGAATTTCCAAAATACAGGAATGACGGAGGATGGAGGAATTGGCCGAACAGGTGTTCCTGGGAAAAGTGGAAGGAAATCAAGGGTAAATAAACATATATGCTATTCAGTTGCTACTTATCGCTATATGTAGTACGCTTACCAATACAAGGAAAATAGTCGCGCTTCTTTTAAATTTTAATTCAAACACATGACAGGAACAATCAAGACAGTCACTGAGAAGGGATTCGGTTTCATTGCTCGCGAAGGCGAGACAAAGGACCTTTTCTTCCATTCAAATGACCTCTCTGGCGTTTCATTCAATGAGCTCAAAGCAGGCGATGTCGTCTCTTTTGAAGTAGTTGATGGACCAAAGGGACCTAGTGCAAAGAACGTAGCACGAGCGTAATCGCTAGGTGTCTAAAGTAAGAGCCCGCTTTACAGCGGGTTTTTGCTTGTACAAATGTATTTGACAATATTAAATAAGTATTGTAACTTATATGTAGCAGAAGCTTGGTCGTACCCTGCTTCAACGGAACCCGTTTTATGAAAAAATACCTCGTCCCGTCGTTCTTTTTACTCGGTTACATCACCCTGATCCTCTTTTATGGTTGGTGGGGTGACACAGGAAATTATCAGGTTAACGCAGAAGTCGCTCCGGTCATGCTAGCCATGCTTGCTGTCACAATCAGTGGCTCCTGGGCGGCGAAGTGGATATTTCTGAACCACCCAGTTCTCGGATCGTTTCTCATTGTCCTATCAATCATCCTTTTCGGATATGTTGCAGGGAGGCTTTGGAAAGGAGAGGAGGAACGCTCATGAAGACATTGCTTCTCACAGTCCTTGCGTTGACGCTCTCGGCAGGGAACATGCACGCGTTCGCTCCGCAACCACCCGTTGTCACGACCAATGAGTGTGGAGAGGTAGAAATCACCTACCCCGCTCTCGAAGGTTCAAAAGCTCCTCGCTACACCAAACCCTCTCCTCCGACAGTCATGGAATGGTATGACAAGTTGTGCTGGGAAGCTTACGAGTCACCCATCTATTGGGTTTCGATCGGCGTCGCATGTTTCGCACTCGCTTCCTATGTTTATGTGCATCGGCGGCGGAAATGTTCGCTCAAAATCTAAAACGAATCAGTTCTCTTTCAAACCCGGCAGGTCAAACTGTCGGTGTTTTTTATAACTCCAGGAGCCCCCTTGCGGGGATAAAAAGTCACCCCGCATGCTTTCGCGTGCGAGGTGTCTCTGAAATTGTGGTGACTACTGTTCAGGAAATATCTCCGCCAGAAGTTCCCGTATGTTCATGTCAGGCTTTACGACGGAATAGTCGCAACCCGCTTCCAGTTGTTTGTCCATAAGCGTGGTACCCGTTGCGACCATAGGACATTTGGGAAACATCTGGCGAGCCATGGCAATGAGGCCAAGGGTATCGCCCCCGCTGATATCTCCTCCCCAGAAGATAATATCGAATGGATCTTTCGGGTCGAGAAAGCCTTGGACTGTCATATGGCTTCGGGCTGTCTCGAATGTGCTTTCGGGGCGAACCTGTTCGACTGTTTGTCTGATTGATTTTGTGACGTCGATATCACTTTCGACAATGAGCACTCTCAATTTTTTCATAATTAATTCACGTGTTGTTTCAAATGGTGTTTTCTAACCTGTAATTATTATACCATTAAAATAAGCCAAAAGCAAATAAAAGAACAACCGCCAAGCTTGCGCCGGGCGGAGTTTGAAAAAAAGGGTGTGGTCCATTTATTTTTTCGAGTGTTTGTCCATGAGCATGACTTCAAACTTCTGGGAGCTCATTTGACAGAGTTCAGTCAATCGAGTTTCATCTTCGACGAATTCGCAATCGTCTGGAAGTTCGCGCATTATCTCATCTATCCTGCCGAGATGGTCGTAGATCAGGAAATAGACGTTTTCAAACCGCTTGCGATTTGACCAGAATTCGTCTTCGTCGATGCAGACAACAATGTCAGCTTCCGAGTCTAATTCGGTGAATTCTGCGCTTGGCACAAGTTCGCGGATTGCGTGTTCAAGGCCCTCTTTCGCACGACCGGCTGCAACCACAAATATTTTGAGTTCGGGCATAGGGTGTTCCTCTTTTGGTTTAAATTTTGACTGCTCAGCTGTTCGGCACTACTATGCCATAGATAATTTGTTAAATCAAATATAAAAAACAAGGTAAGAAAAAACGCACCATTCCTCGAGGGATACTGGTGCGCTGCGGTTTATTCAACCGCGCTTCGTTCGGGGTTTGTTACTGAAGTTAGTTCGAGCCGAACGCCCCTTTGCGTGCAAGCATGCTGTGAAGCATCTGCAAGTCGTCATCATAGAAGATGACCTGGTGCACACCCTTGCTGGCAGGACCCATTTCTGTGTCGTCTGCGGCAACGAAGATGTCACGGCGATCTCGGATCAGACCAGCTGCTGTCGCCCTCCGAGTTGGATCAGCGACCACAATGATGGTTTCGATCTTGGCGGGAGTGGTGTCGCGACGTACTCCGTGACGGCCATGATCGCGCGTCATCGAGGGGGTGAACATTACGGCAGTAAATGGTTGAACGGTCAATGTGCTTGTTTTCATAAACGGTGTTTTTTCTCCTTGGCAGCTGGCGAAGATTTGCCTGCTGTCTCTATGGCGGGTTGTGCCGTAGATGATGTTTACTGTAACCCTCTACCTCTAGATAGTATAGCACCAAACAGACCTAAAGTCAAGTGCTCTACTATGGCTTGAAATAAGGAAAAAGGGCGGCGTTATTTCTAACACCGCCCTGCGAATCTAAATTTTCAAGCTGCTTTGGGCATGTCGTAAACCCACCCCGTGATGTCGCGAAAGGCAATTTCGCGAACCACAGGCTGAAGCATTATTGAATGACAAGCGCCGGGGATTTCCCTGTATTCTGCACCAATGTATCGTTCAGCCATTTTCCGCTGAAGCGCTACTGGTGTCAGGGCATCGAACTCTCCGGCAACAACGAGCATCGGGCACCTGAACTTTTTTCGCTTCATTTCCCAAAAGGCGAATTGCGCAAGAGTGACATCCCGAGCCGCACGCCCTGATTCCGGATTTAGTTCAGCAATGAATGCATCGCATTCCTGATCTGTGAATCCGCGATTGAATGCAAACTCAGCTGCATCATCCGGGGTGAGGCGGAAAGGCTTTCCAAGGATAAGCCAAACTCCGTACTTGATCATCATGAGCTGCACTTTGAGACTAAAGAAGACTCCGGGCGGGGGAGGGCTGGTGATGAGCACAACCTTCTTGACGCACAGATTTTGTTTGGCAACATGTCGGCTTATGACAGCTCCCATGGACCAACCTACCAGTATGCAGTCGCCGATGCATGAGCGGATTACGTCATCAACGATTCGGACGTAGGACTTGATCGTCTGCTTGTCCAGACCGGAACAATTCAGTTCCTTAGTGTGCCCAGGCAATTCGATCGAGAACATTTTGATTCCCAGCATTTCGCCAAGAGCGAACCAGAATTGATAAATGAGGGCGAAGCCCCACATACCATGAAGGCAAACCATCGGTGGCTTGCCGTTCGAGATGACATCGTTTTCGTAAATACGGACTCCGCGGTGTGTGGAATATTTATAAGTCTTCAAGGAGTGGACCTTTCACGTTGTTGTTTTCTGTCTGAAATTTCAAAGATTCTTCCGAGAACCTTCTAAAATGATTATGACATAATAAATGACACAAAGCAAGTTAAACTAAATTAGCCAAAAAGGCCATATTTCTGCTATTATTTAAGCCAATCTACTCACATGAACGACAAGTTCCTAAAACCTTATAATCCCGTAGAAACCGAAGATGCTATCTACAAGGCATGGCTTGAAAGCGGGTATTTCAACCCAGATAAGCTTCCTGAACGACATAAGACTCCGTACACTATCGTTTTGCCTCCGCCGAATGTGACGGGAACTTTGCACATGGGACATGCTGCCATGCTCGCCATTGAAGATATTCTTGTTCGTTACAAAAGAATGAAGGGGTACAAGACTCTCTGGGTTCCTGGTACTGATCATGCTGCCATAGCTACACAATCGAAAGTCGAGAAGGATTTGGAAAAGAAGGAAGGCAAGAAGCGCCACGATCTCGGACGAGAAGAATTTCTCAAGCGAGTAAATGACTTTGCGCTCGCAAGCCATGACACGATCGTGAATCAGGTGAAGAAAATGGGATCTTCGATTGACTGGTCTCGAGAAGCTTTTACTCTAGATGAAAAAAGGACTGTTGCTGTAAGGACTGCGTTCAAGACTATGTACGATCTTGGTCTCATCTATCGGGGACATCGCATTGTGAACTGGGATCCGAAAGGGCAGACAACAATTTCTGATGACGAAATAGTTTATGAGGAACGAAAATCAAAAATTTACACATTTAGATATGCAAAAGATTTCCCGATTTCAATTGCAACAACTCGGCCAGAAACGAAAGTAGGGGATACAGCAGTTGCAGTTCATCCAGATGATGCGCGATACAAGCAATTCATTGGCAAAACATTCGACGTAGATTTCGCCGGAGCAAAACTTTCAATTAAAATTGTCGGGGACATAGCTGTTGATCCTGAATATGGAACAGGTGCAGTGGGAGTTACTCCTGCACATAGCTCAATTGACGCTGAAATTGCTGCACGTCACAATCTCCCAACCATTCAGGTCATCAATGAATATGCAAAAATGATGCCGAAGACAGGAATTGTCGAAGGACTTAAAGTTGCTGAAGCACGAGAGAAGATCGTTGCTTGGCTCAATGAAAATAGTTTGATGGAAAAGGAAGAAGAGACGACGCAGAACATTTCTACCGCAGAACGAACAGGTGCAGTCATTGAGCCTTTGCCGAAGCTTCAGTGGTTCATTGCTGTTAACAAAAAATTCACAAAGAATGGGAAGGAACGAACGCTGAAGGAAATCATGATTGAGGCAGTCGAGAGCAAGCAAATCAAGATTATGCCTGAACAGTTCGAACGAGTTTACTTCAACTGGATCAATAATCTTCGCGATTGGTGTATTTCTCGACAAATCTGGTACGGACACAGGATTCCTGTGTGGTACAAGGATGAAGAAGTGTTTGTCGGCACAGAAGCTCCAACAGGTGCAGATTGGAAACAAGATGAAGATACGCTCGATACTTGGTTTTCTTCGGGCCTTTGGACCTTTTCGACTCTTGGCTGGCCAGAGCAGACTCCTGATCTCTCAACATTCCATCCAACAGACGTTCTTGAGACAGGCTACGACATCCTTTTCTTCTGGGTTGCCCGAATGATCCTTATGACAGGCTGTCTGCTCGATACGATTCCATTTAAGAATGTGTATCTCCACGGACTTGTGCTTGATAAGAAGGGAAAGAAGATGTCGAAGTCAAAGCCCGAATCAAACATTGACCCTCTCGATATGATTGCTAAATATGGCGCAGACGCGACACGACTCTCGCTCATCATTGGAAATGCAGCAGGGAATGATCTCAAGCTTTCGGAAGACAAGATCAAGGGTTATCGAAATTTCTCGAACAAGCTTTGGAATATCACACGATTTGTTTTGACCTCTGCAGAAGGCGAAACTTTGGAAAAGGGAAGCGAGATAAGCAAAGAATTAAAAGATATTCTTGCAGATGTTACGACAGATATTGAAAATTATCGACTCTATCTTGCAGCAGAAAAGCTCTATCATTACGCATGGCATGAATTCGCAGATAAAATCCTCGAAGAGAGCAAGCCGATTCTCGCAAATGGCAGCGACACAGAAAAGAAAGCACGAAAGCAATTCCTTCTCGTAACGCTTGTTACACTCCTGAAAGCTTTGCACCCATTTATCCCGTACGTTACAGAAGAAATCTGGAAAGGTATGCCGATTGCGGACAAGAAGATGTTGATTATAGAAGAATGGCCGGTTTAGACAACAAAAAACCGCACTCTCATGCGGATTTTTGCAGAATTACTCGTGGCTCGTGACCCCTCCCCTCATCAATACATAAAGTTTATACAATCTTTATATCCAAGTCAAGTAAGATAATCACTTTCTCCTGTGGCGATGGCGGGAGTCGAACCCGCAACCCTCTTTGATGAGGAGAGGGAACGAAACCACTTCGCACCGCCACAGGAAAAAATAATCATCTACGAAAATAGTCTAGCAAAACGACAATAAAGGAATGATGAATTTTTTATAAAGAAATAGTGAAAATCACGCAGTTATTAACAAGATATGCACTTGACTGGGAGGCGTGATATTATTAGGAATCAATGTATGAAAGAAAAAGACCAAGGAATCGAATATCCTAAAGTAACAACTTGGGATGTAATGAGGGAGTATTGGAAATCGGCGAAGAAATATTGGCATCTTGGGCTTTTTTCGTTGGTCGGAATCTCAATCAGTACATCGATCACCTCAGTTATCATACCAACATATTATAAGAGTTTTTTTGATTTCATTTCTCAGGCTGTTCCTAATGCTGATAGCATTTCAACGCTTATATCGATAGTGTTATCAGTGCTCGTGATAGCCCTGATCGGCGTCCTTTTTCATCGTGGGGCATATTTCTGCATGATTGCCTTTGAGAGCAAAGTCATGATGCTTGCAAAGCAAAGAGCGTTTGATTATCTCATCGATCATTCCCAGAGTTTTTTCTCTGATAGTTTTGCTGGTTCTCTAGTCCAAAGGATCAACAGGTTTACCCGATCGTTTGAAACGATATTCGACAGGATTTTTATGGATATTTTTCCATTGGTGATAAAAGTCATTGGTGCCGTATCCGTCCTCTACCTTATTGAGCCAAAAATTTCATTGATAATTGTTGTTTGGGTGCTGTCTTTTATGATTTTTTCATTCGTCATGACGCGATTGAAATACAAATACGATCTTATTGCATCTGAGCTTGATTCGAAGACTACAGGAGCGTTATCAGACTCGATTTCCAATCACCCAGTAATCCAGCTTTTTACTGGTGTTTCGTTTGAATCAATTAGATTTGGAAAAATAAATCTTGAGCATGTAAAGGCAAATTTGTTTCGATGGAACCTTAATGAAGGAGTTGTCCTAGTTCAAGCGTTGATAACTGTTTTTGCTGAATTCGCAGTCTTTTATGTCGGAATAAAATATTGGAATGCAGGGATATTATCAGTGGGTACTTTCGTCTTGATTCAAGCCTTTATAATAAGTATTAATGGTAGCCTGTGGAATTTCGGAAGGATCATTCGTTATACGGCAGAGGGCATTTCAGACGCAAAAGAAATGGTTGAGATACTCCATCTTCCTCATGAAATTAAGGACGCTTCACACGCACTGAAATTGCAGGTTCCGCGAGGTCTTGTCGAATTCAAGAACGTTTCTTTTTCGTTTGGGAAAAATGAGCAGAGCAAGCCAGTCTTTACAAATCTTTCTATCTCAATTAAAGCTGGAGAAAAAGTTGCACTTATCGGTTCGTCGGGAGCGGGGAAGTCTACTTTCGTTAAATTACTTCTCAGACTTCATGATATAAATGACGGACAAATCCTTATCGACGGGCAGAATATCGCAGATGTGACACAGGAAAGCTTGCGAGAGAATATTAGTTTGGTTCCTCAGGACCCAGCACTCTTCCACCGATCACTTATGGAGAATATTCGCTATGGAAGAAGGGATGCAAGTAATGATGACGTCGTCCAAGCCTCAAAGATCGCGCACTGCGATATCTTTATAAAAGAATTTCCACAAAAATATGAGACATTCGTCGGCGAGCGAGGAATCAAGCTTTCTGGAGGAGAACGTCAGCGTGTTGCCATCGCACGCGCACTTCTCAAGAATGCACCAATACTTATTCTTGATGAAGCGACCTCAAGTCTTGATTCACATTCAGAATCGCTCATTCAGGATGCCTTGAATACCTTGATGAAGGGCAAAACAACACTTGTCATTGCTCATCGCCTTTCGACTATCAGGAAAATGGACAGGATTATCGTGCTTGGAAAAGACGGTGTGATCGAAGAGGGAAGTCATGATGAACTTATAAAAACCAACGGTACTTATGCGCATCTTTGGAATCTTCAAGCTGGTGGATTTGCCGATAAGAGCATTGAGGATATGTTGGGGGGGGGTGATGAATAAAAAGAACCCAGCATCCCATGATGTCAGGTTCCGTGTAGGTGATTCTAATTATGAAGGAGACGCGTGATTTGCAGGCCATGCTGTCGCAACGGCTTGTCCAGACTGTAGCGTCCATCTTCCTCGAGCGTAAGCACGCGATGTTCGCAGTTCTTAAGATTGCCGAGTGATTCAAAGAACTCTTCTTCCCAGCCCATGATGAGCATGAGGAGCACGCGGAATTCAAATCCGTGCGAAAGCACAACAATGTCATGCCTCGAACTCGTCTGAATCTCAAAGATTTTGTCTTTGAATCTGCTAAGTCTTTTGAGAAGACTTGCTGCACTTTCACCTGTAGGAAACTTATACCGCAAGACTCCTGTCTTGTAACGTTCAGCTTCGACGCCCGGTCTGTTTTCTCCAGTGATCTTACCCCAATCCTGTTTTACTATGAGGGGCTCAATCTCAACATTTACATTGATGTTGCTAGGCATGCTTCGCATAATGAGCTTGAGTGTTTGGATGTTGCGGATGCCGGGTGAGGTATAGAAGTTTACTTGCGTACTGCCATTAAGCAATTCCATCAGTGTCAGGCCAAAGTCCAGAGCCTGAGCTATTCCTTTTTCCGTGAGGGGAACCTCGAGATCGGCATAGTGGTCATAGATCCTTTTATCGACATCCTCTAGTGACTCCGCATGCCTGCAGATGACTATTTTGGGTCGTTTCATTCAACCTCCATTGTTTGTTGGTTTTTTGAGTGTTTTAAAGTAAACTTACTTTCATGATTGATCAAACTGACAAATTACTGGTTTTGCGTGACAAGGATATTTTTCCAGACGCTGCCGATGCAAATGGCATAGTATGGAAAAACCGAGTTACAGGCAAAGTAGTCCTTTTTGACGAAGTCTGCAATATTGCTCTCATAGGCAATAAGGTCAATGATCTTTTTCTACTGCCCGGTGGAGGAATAGAAGATAACGAAGCGCTTCTCGACGGTGTCCGACGCGAGTGTAAGGAAGAGACTGGCTGTGAGATAAATATCAAGTCTGTACTCGGAGTAACCGAGGATTTTCGCATCCGCGATAACAAACATTGCATAAGCCACGGATATACTGCGGGAGTCATCTCTCACGGAACTCCATCCTTCACTGAAGATGAGATAGAAATTGGTGCCTATGTGAAGTGGATACCGTTATCTGAAGCCGTTAAGCTTTTCGAGCTTCAAGAAGTGAGGGTGAAGGCAGGTGAAGTAAAATTTTACAACACCTGCTTCAACGTCATCCGTGACTCGCTTTTTATCCGGCAAGCCTGGGATATCGAACAAGGAATCATCAAGTCACAATCCCTCTGATTCGCCTGATTATTTTGCCTGTTGATATTTCCGCTTCGCTGTAGCGGGGCAAAAGCCTGATGTGCGTCCGGGGAGAATATCTTTTTATATTTTCTGCTCTTCTTTGATTTTTTTCTGCGGTTTCAGGGCTTTCTTCAAAAACCACGCAGTCAGGTTTGAGCAATTGGAGTGTTTCAGGACTGCTTGGACTTACTTCGGATATGTAAGCGAAATCCACGAACCTGATGCTTGCAACCATTCGAGCCCTTTGCTCCTGGTTTATTACCGGTCGCATGCGGTCCTTGTATGTCTTGATGTACTTGTCTGAAAGCACTGCCACCACCAGCATATCACTGAAGGATGCGGCATTTTCCAAAAGGTGCAGATGTCCGACGTGAATCAGATCAAAGCACCCGCCTACCAAGGTGAATTTAATGCCTGTGGGGATGATTTTCATCATTTCCCCTGGGCTTTGGATGATGGTATTCATAAGTTGTAAACGTGCGTTTTGGGTTAAAAGTTCTGAAATGATTATGTATTAAATATATAAAAAGTCAATGGATTCAATAAAAATCCGCTTTGCTAATTATGATATAATGAACTGATGCACTGGATATTCATAGCGCTTGCCGCACCGTTGCTTTGGGCGATTACCAATCATCTTGATAAATACCTCCTCGTCAAATACGGCGAGAAGGACGGAAGCATCGGTTCGTTGATGCTATTCTCCACGCTTTTCAGTATCATTGTCATACCGGTTCTATTTCTTATACAGCCAGACATCCTTTCTGTAAGCGTTCAGGATCGTATCATTCTCGCGAGTTCTGGAATTCTCTACGCACTCTTCACCTATTTCTACCTTCACGCCCTCTTCAGGGATGAAGCGAGCGTTGTCATGCCAATTTTCCAAGTCATACCAGTATTCGGATTCATATTCTCATATGTGTTACTCGGAGAAACGCTGACACTCATGCAGGTTGTCGGATCAGTGGTCGTGATTATATTCAGCTTCATTCTTGCTCTCGATATAGAAGAAGGAAGCTTGTCCAAGATCAAATGGCCGATACTTATCCTCACTTTTATTGCATCAGGATTTTATGCGTTGTCTGAAACGATATTCAAATATAGTACTACTGTCGAAGCAGATTTCATCCTATCACTTTTCTGGAACCATGTCGGACTTCTCGTTGTTGGTTTCTTTATCCTATTTTCGAAAACATCGCGTCGTGGATTCTTTGCCCTGATCAAATCAAATGCAGGACCAATACTCGGTTTTAACATCAGTGGTGAGACGATAACACTTCTTGGAGATGTTGCGACGAGATTCGCTCTGCTCCTTGCTCCCGTCACTCTTGTCCTTGTCGTTGCTGGTACGCAACCATTTTTTGTGCTCATTCTCGGATTGCTACTGACAATTCTATTCCCGAAGATCTTTAATGAAAAGCTTTCAAAAAGGCATCTTGTGCATAAGATAATCTCAATTCTTGGTATAATAGGGGGAAGCATAATAATTATGATGTAGTATGACTCCAAAGCCGAAACATACACCCCTTATACTCGGACTCATTCTTCTTGTTTTAGGAGTCTTTGTGCTTGGCTGGTACGAGTATAGTTACAAAAGAAATTTCTGGCTCTATGCGTATGTATCATGTGATCCAGTTGAACAAAACTGCTTTGTAGAGGAAGGTGAAGATGCTGATCCAACATATTTCAAAATTATCAAAATGAAGGGTTTTGCAGCGCCAATTTGCGATGGCTGGTCTGATGGTTGTGCAGAGCTTTCATGCGACGCTATCGATCCTTCGCGGTGCCAGGAATATGAATGCTCTACCGAAGCTTCAGAAGAGTTCGGGCTTGATCTCATGTGCAGCGCAGACGAATAATAGAACCTATGACACCTGAACCCCGC
>ERZ1292625.1695-Hain-H41-01um-R1-1695-length-24313-cov-13_pt1 | contig 14490 bp, 13 predicted proteins | sample MGYA00564400_ERZ1292625 | MGnify/ENA primary metagenome ERZ1292625 (study PRJEB36523, sample SAMEA6512639) | groundwater metagenome | collected 2019-01-08 | study: AquaDiva: Metagenomics assemblies of 32 groundwater samples | reverse complement strand
TCACGAACGGTCATTGGACGGCCTCATCCGACGAGTCGAGTGAAAGTCTCATTTATAACGACAACGTCGTCGTCCAACCGAGTTGCGCCCGCGATTTCTGGCGTGTTGTTGGTCGGTTTACATCCAGTTGGGTCTGCTTCGCGTTCTGCCTTGCCGCGCGGGTCGGCGCCGCGACCAACGGTGTAGTCGCCGTCCGGGAAGCGATCCACCCAACCAATCGGAATTGGTTTGAAGTTCCACTCAGTTGCCATGACATCATTTCCGAAAGCGTTTACGTGTTCTTAGACAGGCGACAGTCGCCTGTCTCCACCATACCACAACGGGAGGCAGAGTGCCTGCCTCCCGTGATCTTTCACGCCTGTTGCTGCGTGGCGTCGGTGAATGCCGTCACCATGCCGAAGTCGACGTACTTGGTCGTCGTCGTGAGATCCTGGCGCTGGAACTTGTTGACCGACAGGGCTTCCTCGATGCCGGTGCCCTTGATGAAGTCGTAGTCATCACGATCGGTGATGACCTTCGGCTCCTGAGCGATGCCAACCGCAACCGACTGCCGGCCGCAGATATAGATCTGTCCCTTGGACGTCGCCTTGATCTCGGACGAGTCGGTTTCGACCCGATCACGCCAGACCGCACCGTCAAGCACCAGAGGCTTGATGTCGGGGATTTCGGTGATGATGAGACCATCATAGATCATATCGCTACCGGTCGCGATGGGGTTGCGATCGTAGGCGTTTCCTTCACGCGCCTGGGCGTTGGTATTGATGGTCTGCAACTCAAGCTGAAGCTGGCGGAACGAGAACGAATCGCAGAACGCGACGAAGTACGACGCGTCACGCTCAGCCCAATACAGCGGCTCGATGAACGGCGACGAGTTCTTGGCACGGTCGTGCGCTCGACGCAGTAGCGACAATGTTGCGCCTTCGCCCGCACCTGACACGTTGCCGAGGTTGGTCGACAGGTTCGCGGTCGACGAGAAGTTGGCGTCGTCAGCGCCGAACAGGATACGATCCTGGTTGTTGGCGAGCCACGCTGCCGTTTCCGCCGATGCCGGTGCCACAGTGCTGGTCGGCTGCACCAGGGCCGGGAAACCTGCCAGGACCTTCGACGCCGAAATGCTGTACTTCGGCGCCGAGAAGGTCTTGTCTGGAGCCACCATGCGCAGTGCGTCGACGATGCGGTAGCGCATCATCCGCTTCGACCATTTCTGAAAGAGCTCGTTGATCTGCGGAGCAAGCTCAACGATCGACTTCTTCTCTTCCGACTTCTTCAAGCCGGTGGCATTGCGCTGGTATTCCCACCGCAGGATCATCTTCTCACGCTGTGGCGTGGCTTCGACGCCACGCAGGCGCATACCGCCGGCAACGCCCATGTCGTCGATTTCGCGCAGGAAGTTGAGTTGGATGCTCTCGCCGTCATCCTTGTTGTCGTAGATGTACTGGATGGCGTGAGAGTCTTCTTCGCCCATGTACATGCCAAAGCGATTTCGGCCCAGCGTCTCCAGCATGTAGCGACGACGGAATTTCGGCAGGAATTCGCCGTCCGCAACGCGGGCAGCGCTTGAGATGATGTCAACCATGATCTAGCTCGTTCTCTCTGATGGTGGGGTTGGATTACCCAGCGGCACCGAAACGCCCTTGCGCTCGCGCCGCACGTTCGGCCCGTTGACGGGCGAACATGTTGCGCAAGTCGTCGCGCGGATCGGCAGAGATCGTGTCGATATGCGATCCGCCGGTCGGGGCGTTTGCGAGTGGTTGGGGAGCGGCGGGGAGCGCCTGACGCTGTTGGGCAGCGTACTGGCTGGCATGCTGAGCCAGCGCCTGCGGGTTGCTCAGGTATTCCTGGATGACGCGTTGATTGTGCGCGTTGATGTCACCGTTAGGAATCGCCTGAGCCAGCGCCCGCTGGCGCATGTCAGAGATGGCCCGCGTGAACGGGTTGGATGCCGGTCGGCCGTTCTGGTCATACGAATAGTGATCGCCCAACCGTTTGTTGGACGCCAACTGCTGTTCGACCTGCTGGACGAGTTCGGCGCCATACGTTTCGACGGCGCGCATGCGATCGGTCTGCCAAGTGGTTTTGGCAACCACCTGACGAGTCTCGCGCAGTTCGGCGTCGAGCGCCTGCCGGTCAGCCGCGAAGCTCTGCTTGGCAGCCTGCACGGCCTGATCCTGCACCCATGCGGCATAACCGTTCGGGTCTGAGATCATGTCGGGCGTGGGCGGCGGGGCGCTTCGCTGCTGTGCCTGTGCTCCTGCCTGTTGAGTGAGCGCAGCGATATACCCCTTCATCTCCGCCATGGCCTGTTCAGCCTGATAGGCGCGAGACTCAGCGGCAGTTCGCTGTGCGTGCTCTTGGGCGATACGCTGACGGACGCCATATGGCATCGGGTTCTCAGGTGCCGCTACCGGCTGGCCGTTGACCTGTTGCCCAGGGATTGCAGGCGCGATCACGGGAGGCGTGACCGGCGTTGCATATGTCGGAGCAATGGGTTGCGGCGAGACCGGGGCCGAAACGACCGGCGCGGCGGTTGAGGCATCGGACTTGTTGAAGATCGTATCGAGATACGCATCAACATTGACCGACTGGTCAGGCTGAGACGGCGCAGGAGCGGCGACGGGTGCCGGCGTTGCTGCGGGCTGCGATGCAAAAGTGTCCATCTGTACTGTTTCCCTGTTCGTCGGAGATCACGAGAGCGACCGCTTACGGCGCGGACGATGCCGGGACTTTGCGCTGTGCCTTGCGAGATCGACGTTTGACGGTGACGAGCCGGCCCGATGCGTTCGGAGCCAACGTGATGCGACGGTTAACGGTGACGAGCCGATCGGCTACGCGAAAACATCCCCCCGGCGCGGCTGACGGGCGCGGGGCGGTTGTGCATGAACGCAACGGTTACGGATGCGAGGGACGGCGAGGCGTGGTAGCCTCAAGCCGTCAAATCAGGAGGGAGAACATGGGAACGACGGTTGTTATGATCCTTGCAGGCCGTCCGGATGAGCGAGTTTCGGCCGCCTTCAGGCACCCGGATACGTTACTGAACTTCGACGCCGGACGCGTTCAGATCTTCGCCTTCCGAGAAATGTCCGGAGCACCTGACGCTCGCACACTCGTTGAGATGGAACTCCTCAGCAAACGGTACCCGGATGACGACTTCAGGTTCACGCTCGTTGGCGACGAGATCGATACGCGCTCGATGTTGGCAAGGAACGGCACATTGACGCCGGTCGATCGGCTTTACGGCGATCCTCTTGTCAGTTCGGCCGCGTCCCCTGTGGCGGCAACAGTCCACCCGCCCCCTGATTAGGCGGCGGCATCGGTAGTCCGCCGTTGGCTCCCATGACAGGTTCCTGGCCCGGCATCTGCGGTCCTGGTGTTCCACGTGACACAATCTGCGGCCCGGCGACCGGCCGTTCCATCTGCGGCATCGGCGGTCCCGGTTGTGGCCTGCCGTCCATGCCCATCTGCATCGGCCCGTCCGTCATCGGCACTGGTTCCATTTGCGGTGCCGGCTGGAAGCCGAAGGCGTTGCCTTGCGGATGGATGTCCTGATCAAGGAAATCTTCGGCAAACATGCGCGCGCCCTGATCAAGCGGGAACACCTGAAACGCGCCTGAGGGAATCGCGTTCTGCACCATGACGCCAAGCGTATCGGCGTTCGTCTTGCCGATCTCGGCCATGGCCTTGTCGGCTTTGAGGGCTTCGTTGAGCGCCTGCAAGTGTGCCATCTTGCGCTGCAACTCTTCGACCTCTGGGTTCGGTGGCGGGTTTTCTTCCTCAAGCAGCTTGAACAGGTGCTTGTGGTTCGGGATGCCCGACAGGAAAATCATCGTCTTCAAGCGCGGCAGAGGCATGTTGCCGGCTTGGGAGATGAACTGCATCATCTCTTCCTTGATGATGGTGGTGTCAGTGCCTTCATCCAGCGTCCATTCCACATCCATTTCCGACACAGCGTTCTGATAGACCGGCTTGCCGGTGCGGAAGTCGATCGCCACTGGCTTGTTGAGCACCAGTTCTTGTGCCTGCTCCTGGTCATCCAGCACACGAATGGCCTTGTTCGGCTCCATCGCCCAGAACTGCTTGACCAGCAACCAGTCCCGCCGGTACGCCGTCAGCTTGAATTCGCGGTGGCGGTCGAACACCGTCGACATTTCAGCCATGCCGGCGTTCTGAAGTGCGAGAATGGCGCGACCGGACTGTGAGCCGACGCCATCGCCTTTGCCGAGCAGCGCGGGGTTAGGTCCGATCGCCATCAAGCGGTTTTCGGCATGCTGCAAAAGTTCGAACTGCCCCTTGATCTCGGAGTTGATGTTCTCGACCATAATGCGCTTGTCGGCGAGTGCGCCGGGCCGGACCTTCATCACGCCGTTCGGCTTGCGCATCTCAGACTTGAACTCGTTGATGTCCTCGACCGCGTTCTCTTCGTAGAGAATCTGTCGAGCGGCAACGAGCCACGCCAACTTGGAGTGCCGATAGTTGATTTCCCGTTGCAGCGGGATCATCAGCTTCATGGCGCCGTAGCGCTCACCCGTGAGCGCGTCGACATAGCACGACATCGCGTTGTAGGGCTGATACGTATGGCCCTTCTCATCGCGGTACATGCTGATCTGGTCGTAGAGCGTTTCGCGACCGCAGAGATAGGCGCAGCGCCACTCTCGCTTATAGCGGTAGTACAGTTTGACGAGCCGTACTCGCTTGCGCTGGCCGTCCCACCATGTCTCAAGCCCGCTCGACACGAACGGGAACGCTGCGCCGGCCAGCAACTCGCCATCCTGCATAGTCTGGACACGGGCGGCACTGTCAGAACGGCCTAGTGCCTCGAACATCTCGCTGGCGTCGTCGATGTCCATCCAGTTCCATTCGCCGAGAAACTTGGCGTCGGAAAAGTCAGACTTCATCGAGCGCGGATCGTAGATGAAATTGGTTCGCGGGATGTGGTGCTTCAGGAACGCGACGCCATCAGCGTCGACCTTGACGCCCTGCCAGATCGCGCCGAGGCCGCAGTTGAAAAAGTCCTTCCCGGCCTCGCCGAACCTAAGTTTACCATTGGTGATTTCATCAACGAACCGCAGCGCGCCGGTTGCCGCATCTGCGCTGTTGGTCCGCGAGAACGTGCGCGGGGATGCCTTCGGGTCGCGCCGCAGCCGGTGCGTAATGCCGATGTAGGCATTGATCTTGGTATGCGCGATCGGAATGTTGGACGGCGACTGGTTGCGTTCGGCCAGTGTCTTCAGCGCATCCTGGTCCCACACTTTCAGATCGTAGAACTCGTCGGCCTCGTTCTGGTTCTGCCGCTCGCCGCTCTTGCCCTCACCCCACGAATTGACGAACTCGATCAAGCGGTGGCCGGGCAAGCCCCGGCTGTCATCACGCAGGAACGTCTCCCCCGTCGACAACCCAACCGAATTATCGGCCGCAGCGTGCAAGGTTTGCGGGATCTGCGGCTGTTGTGGCTGTGCCGCAACCATGCCGTTGCCGTTCGCGGGGAATGGCATGGCATTCGGGAATGGCTGCGCGAACTGTTGGGCGGGGATCAAGAACTCATCCAGCTATTGGAGGCGCTTGCGGGCTTGCGGTACTGGTCTGGCGGCGGCGGTGCGCCGGTATTGGACGACAGACGACCCACCATGTCGTCGAGCATGCGGCCGACAATCGAGAGCACGTCAACCTGATCGTCATGCTTTCCGAGCGGGAACATAATCAATTCAGGGTCCAGGTCGGCAAGCCAGTCTGGCGGCGTGTATCCATCAGTGCCAGCCGGCGCCGGTAGCCAGAGCTTGCCAATACCGGCTCTCGCCTGAATACCGCGCGCCTTCTTGGTTTTGTCGCCGAGCCCGCTTTCGGTCATTTCCTCGATGCCGAAGTAGACCCGGCGTTCAAGCATTGCCTTGCGCAGAGCCGGCGCGATCGACTTGTAGATCAGATCGTTCGGCATGCCCCATAGTTGCGGCTTCCATTCCGCCGCGATATCAAGCGCCTTCGCAATCCACACGTCTGAAGTCGACTTCGATCGCCAGACATCAAGAACGTAAATGTTGTCGTCCGCGTCAACCCCGACAACCCCGTGAACCGTATAGTCGTCACCCCTGCCGGTCGCAAAGTCGGAGGCGCAGTAGATGTTTAGTTGCTCGCGCGGCGGGGCGCTCACGTACCGCTTCAGCATATCTGGACGGAAGAACGCATCGGCTTCGAGCCGAGGCTCCTGCATCATCTGCGAGGAAAACGTCGCGCTTCCCATCTCAAGCAGCTTTGTCTGCACCTGTTCTCGCGTGAGCATCCATGGCTCACCGCCGATCTCACCGTCCTTAGTTGCCTGATAGCGCCGCGCTTTGAAGCCGCGCTTCATCAGGTCGTCGTAGGTATCGAAATAGTTGTAGCGCGTACCGATCACACGGGTTTTCGCACCCATGGACACGAGGTTGCGCGAGAGCGAGAACGCCAACGTCGTCTTTTTGATCTGTTCCGGCGTCGTCACGCTGCTGTCTGTCACCACGTCGTCATACACCATGCGCTTGAAATGCTTCGATGTCGGCTGACCGTCAACCAAGCCCCACGCTTCAACTGTCGCTTCTTTCGGATTGCTCTTGCGTTTGACGACGATCCCTTCGTCTTCCGACCATTTCAGGGATTCGCTTTTCGGGTTCTCATAAAGGATGTCGTCGAAGGCCCATTTCAGCAATTCGTTGGTCTCGAACTCGGTCTTGATCTGGCGCAGGAACTGCTTGGCGATCGGCCGGTTGAAGCTGAAGATGCCGAACGTCAACTCTGGGTCGTTCAGGATTTCCATGATCGTGTAGGCGAACGTGATGATCGATGACTTGTAATGCCCACGCGCCCACAGATCGATATGGTTATCCGGCGCCGCCTGCACCTCTCGGCAACGGTCGAACACGAATTCGCTGTTGGCGTCGCTGCGGCGCAGAACATAAACGAGCAGGAAGAACAGATCAGTTCGGGCGAGATCCCGGATGCGCTGCTTTCTCTCCACTTCCGAGCAGACCTTCAACCCACTCAGAACTCGTTGATAGGCGCTCCTCGACGTTATGATTGCGGTTATCGGACGTGACATGGCTCTTGTCGGTGAACATCGGGGCTCCGACTTCATCGGTCTTGCCGAGAAGTTCGAGAGCTTTATTGGATGCTGTGAAATCTGCGGCGGCCTTCGCCTTGGTGGCATTGTCCATAAGCTGCTCGATGATCCATTGGCGGGTCAGAACAGCTTTTGCGGCGGCGCGCGCTTGTAGTATCTGCAATCTTGCGGCGATCTTGGGGTTATCGGTGAGTGCTTTCGCTTCCCTGTTGATGCTGGCTTCTTTCATGCCAGAGCACTCATAGGATTGGCGGTACGCTTCGGAGGCGTTGCCGGTCTCCAAGTAGACGAGAACAAACGCTTCCTGCTTCGGCGTTAGTCCTCCGACCGGCTTGTCGCCTCTCTCATTGATGCTCATGGCGATCAGCCTCCATCAGGTGGGTAGTCAAGCCCCCCATCACCGCCAGTTGTGCCGCCTGTTCCGGTCGTATAGGTGGCGATCTCCGAACGTGGCCCGTTTCTGGCACCCAATCGAACGCGCGTGAAAAACTGCCAGCTCGACGCGCTTGAGAAGGCATGTGCGAAGTTCGCAGCCCCGTTGGATCCGGATGCAACCACTGTGAAGGTCGCACCTGCGTCACTCGACGCATAGAGGTCCAATATGCCGGTACTAGGAATGCCTGTAACGATCGCGGTGACAGATGTACCGACCACTGTCGGCCGCAATGGCCGCAGAATGTTGAGAGCTACGATACCGATTGCCTCTGGATCATTCTCGATGATGGCGCCAAGCGATTGTGGTTCGGCCTCAGCATAGTAGAGCAGGACGGATTCGTCTTCGACCCAGATTGCCGCGCCACCTACCGGCGTCGTGAAGACCCAGCCGGTCGCTGTCCATTCGGCAATCTGGTGATCGTGTCCAGCCCATGCTCCCGTCGCCACCGGCTTGACGAGATAGATATCACCGATAGTGGGAGTGGCAGGCGGCGCGGTCAGGTCACGATCGAGCACCGTGAATTTGATCTCGTTCGCCGCTGCTCCTACCGCCGCCGTGACAATGGTCTGCACTTCGGCTTCACTGAACCCAACTTGATACCAAGCTCCCCATACTCCCGCGCCTTGGTCGCGGCGATAGCAACGGGTTGTCGACGGATAGAGTTCGTCGTCGTACACATAGACGACCTGCGAGCCATTGAGGGCGCTAACGCCAATGTACTCTCCGTACACCGCCGTCAGGCTGGAATGCGGGCTCGGCCCGTTGTTGGTTAGAGATGGATCAGTGCGATAATATCCATTCTCTAGAGCGGTGTTCCAGTCCGTAATCAGCGTTGCGGTCGTTCCAAGTCGAACGGGGAGCGTGTAACCGTTGACCTCGCTCCACGCCGTGCCGTCCCAGCCGAGCAGTTTGTTGGTCGGCGCATCCCAGATCAGCAACCCCTCATAAGGGACGGTGTAGAACCACGTCGTCCCGTCGTAGCGGGCGAGCTGGTTTTCCTTGCCGGCAAATGCGTCGGTTGCGGTCGCTATGATGCGATATAGGGTGGCGGTACTGGGCGAGCCGGGCGGGGCCGTTACGGGCGTAGTCGCGAAGTTGGTCTTGTCCGGGGCGACAGCGCCGCCAGCGATCATAACGGTCGTGACCGCCCCGGGGACGCGGTTGGCACCGATGCCGAACCGCTTCCATCGATTTTGCGCCAGCAGAGACGTGTAGCTGACGCCGCCGTCCGGCGTATAAATCTGGCCGTCTGCAGTGATAAGCGGGAATGTCATTCGTTATCTCAGAAGGTGTAGCGAAACGCTAGTTTGATATTGCCGGATATGTTTGCCAGCGCTGATGCAACGACACGCATTGACACTGTCTGTCCGGCCGCCACAGAAACCACATCCGTCGTATTGCTGGCCTCGTTCGATGCGGCACCGGAAATCGTGCAGGCGAGTGCGCTCGCCGCGCCAGCCACCATCATTGTGCAGGTATACGTCTGTCCTGATCCAGGAGCGCCGCCTGAGTACACATAGAGATGCGATATCGTCCCCGTGTTTGGTAGTGGAATGTTTACTACGCTCTCCGTCGCGGACGTCTCATACATGCAATAGACAGTCGTGCCAGCCGCGGTGATACCCCCATTGGCATTGGCAGCAATTGCTTGGCGAGCGTAGGCGTATCGTAGGTACGACGACGCACCATGCAGAGCGACGACCATCGTCACGTCGAACGTGCAGGTGCACGCATCGACAACGATGCGACTGGTCGTGTTCAGCGCATAAACGTGCGCGGCACTGCCCTTGACCATATCGACTTCGTCGACAAGAACGGTCGATGTCGTTCCACCGCAATAAATCGTGTAGGTCGGTTGCGTACCGGTTCCAAGCTTGGCAAGGCGTCCACCGCGAACGGAGACCTGCGAGCAGTTATTGAACTCGATAATCGCATTGGTGCCAGCAAAACTTATCCCGTCACCGATCTCAACATGATTGTACAGCATACGCACGCCGTTGCAGGCGTCAAAGTAGATACCACCTGCCGTGACATGCGAACAGTTCTGAATAATCAGCTCACGCGCACCAGCGATCATCGACACGGCCAAATTCTGTCCGGCCGTCGTGCCATGGATACGGCAATTGTTGAAGGTTAGGCTATCGCCGATCTTCACGCCTTGCCATCCGCCATGGGCGAAGACGTTCGTGAACTTGCCCGTGAAGATACCGTCCGTCGCGCCGATGGAATTGTTGAGCAGAATCGAGCGCGTGCCGAATATGCCGACCTCGATATTCTCCCATAAGAATTGCGAGTACGGATATCCATTCCCGGAAATGTAAAGATGGATGCCATAGGTACCGCCTCCATCCGTCTGATGACGCACGGCAAAATCGCGCATCGCATGCCCTGGCAGCACCGTGTAGGACGCTGAGAACAGCGGCGGAATGATTTTCATCGCCTCGCCGGCACCGGTATACTCAAGGATACTCTGCTCGACGCCGTCGCCGATGATCGGCACTAACGCCGTCATCGTCAGCGTTGTACCGTAGCGATATGCCTGCACATCGCCTGTAATACGCAACGGTACTTGCTGCTGCTGTGCGACCGCCAGCGCCCCTGATAGGGCAGCGTAGTTGTTCGTGGCGCCGTCTGCCACCGCGCCGAACCACGTCACACGAACACCATCCAGATAATCATCGCGCACCCACGCGCCAGCGCTCGACGCGATCGCGTCAGCCTTTAAAAAAATACCCTCCTGGGTATCGGTCGCGATTTCGGTAGTGAACGTGCCGACGCGCCAGAAGAACAGCCCTTCGCGGCCCGCTTCGGTCAGATAACATACTGTGATCGCTGCCGTATCAAGCGCCTTTAGCACCGTGCGTGTGGCAACGATGTGAATTTTGCTGGCTAGATTAGCTGTAAGATTTGTGATGTCTGCTTGCGCATGCGTATGTGATGCAGAGGCTTTGGAATTGAGTCCGTTCTGCAAGTCCGATTGATTGGCGAGCGTACCGCCCAATTCGCCCCATACCACCTCTGGCAATTGTGCCGATGGGACCAGCCCATCACCACCAAGCGTAGCGACACCGCTAGGTGCGGCCTTTTCGGATTGCGGAATATAGGCGCTCAGATCGAGCTGCGTGCTCGGCACTTTGCCGCCGGCTCCGAGCGTGGCAACACCATTCGCCTGCGCTTTTTCCGCTTGCGGGATGTAATCGCTAAGATCGAGTTCTGCCGCCGGCACGTGGCCGGCACTGTCGAGCGAGGCAATACCGTTGGCGACGCTCTTTTGCGACGCGAGCCCGGCAGGTGTAACAGCGATGTCAACCGCTGTTCCTGTCGCCGTTTCCGGCACGGTGGCAAGGCGGACATTGCCGGCTAGCACTGTTGAGGCATCTGGCTCGGTATTGTCGATCTTTTCCCACGCTGTGCCGTTGCAGATGATATGATCGCCGACATTCCAGTCAGATATCCCGTCGATCGCGGTCGCTCCAGCCACCGCGACGACGTAGTACTGACCTTTGTTGGCGGTGGCAGCAGGGATCGTCGGCGTGTTGGTGGTAGCGTTCCAGGTGCCCTGATAGACGACGGCACCAATCAGAGCGGCCAACTGCTCGTGGATCACCGGCTCGCCCGGAGCAGCCGACGCCGACAGGCCAGTGATGCCGCCACCTTCGCCGAATTCGATGGTGGTAAAGACTTTGTGGGTGGTCATACGCACCTCGCCGTGCCGGCGCTGGCTGGCGTTACCGTCAATGTGGCGGTGTTTAAGCTGGTGTGCTCAACCGCCACCGTCATGACGGAATTCGCGGGGTCCAACGCCTGAATAATCGGGTGATAGCCGAGATTGTGCACCACTGCCCATGACCCGGATGAGACCGCCTGCGTGTGCAGATAGGTCTGCGGCAACACATCCTCGTTGATCTCGCCGCCGGTCAGATCGACCCACGCATAGTTGCCTGTTCCGAGCTTGCGATAGATCGACAGTTCGTTGTCGGTGCCGGTATCGTGCTCCCAGAAATCACCGATCAGCACTTCGGCGTCTGGCGGACGATCAGCGGTTCCGAGTGCCGACGTGTACCACCAGCGCTGGCGGCCTGACACGTCAAGCCATGTTTTGAATCCTGACGGGGTTAGATTGACCCATGCGTCCAGGTCTTCATCGTAGCGTTTTAACCGGCCGTGGTTGCCGGTCGGCGGATTACCAACATCGAACCACAGCTTGCGAACGTTGGTCGGCTCGTCGGCCTCAAACGAAATGTCAAGAATGCCCTGCAATGCCAGATCTTTGGCATGGACATCTGACATCCACGCTTCTTCGGCCCCACCGAAGATAATCGGCGTAATCCGCAAGCGCTGTTGCGTGATATCGACGTTGGCGTAGTTAACCGTCACGTCAGACCGTGCCTCTCGGTTGGGTAATATGGGGTGCCGTCGAGCATGCTGCGCGCGGCTGACGGATGATGACCCGCGACGTATGGCGTTCGCCGGACGAGAACGTCACACTGACGAACACTTCAGACGGGCACGTCGATGCTTGGTTCGTCGTCAGAATGACGCTCGTCTCGTCATAGGTTCGCGCCTTGGCGTGGCCTGAGACGGTCACGTCCGTAATCCGTTCGCCGTCATCGAGAAAGCCGCTGAAATCGAGCTTCCACGACACGATGTCATCGGCCTCGGCAACGATTTCCAGGCGACCCGCGTCATCCTTGGTCAGCCCTTTGGCGATAAACCGTGTCGGGCTCGCAAACGCGACAACCCGGCGCGTATGGACCGGGTTGCGCTCATCAAGCACGTAGGGGGTGGTTTGCTCGGTCAAGCGGCGTGCCCATACTTGGCGGCAAAATCATTGGCAACCAGGTCGGACAGGCTACGCGATGGGATGACGATCGGCTTGCGAGGGGTGCCGTCCTTGACTGTCCAGGTCTTGCGCAGCGCGTCGAGATTGGCGGCTTCCTCGGCTTCATCGTCGCGGATGCGATAGAGCCCGGCGATGAACAGCGCCAAGGCCGGACCACCCGTGAAGGCAAAGGCGAGCCCGAAAGCAAGCGAGTGCTCGGCGCCTTCGCCGAGATTTTCACTGACCTTCAGCGTGCCAGCGGTGAACAGCGATGCCGTCTTGGCGAAGAAATCGGACTGATGACCGACGATCGACGACTTGTGCTCGATCTTGCCGGCATCATTGCGCGCATTGGCAATGCCGTTGATCGCGCTCTCGTGCTGGCGACTGTTGCCAGCGATCTCGACCGCCTTGGCGCGCAACGATTTCAGGTGCGCCAACTCGTTGGTGCGTTTTTCACACTCCTTGCCGCAAAACTTGCGCTTGGCCTCGTTGTCGACTTCGAGTTGCTTGGCAGCGATCTGGCCGTCAAGCTCTTCTGGCGATGCTGGCTTGGTGACCACCGACCAGCCATTGACCTTGATCGCGACCAGTTTGCTCATCTCACGGTCAAGCTCTTTGCGACGCTCCTCCAGCAAGGCGATCTTGCCCTTCTGGTCGGTAACATTGCCCTGGCCGTGGTCGAACTTGGTGTTCTGAACCCGCGCCTCAGTAATATCCTTGCCGCGGAAACCAGCGGCATAGCCGGCGTGCGAGGTGAATTCCATCGCGAACAGCGGCAGCGCGAATGCTACAATAGCAATCGCGGCGCCACGCCGACCGCCCTCGAATTGATTGTGCGCGGCATCCGGCGCAAGTGCCGTCACAAACGTCAGCACAGCCAGGGCAACGCCATGAATCCAGTGCATTTCCTTGCCGAAGCCCCACGACATGAACGCCGCAGCGAGGACGAAGGCAAGGCCGATCCGCGCCCACACGAGGCCGGTGGCGGTGAGTTTGCCGAACAGCATCGCGATGATGCGGTCGATTTTGGCGATCCAAAATTTCATGGCTGGGCTCTCCATGAGGGGTTGCCGCCCAACGCAACGCGGCCCGTCGTTAGGGCGACGGGCGTTGTCGAGCGGGGCGGATGGGGTGCCACACTTCGGCCACCGGGAGATGGCATGGTGTGGTTAATCGTGATGGTGCGTTGGCGTAACGCGTAACGCGTACGTGTTGGCGATCACATAACGGCCTCGGAGGCGACTCTGGGGCCGTCATCATTTCAGTGCACGGTGCCGGTGATCCTCGTTGGCACACAGCGATCACGCGTAATGCCGGCGACAATGGCAGCCGATGCGGCAAGGGTGGCGCGATCCGGTTCATGGCGAATTGCCGCAAGGTCCAAATCGGGGACCGGGATACCGTGTAACTGCATTTGTGCAACCAGGGCGAGGATGAATGCCTCAAGCCGGTCGGCTTCGGTCATTGGTTTTGGGCGCATTTCTGGCTTTGTGTGGACCATGGGCTGAATGCCGGTCCTGGATCACCCGGAACCACCTCAACAAGCTGACGCCATACCGGCACGCATGAGGGGTCGCTAGGCGGTGGTCGTCCTTTGGAACATGCTTAGACTGATTTGCAGGCCATCATCAAGCCGTACATGTGACAGGTTCGTCACGATTTGATCTGCAACCGTTTGATGCTGACCCGGACTGACCGACCCGTCGTTTCGACGATGGCGGTGGCCCCAGATGACAAAAACTTGACGATCTTGCCAGATAGCGGACCAGTATTGAGCATGACGGTCACCTCGTCATTGATCAGAAACGTCCGCGCCCGCAGTGGTAGCGCGGCGGCCTTGCGCTTGGCGTAGAGTGGCGCCAGCTCGGCTCGTTTGATAGAGCCGAGACGATCCTTGACGTATGTCGTGCCAACCGGCTTGGCAGATTCCGCAAACACGTAGCCGGGTGCCACGACCCTGCGGACGCGACGACGATTGACCCGAAAGCCCTCTTCCTGAGGTACGTAGGCGCGCACACAGGCTCGCCGTAGCTCGGCTTGAGCCTTGCGCTCTTTTGTTGGTGATGTCCTGTAGACGTACATGCGTTCAAACCCCATAGAACATCGCGATTGATGCAATGAACGCGATCGCTGCGCCGAGCCCGA
>ERZ1292625.1041-Hain-H41-01um-R1-1041-length-36489-cov-6_pt3 | contig 14490 bp, 15 predicted proteins | sample MGYA00564400_ERZ1292625 | MGnify/ENA primary metagenome ERZ1292625 (study PRJEB36523, sample SAMEA6512639) | groundwater metagenome | collected 2019-01-08 | study: AquaDiva: Metagenomics assemblies of 32 groundwater samples | reverse complement strand
ATAGCAACAAATGTATCTCTATTTTGCTCGTTGCGCTAGTTTCTTGAAGGGACTATTTAACCAGAGGATTCTTCTTGGTTCTGTAGATACCATTTTATAGTTTTTTTAAGACCTTCTACGAAGCTAGTTTTGGCTTTGAAGTCAAATTCTTGTTCGGCTCGACTAGTATCTAACATCCGGCGAGGTTGACCATCTGGTTTTGAGATATCCCAACGAATCTCTCCCTTGAAACCCATTAAACGACAAATAAGAGCAATGAGATTCTTAATTGAAATTTCTTGGCCGGAACCTAAGTTGACTGGGTCAGACTTGTCATATTTTTCGGTAGCTAACACTATGCCTTCGGCAGCATCGGGAGCATATAAAAATTCACGAGTGGCTTGGCCGGTGCCCCAGACATTAATATAGTCTTCCTTATTTTTGATGGCATCAGCAACTTTTTTGATAAGTGCGGGAATAACGTGTGAGCGAGTGGGGTCAAAGCTATCGCCGGAACCGTAGAGGTTCACGGGAAGAAGAAAGATGACATTAAAACCATACTGGGAACGATACGCTTGGGCTTGGATCAATAAAGCTTTTTTTGCCAAACCATAATGAGCATTGGTCTCTTCGGGATAGTCATTCCAAAGGTTTTCTTCTTTAAAGGGTGTGGAGGTGAATTTGGGATAAGCGCAGACTGTTCCTAAAGCTACAAACTTTTGGACGCCGGCGCGATAGGCGGCCTCAATCATTTGAGCTCCCATGACCATATTGTCGTAAAAAAGCTCTCCTGGCTTTTCTTGGTTGAATCCTATGCCTCCTACTTTCGCGGCGAGATGAATAACTATTTGCTGATTACTAACCGCCTTTTTACAGTCTTCGAGCTTTCTTAGGTCGTATTCGGATTGGCGGGGAACAAAAATATTTTCTTGAGGAACTCCTTTCTCTAATAATTTCTGGATAACATGCGACCCAAGAAATCCTCCGCCGCCAGTGATTAGAATTTTTTTGTCTTTTAAGTCCATCTCTATTTTTGAAAAAGTTTTTCTATCTTAGGGATGTACCAGCCTATCGCTTTCTTAAGTCCAACCTCGAAGTCGGTGGAGGCTTTAAAGTCGAATTCTTGTTCGGCTCGAGTGGTATCCATCATTCGCCGCATTTGGCCATCGGGCTTTGTTTCGTCAAACCTAACTTCTCCTTTAAAATTCATTAAACGAACTATAATCCCAGTCAGTTCTTTGATAGAAATTTCCCAACCGGATCCGATATTAACTGGTTCGGGTTTATTATAACTCTCGGCGGCCTTTATAATTCCTTCCGCCGCGTCTCCAACATAAAGAAAATCTCGAGTGGGCTTCCCGGTACCCCAAATTTCTATAAAGTTTTGGTTTTCTTTTTCGGCTTGCCAGATTCTTCTAATTAAACTTGGTATAACAAAGCTACTATCTAATTTTTCGCCGGGACCATACATGTTGGTCATTAAAAGATGAATCGCATTGAAATCATATTGTTTCCGATAAGCCTGCGCCTGAACTAAGAGCATTTTTTTAGCTACGGTGTAGGGGGCGTGGATGGGTTCCGGGAACCCGCGCCAAAGATCGCTCTCTCTAAAAGGGAGCGGAGCATTTTCGGGATATTCTGTAGCGCTGCCGATTGTAATAAATTTTTCTACTTCGGCCTTGCGGGCGGCCTCCATGAGTTGTATGCCCATCATGAGGTTGTCGTAAAATATCGTGGCTGGGTTTTGTTTATGGTATTCTATGCCACCAGTCAGTCCAGCAAGGTGAATAACTAAATTTTGTCCTTTAACAACTTTTTCGCAATTTTCTATAAGCCTGAGGTCGTAATTTTCTATTCGAGGGACAAGAATGTTTTGCTCCTTAATCCCTTTTTCTAAAAGACGGCGAACAACATGCTGGCCTAAAAATCCAGCGCCTCCAGTCACTAAAATTTTTTTCTTTTTTAAATTCATGACATTATTCGAAGCTGGCTAGGTATAAAATTTCTTTTACGAATTTTAGCCATTTTTTGTCGACCCTAGAAAACCACATCATATCTGAACTTTGGCTATCGGCCTTGAGTTTTTGCTCGGAAGAAGCATGAACTATAAAAATGGAATCGATAGTATGCGTAGAGGGACCGAAAGCGCTCTTGGTTGAAAAAAAATCTTTAACAGCAAGAAGTTTGCCAATTCTAAAATTCTTAAGACCAGTTTCTTCTTTGACTTTTCTAAGAACAGCCCGATGTAGGGTTTCTCCTTTAAAAACCCTTCCCCCGGGGATAAACCATTTACCTTTGGCTGGGTTGTTTTTCCTTTTTGTAAGTAAAAATTTTCCCCCACTGACGATAACAACATCAACACACGGAATAGGTATTACTTCCAAAATTTTGCGATATAACTTCGCCTCAATTTTTTTGGGATTTTTTTCCACTGTTTAGATCAAATTTGACTAGCTTTTTCTTTTAGGCCGTGGCTTTCTAAGTCGTGTTTGAGCATTCTCGCGATTAAGTCTTTAAATTTAGTTTTAGCTTCCCAGCCAAGTTTTTCCTTGGCTTTTTTAGTATCGGCAACTAAACTTTCAACTTCGGTGGGGCGATAATATTTGGGGTCGATTTCAATATAGTCCCTCCAGTTAAGACCGGCGAGCTCAAACGCGGTTTCAACAAATTCTTTGACGCTATGGCTTTCGCCGGTGCCAATAACGTAGTCTTCGGGAGTAGGTTGCTGCAGCATTTTCCACATAGCTTCGACATATTCCGGAGCGTAGCCCCAGTCGCGTTTAGCATTTAGATTGCCAAGATACAGCTTTTTATCTATCCCGGTTAAAATCCTAGCAATCCCCCGAGTGATTTTTTTGGTGACGAAAGTTTCTCCACGCCGTTCCGACTCATGATTAAAAAGAATGCCGTTTACGGCGAAAAGATTATGGGCCTCGCGATAATTTCTAGTCGTGTGATAGGCGAAAACTTTGGCACAGGCATAAGGACTGCGAGGATAGAAGGGAGTGGCTTCACTTTGAGGAGGAGGAGTGGCGCCAAACATTTCCGAGGAAGAGGCTTGGTAGAATTTAACTTTGTGGTTAGTGTCCTCCTCGTAATCTTTAATGGCTTCGAGCAATCTTAAAGTGCCTAACCCCGCGATATTGGCGGTATATTCGGGAATATCGAAACTGACCCGAACATGCGATTGGGCGCCGAGATTGTAAATTTCTTCGGGTTGAACTTTATAGATTAACTTACGGATCGTGTTCGCGTCAGACAAATCGCCAAAATGAAGGGCTAAACGATAGTTTTTTTCGTGGGGGTCTTGGTAGATATGATCAATGCGAGAGGTATTAAGAGTTGAGGCACGGCGAATAATGCCGTGCACTTCATATCCTTTAGAAAGAAGAAATTCGGTTAAATAAGAACCGTCTTGGCCGGTGACACCTGTGATAAGCGCTTTGGGCATAGTAACTTTCTATCATTCTATTTCTTTTTAGTCAACCCTCGGTCCAAAAACTCGGAGAGAGCTTTGCGGGTTCGGTCTTCATTCGGCCACTGAGAAAGAATCTGGCCGGCAATGGCTTTAACTTGTTCGACATTGCCTTCCATCCGATAAATATCAAACAGACCGAAGAGCGGCTGGGGACGCTTTGGACCAAGCTCAAAACTTTTCAGGTAGTATTTTTTAGCGGCTTCGAGATATTTAGGTTGATTGGTTTTTACAAAAGCAATTTCGTTCATTGACCCGAGAATATAAAGATTTTGGCCAAAGCTCATACCGGTACCATTACTAATAATGGGTTCGTAATAACGGCTAACATAGCTTAAAAGATCGTCAACAACTGAGGAATTAGCGTTGGGCTGATTAATAACATTCATAACCACGCTCGCAGCTTGCCGGACTAATTCTTCCTGCCCGATTGGAGAAGGCAGGTCAAGTGGAACCGAAATTGCTTTTTTAAATTCATCTAAAGATGGCGAGTTGTTTAAGTTACGCATGGTATTAATAAAAGCTTGAGATTTCCTTAACGGCAAAAAAGAACCAAAATAGACGGAAAAAACTAAGAGACCGCTAGCCGCGATGGCAATAATTTTTTTATAGAGTTGGTTCATAGTGTTTATTTAATTGGTAAACGCTGAATGCTAGAAAGAGGAAGAGGTTCAAGTAAATGGGGAGGACGTCAAAAAGGGCTAATCCTTGAATGAAATATCCAATAGGAAGAACAATAATAAGGCCGGTAAGGAGAGGTTTTAGGGAAGAACCAGCTAGATGAGTTTCTGTGTTTTCGGGTTTAGGAAGTTTTATTTTTTTAAACAATTGCCAATAGAAAACAACGAAAATCGCAAGGTAACTTAGGAATCCGAGAAGGCCGGTTTCGGCGAGGTAATCAAAGACAACGCTGTGGGCCCGGTCGAACCAAGTTTCCGAGTTAGTTCCGGCAATGTAGTGGCGAGGATCAAAATGTTTATCAAAAACACTGCTGAAATTTTCCGGTCCCCAACCAAGAAGAGGACGCTCTTTGAAACCCTGCCAGGCAGAACCCCACGTCCAGAGACGGGTTTGGAAAGATTCATTGCCGAGACTTAAAGTAAGAAGCCGGTTTGATGATAAATTTTTCGCGAAAGATGAGCAATTTGATTTTGCGCAAAGCGGAGAAAGATAAAAAGACACCACGGCGACTAAAACTATGAAAAAGGCGGAGAGGGAAAGTCCAAAGATGGCCCATTTTTTGGTTTCTTTTTGGGAGGATATTAAAAGATAGATTAGAAAAACCAGAGTAGCAATACCTAAACCCACTAAAGCTCCCCGGGTTTTGCTGACATAGAAGAAAAAGAGAAGGAAAAAAAATAAAGAACCATAGGAGAGGTGTTTGACCCACCGCTTCTTGATTTGAGACACAAACCAAAGATAGGCAGTATAAAATATCGTGAATATAAGATAGGGCGCCACATAGGCAGGATTGCCAAGCGACCCTTGGAAACGAGCTTCAGTAAAACGGTTCCAAAAACCAGAAGGCGCCCCTCCTTGGTAGGGGCTAATAAGCCCATTTACAATCCCAAGTTGGGCAAGGGCTCCATAGAGAATCATTAAGACCCCGGCAATAATCGAGAGTTGAAAAATTCTCTTCCAATCTTTTTTGTCGCGAATAATAAGACTTAAAAGCAGGAAGAAAAGATAATAGTGGATCATCTGGAATCCTCCCTCTCCTCTTTCAAAATTAGACCAAAAAGCCGAGTGAGAATCGTAAGCAAAAAGAGAGGCTAAGAGATAAAAAAAGACGAAGACAGAAACCGCGATAAAAAGCGGGTTCCGCGCAATTTTACGGAAGCGTTCGAGAACTTCACCTTTGGCCGCCTCAAAAGCCCACCATAAGAAGAAGAATAAAAGAGAGAGACTGACTGCAGTCCTAAAGAAATAGTACTTAACACCGATAAATGGGAAAAAGGTGTTAGTGACCACAATTATCACGCTGAAAACGGCGGCATAAAGGCAAAATTTTGAGAGTTTAAGCAACATATGGATTAGGTTATAGTTTTTAGGTGTTAGGTGCTAGTAACTCGGGAGAAGGTAACCTCTCTAAAACCTAAAACCTTCAACCTGTCACCTATCTTACTTGGCATACTCGACAGCACGCATTTCTCTTACCACAACGACTTTGATCTCACCGGGATATTTTAACTCAGATTGGATACGGTTGGCAATTTCTCGGGCTAGCTCTAGGGCTTTGAAGTCGTCTATTTTTTCGGGTGTTACGAAAATCCTAAGTTCTCGCCCGGCTGAAATGGCGTAGGCGCTTTTTACACCTTGAAATTCGGTGGCTATTTTTTCTAAATCAGCGAGGCGTTTAAGATAGTGCTCGAGCGAATCCCGCCTCGCTCCAGGGCGGGCACCAGAAAGGACGTCAACGGCGGTGACAATATAGGCCTCAGGAATGGCGTAAGGATAATCTTCGTGATGAGACTGCATGGCCTCGATGACTGCCTCGGGAATATTATATTTCTTCAAAATCTTGCGACCCAGCTCTATATGAGTGCCTTCTACTTCGTGATCGATGGCTTTTCCAATATCGTGTAAAAGAGCACCCCTTTTAGCAACCTCAACATTTAAGCCGAGCTCGGAGGCCATCATCCCGGCTAAGTGCGCCATCTCAACCGAATGCATTAAAACATTTTGGCCATAGCTGGTTCTGAAATTTAAGCGGCCGAGAAGCTGAATAATTTCTTTGGGTAAATCGTAAATGCCGACTTCCATAACGGCGGCTTCCCCGACTTCCATAATCCGTTTGTTAAGTTCTTGTTTGGCTTCTTCAACTTTTTCTTCAATTTTAGCGGGTTGAATGCGACCGTCTTTAATCAGTTTCTCGAGAGCGAGGCGGGCGATTTCACGGCGGAGCGGATCGAAAGAAGAGATAACAACGCTATCGGGAGTTTCGTCGATAATAAACTCAACGCCGGTGGCGCGCTCAAGTGCTCGAATGTTCCTACCTTCCCGCCCGATGATTTTCCCTTTTAACTCTTCGTCGGCTAAAGGAAAGGTGGTGGTGGTAATTTCGGCCACTTGCGATCGTGCGTAGCGCTCGAGGCAAGTGGTGATAATCTCCGCAGTTTTCTTTTCAACCGCGTCGCGCCGCTCTTTATCCAGTTTTTGGAGGAGGTTAGCGAGTTCTTGGCTTTGAGCTTCCTTGATTTCAGCAAAGAGCTTTTGAAGCGCTTCTCCGCGGCTCAAACCACTCACTTTTTCGAGCCGGGTTTCTATTTCATTTCTAAGACCAGCGATGTCTACTTCTTTTTTCTTTAATTCTTCAGTTTTAGATTTGAGAGAGGTTTCATCTGAAGATAAAACTACAAGTTTCCGATCTAAAATTTCCTCGCGTTTAAGAATTCTTTCTTCGAGGCTGTCAAGTTTGATTTTCTGCTCTCGACTCTCCTTCCTAGTATCCGCCAAAAGATCAGCGGCTTTATTCTCCGATTCCAAAATAATTCGTTTGGCGCGCTCTTCGGCGTCTTCGAGTTTGAGCTTAGTTTTTTGCTCAATTGAGCTTGCGGCCCGAGACGTGAATAATTGGCGAACTAAATAGCCAATAATCCCACCCAAAATTAACCCACCCACTGCGAGAGCTGATGTTCCTGTAAACATTGATTTGTTGTTTTCCTAAATTCTTCATTGTGATTTTAATTCACAAAAATAGGTTTGAATTTTTTAGGAATAAAAAATTGTGACTTTTTAGTTACTAGCCACCTTAATTATTCTTTGAACGAAACTAGTCCTCGAAAAAGGATTTAATTAATCGAAAACGAAGTGTTATAGGTTAAATTCTCTAGCAAAATCTTTTCCAAGGTTCCAAAAGATTAAAAAGGCGACAATTAGTAACTTTTAAAGTTTAGGTCTTTTTGTCCGGTTAGTCAAGATTAAAGAAATCTTTTATAATAGAGCGATGCGACGGACAATGTTGCTTATAATTTTGGACGGCTGGGGATTGGGCCAAAAAAATGAGACAAATCCAGTCCATGCGGTCCAGCCAGAGAGCTTCAAGTGGATGGAAGAGAATTTCCCGGTAACGAGCCTGCAGGCCTCGGGAATTAGCGTTGGGTTACCGTGGGGAGAGGTGGGTAATAGCGAAGTGGGCCACCTTACGCTTGGAGCAGGAAAAGTTATTTACCAATATTTTCCGAGAATTACATTATCAATAAAAGACGGGAGTTTTTTTGAGAATAAAGCTTTGAAAGACGCCTTTACGCATGCGCGAACCAATAGTGGAGCGGTAAATTTGATTGGGCTTTTAACCGAGGGAACGGTTCATGCCTGCCTCGAACATCTTCTGGCGTTAGTGGAGATGGGGAAGAAAGAAAATATCGAAGTGAAGATGCATCTTTTCTCCGACGGAAAAGATGGCACCCCTTTCAGGTTAGAGAAGGTGCTCGAAAAAATACCGCACGACAAATTAGTAACGCTGATGGGCCGGTATTACGGAATGGATAGAGAAAAGAACTGGAAACTGACGGAGAGGGCATACGAAACTATGACCGGGCCGGGGGCGCCTTTGGTTTCAGACGCGACGCCGATCATCCAAGAAACTTACCAGAAAAATTTAAACGAAGAATTTGTGCCACCGATAGTTTTTCGAGAAAATGGATTCATTAAAGACGGCGATGGAGTGATTTTTTTCAACTTCAGAGAAGACAGCATCCGGCAGATAGCGGAATCTTTTATTATTAAAGATTTCGACAAGTTCCCGACTAAAAAATTCCAAAATTTGTACGTTTCCACAATGACACAATACGAAGACGCGTTTACGGTACCGGTGGCTTTTCCGCCAGAGAAGATTGAAATTCCTTTGGGTAAAGCGATAAGTGACGCGGGTAAAACTCAATTGCGATTAGCGGAAAGTTACAAATACGCCCACGTGACTTATTTTTTCAACGGCTACATAGAGACACCTTTTAAAAATGAATACCGAGTTTTTGTGCCTTCGGTTAAGACACCTCACCCAGAAGAACACCCGGAGATGATGGCGGCGGCGATTACGGACCGAGTTGTCGAAGCATTGGAAAACCGAGCTTTTGATTTTATTTTAGTTAACTACGCCAATCCGGACACGATTGCCCACACCGGCGATTACCAGGCGGCGCTCGAAACGGTTAAAGCGATTGATGCTCAAATCGGGAGAGTGATAAAAACTGTACTGGCGACGGATACGATGTTGATTATCACCTCGGATCACGGAAATATTGAGCAGATGGTTAATCCATTTACCGGCGCGCCGGAAACACAGCACGATCCCAATCCGGTCCCGCTTTATTTGGTGGTTTCCGAACTTAGAAATAAAAAATTTGTGAACTGGCAAAGTTTGGATTCGGAAACGATTGGAGTGCTTTGCGATGTGGCACCCACAATTCTTGAACTGATGAAAATCCAAAAACCGGCAGAGATGACGGGGAGAAGCTTACTTCATGAAATAATTTAAGTTTTTGGAAACTAGGGTTATAATAGAAGAGTGAAGTGGATACTAAAAACGGCGGTTATTATCCTCCTAAATGCGGCGGCTTTTACGGGAATAGCTTATTTTTTCCCGAAATTTCAGATTTTGGGCGGGTTCGGCCAAACTTTGGTACTCGCAGCGATTTTCGCTTTGCTTAATTTTATTTTGAAGCCGGTTCTAAAATTAATTTTGGGGCCGGTCATTATTTTCACTTTAGGGCTAGGGCTGATTGTGGTTAATATGCTTTTACTCTATATTCTTGACAGTTTTTCAAAAAACCTTAGTATTGATGGGGTTCTGACGCTGCTTTACGCGGCGGTGATTATCGGGTTTGTGAATTTCTTCATTCATTTAATATTTAAAAAATCATGATTCTACTTATCGCTCAAATTGTGGTGGCAGCGGCGCTAGTGGTTTTAATTCTACTTCAAGAGAGGTCAGCGGGACTTTCGGGAATTTTTGGTGGAGAGGGAATGGGATTTTACCAAACACGGAGGGGAATGGAAAAAATGATTTTCAGGGGAACGATTGTTTTGGCGGTGGTTTTTGTGGCTTTGGCGATTTATAATTTTTTAAGTTAATAAACTAAGAGCGCTAGCTTTGACGAATTTGAAACGTGGATAAACTAAAGAAAATTTTTCTCGCATTTTCCGATAAGGAACGAAAAATATTTTTGGCGGCAGCAGCGCTGGTAATCGTCTCCGGCTTGGTTTTAATAATTGTGGTAGTTAGGGGCGCGACTAAAGCGATGCCGACTCGAGGCGGAGAATATATAGAAGGGTTCATCGGCCAGCCGTCTGCCGTAAATCCCGTTTCGGCTGCGAGTGATGTCGATAAATCTTTGGTGCGATTGGTTTTCGCGAAACTAGAGGACTTAGCCAGCCAAATTGAATTGGATAAAAGCGGGCTTTTCTGGAAAGTGCGCCTTAAGGAAGGTTTGGTTTGGACGGACGGGAAGCCGCTTACAAGCGACGACGTGGTTTTCACTATCCAAAAAATCCAAGACGAAAGTGCTCAATCCCCTCTTATCTCGAAATGGAGAGGCGTGGGAGCGGAGCGAATGAGCGAATTGGAGGTTCAGTTAAGAGCACCCGGGACGGCCCCGATACTAGAAATTCAGAGGGCTAAAGCCCAAGGAGAAAGTCTGAATTTCAGTACGGGGTGGACGTCGGCTTTAGAGCACGAGATAAAAAATCTTTACTTGTTGCCAAAACATATTTTTAACGATGTTCCGCCAATCAATTGGCGCCTTTCGGACTACAATTTAAGCCCAGTGGGAAGCGGTTTCTACCGCTTCAAAAATTACGATAAAGACCGGCGAGGATTTATCACTCGCTACGAACTGGAAATCAATCCGGATTATCCAGGCGAAGCGGCTTTAATAGAAAATATAAGTTTTAAATTTTATCAGGATAAAGAAAACTTAGTGGCCGCTTTTAACCGCGGAATGATTGGCGGAGCTGGCGGGCTGGATCCGCAAGAGGTGGAGAAAATAAAACGGCCTTTCGAGAAATTGTCATTCCCTTCTCCAAACTATTACGCCGTTTTTATAAACCAATCGAAGAATACGATTCTTAAAGATATCGCGGTAAGAAAAGCGATGAGCCTTTCGACTCCGCGAGAAGCGCTGGTTAAAGAAGTTTTGGGAGGAGATGGACAAGTCGTGAGTGGACCGGTAGTTCAGGGCGTAGGAAGTGATAGTTTAGTAGCTCAAGATAAAGACGAGGCGATTCGGGTTCTTGAGGCGTCGGGATGGAATTTAAGCGATGGTTCGGGAACCGATAACTCGCTTCCGGGAGTGAGGCAGAAAACTATCAACAAAACAAAAGTTAATTTAGAAATAAATTTGACGGTGCCCGAGATTCCGTTTTTGACGGCGACAGCCGACAAACTTAAGGCGACGTGGGAAGGAATTGGTTTTAAGGTAAACATATCTAAAGTGCCGGAAGGCGACGCGCTCGATAATATTATTAAAAACCGGGATTATGAAATGTTGCTTTATGGAAATTTCTTGGGAGATGATTTGGATTTAACTCCATTCTGGCGCTCAACGGAAAGATTTTTTCCGGGATTGAATTTGTCGCTTTATAGCAATAAGGCGGTGGACGCGTTGCTTGATAAACTAGGGCAAAATCCAACGCAGCAAGATCGCGAAAGCACCTTAGCGCAACTTCAGGGATTGATTACTCAAGACTATCCGGCGATTTTCCTTTACTCGCCTAATTACGTGTTGGTGGCGGAGAATGATTTAAAGGGAATTCAAGGAAAACTAGTAACTGACCCGGCGGATAGGTTTAAGGAGAGTTATAAGTGGAATCTTAAAACGGTGAGGGTGTTGAAGTAACTTTTAACTAATAACTTACGACTGATAACTTACTACATTAAAACGAACCGAACCTCAACTAAACCAGAATTCATTAAGAATACTCTCGCGTAATTTGAAAGTATTGCCGTGAGAAAGAACGCCGAGATAGGACTGCAGGGATTGTTCGAGAGAAGTTCTTGAAATCAATTCACCGCGGTAACTTTTTAGTTTTTTTCGCAGTCTCGAAAAAATTCTCCACCTTGTTTTTGTACGGAGGAGTCGGTATTGAGGAAAAGAAACGTAACCAAGAAAATCTACGCCTTGACAGAAGGTCGAAAGTATGATTTTATTGGGGTGTAGATTGATTGCCAGGTTGTTTGAAAGAAATTCTTTGATCTTAGGCAGTAGTTCCTCTAAATAAGTTCGGTTTTCAGAAACAATCGCAAAGTCATCGGTGTATCGCAGATAGTGTTTTGCCTTCACCATATGTTTCATATACCTATCGAACTCATTCATGTAGATATTGGCAAAAAGCTGGGAGGTCAAATTCCCTATCGGAATCCCTTTTCCACTCCCTATTTCACTCGAATAGCTTTCAACAATAGATCGCAGGAGCCACATCACTTTTTCATCTTTAATACGTTTCGTAAGAATACCGAGGAGTATCCGGTGGTCCACGCTGTCAAAAAACTTTCTCACATCGCACTTCAATACGTGGCACGTCCGCGTGTTGTTTTTACTCACTTGGCGCATCATGCCAGCAAGGGCTTCAACGCCGCGATGAGTGCCATACCCCACTCGGCACGAAAACGACGTTGGGATAAACATCTCCTCAAAAATGGGGTTGATCACCGAAAAAACCGCGTGATGCAAAACCCGATCTCGCACCAAAGCTTTATGGATATGGCGTTGTTTGGGATCGGTTACATAAAAACCGGAGTACGGGCCATGCCTGTACGTGGCACTTTTGAGTTCCCGGTGCAACCTGAAAATATTTTCCTCAAGTTGCCATTCAAACCGCATTACGTCCGGTTTTTTCCGTTTGTCGGACTTGAAAGCGTCCCACGCAGAAAAAAGATTCTCCAAAGAGGTAATCTGTTCAAATAAATTATTATAAATTTTCATTAATAAATAATAAAACAAATGGACGACTTCGATATCCCGATCTTCAAAAAAACCTATGATTTATATAAAACTTTTTATGGTTATCGGGATGGTATTACTAAACAGGATCGCCACAGCATCTGGCAACGATGCGAGAATATTATTCTCGACATCCTTGAAGGCATCCTCCTTGCGAGTCAAACTTACAAATCAGAGAAAGTGCCGATCCTTGAAAAAGTCAGTCTCAAGCTAAACTTTTTGCGAGTATTTCTCCGGTTAATGAAAGAGGTCAGGGTAATCGACAACAAGAAATACGTTTCACTCGAAGAACCGGTGGATGAGATCGGCTGGATGTTGGGTGGCTGGATAAAATCCTCGAAAGACCGACGAGAGAATGCCCCGCTTGGCGGGGCATTCAAAAACGAATAGAGGGGTGACTTCCGGGCAGAGGCGAGGCCGATGTTGTCGTTGCGGTTGTCGTCCCAGTTGTTGTTGACGTTCAAGCCGTCAGAATCGAAGTTGCCAACGTAGACATGGTTGCCGTCCGAATCCACATATTGCCCGCTACCGCCCATGGCACCGAAACTTAAGGGTTACCGCTCAAAAGGAGCCTATTGCCTTTCGTTCCTGAATTTTATTCGAGAGCAGTCCCGATTTGGCGGGACATCTCCACTAGAAGCGAGCAAGAAGTCCATCTCTATCCTTCATCGCGCTCTGCCGCAATCCGTAAACGGTGGCGCTCTGGCGACATCTCCCGCCTGCGCCGATAACTTCGGCGGGCAGGCAAAGGTGAGATATCTCGCGAGGCGAAGCCGTAACCGCGCCTGCATTAGCAAGATAAAAAAAGCATATCACAAGGTTTATAAAAAGAAAGAGCCCCCGGCGTGTGCGAAAAAAATTCGCGCCGGAGGCTCAAGGTGGTCGAGAGGGTCAAGCCCTCAAGATTTCGAGATTCGGTTGGACTTCCGGGCAGAGGCGAGGCCGAGGCTGTCGTCGCGGCGGTCGCCCCAGTCGCAGCAGACGAGCAAGCCGTCAGAACCGAAGAGGCCAACGTAGACATGGCGGCCGCCCGAACCCACACTTGAAGTGCGGGCGTAGATTCCACCCATAAGGTAGACGCCTCGGACTTCTTTGTAGGTCGTGAGCACCCAGGAGAACTCGGCGGCATTCGGTACCCGTTCAACGTCAGAGATGAGTGGAATTTGTTCCTTCCACTTCTTGTCCGTGGAGTTCGGCACGATGCCCTTGCGGATCATAAGCCAAGTTGCGGCCTCAGTCGTTTCCTTCGCCGCGAAAGCTTGGTCAACATACCACCCGCCTTCCTTCGAAGCGAAGAGACCACGGTTGAGATCGCGGACTCCGAGAAGCGACATTGCCTCGGGTGGATTGGGAAGCAGTAAGTAGCCGTTCCCGCGACACCAGGCAATCACTTCGAGTGGCGGCAGGCTTGTTTGCAACGCTTCGAGTTGCTCATCCGCATAAACAAGTCCGCGAATTTGCGCCACTTCTTCCGGCGCGATGAAATCTTTGGCCAAGATGAGGCGCGCAAGGTCGTGTTCCGATGGCGTAGTGTTGATAACGCCGTTGCCGTCGACTTTGGGACAACCGAGAGTGAGATACTCCGCGAGATTTTTCCTTTTCGCTACGCTCTGCATCGGCGCAGTAAACGCCGAAAACGGAACACCGGCGTTCGCCATCACGCGGAAAAACTTTGCCGTCCCGTCAAGCACGGCAGTCGGTTCGGGGTGTGCGATGCTTTGGGACATCGTGTGCCTCCTTCTGATTTGAAATTTATCGGATATCTGTCCGATTCAGACCCGCTCCTTATGAGACGAGTGCTTAAAAAACTATATGAGTTATAACATTTTAAACACTCGCCTCATGCCATAGACAGAATCTCGAATATTTGATTATTAAAGAGCAGAAATATTTTACAGAATAATGGGCTCTGTGTCAATGCTAGGGCTCGTTGTAAAAAGGGGAATAACTAAGTTAGCTGATATTCTTTTTAGTTTCTTACTGACGAGTTAATAAAATAAGATGAGCCTCCGGCGAAAAAATCGCGCGGAGGCTCAAGGTAATGAGGAGGATCAAATCCTCCAGTTTCAAGGTTCTACTCGGACTTCCGGGCAGAGG
>ERZ1292625.2976-Hain-H41-01um-R1-2976-length-14493-cov-20_pt1 | contig 14493 bp, 12 predicted proteins | sample MGYA00564400_ERZ1292625 | MGnify/ENA primary metagenome ERZ1292625 (study PRJEB36523, sample SAMEA6512639) | groundwater metagenome | collected 2019-01-08 | study: AquaDiva: Metagenomics assemblies of 32 groundwater samples | reverse complement strand
CCCAACCTCTTGGATAAAAATGAAGCCATAACCACCAAACAATTTTAAATAAGTTATTATCTGATGGAACTAAAAAAATTCCATATCCGTCTTTTTTCATTACTCTTTTAAATTCTCTTAACGCTAGAAGTGGATCTGCCACATGCTCTAAAGCCTCCAAACAAAAAACTGCATCAAAACAAGCCTTCCTAAAAGGAAGGTGGTGGGCATCGGCCACCAAAAATTTCATTTTTTTGTTTTTAATCCAATGTTTCTTTGCCCAAGCTACTGAAGTTTTTACAACATCCAATCCGATAAATTTTTTTGGCTTTGTAGCTCTGAATATCACCTGTGAGAAAACTCCATCCGCACAACCTACGTCTAATACACTTTCTGCAGGAGTTGCAACTTTTTTAACTTCACGAAAACGAGTATTATGCCAAAACTTTTGTAACTGATCTTTTTTGAGACTTTCAAAATACCAATTGGCTGGCACATGTTGATGTAAATCTTCACCTATTTTTTTAGTATCCATTGTTTTTTTCTAGACTGTACTATTATCTCACCAAAATTTTTTTCTTCAACAACCACAGTATCGACGTTCTCCTCTCCAATTGTCTCTTCTAAATATCTATTAGGTATCCCCGCCATTGGTTCTAATATTAAAAATGACTCATCAAGAGGATTTTCTATTCGTTCTAAACTGTCAAGTTGTCCCACTTGATCCTTTCCATGCCAACTAGGTAAATATCCATAAGTTTTTTCTCCGTACCATTTGTAAAGATATGTCCAGACAATATTTATCCATAACGGAGAGGTTAAACTATTAATACTAAATGGCTTTCCATCAGCTAATTTATAAGTGTAATCAATTGCTGCAATTTGTTTTGAGAGTAACATATCTTTCTGTATTGAAAAAAGTGTTGAACCTAACTTGTTCTGAGAAAAAATGTAACTTATATTTCCATAGATCACTAGTAATAAAATTAAAAATGCAAATACTGCATTTTTAGTAAATAATTTATATATATAAAAAGCTAATATTAATGATACTGCAGGGCCAATTCCTACCATTAAAAAAGGTGTAGAAGTACCACCTACCGTAACTACTGATAAATGAGAAAATAACCAAATTGCCAAAAATGTTGGGTAAATATTCTTTTTCCAATTAACAAGTGAATAAATTCCAAGTATGATTATTACAGTTCCGCCATATCCAATATTTCCAGGGTATGTATTAAACGCAAAAATACGACCTATCTGATTTAAATAGAGAATTAAATAGTCCCCAACCGATTTTGCATATGCTAAATTACCACCACCAGTTTCAGCAAGTGACTTTATTGCTGTCAAACTATTGAAACCAAATTTAAACTCGCATAAAATAAGAGTAAAGATGACAAGTGTGAACACACAACTAAAAATAAGTAAACTTTTCTTGGTGATTTCCTTTTTATATATAGCTAGCCAGAATAAAAGTGGAACAATATGGTAAATTAAAAAAATTTCTGCTTGGACCGAAAGTCCCAAACCAATGCTCGTTAAAATTGGACCTAAAATATCTTTATAATTTTTATTTGGATGGATCCAAATCCATAAACCTAAATACATCAAGGGTACGGTCCAAATGGCGATTGTTGGATTACTAAGCCACGTTGCATATTGAGTTGACTCAAAAGAAATTGCAAATAAAAAGGATGATAATAGTGCTATTTTTGTATTATCAGTTGCTTTTTTTGCAATCAAAAAGACGATAACTACTGCCAGAGAATTCAAGAAAGCTAAATAATAAGCGGTAACAATTGGACTTCCGTTGCCTATTAAATAGCTAGGAGCTAATAAATAATAATATAAAACTCCATGATAAAGACCTGGTTGTGAAGATGGTGGTCCTTGAATTTTGATGTCCCCTGAAATAATTTGTTTTGCAATTAGAGCATCTCTTGCTTGATCATATCCGAAAGTTAATACACTGTTTTGCAAAAACATAGTTCTCAAAAAGAATGCAAGGATAAATATTGCAATTAATAAGAAGTTATATGATTTTTTCGATTTCTCTTTTAAATTCTTCATATCCATATTTTCTTGATGATAATATAGCCTCTTTTGAAAGTCTAGTCAAAGCACCACTTTCGTAAACTAGCTGTTTAGTAATATTAATTAGCTCTCTACTATTTTGCCATAAATATCCATTTTTGCCATTATCAATAATTTCCTTGTAGCCACCAGCGTTGTATACAACTGGAACACACCCAGCAGACATAGCCTCTACTAGCGTAATTCCGAAATGCTCAACTTTTTCTGGATTTTTAGATTCATTTTCACCAAAACCTGCTCCAGACCAAAATATTTTGCTTTTGCCAAAAATGTCTCTTAAAACTTCTAGTGTTGGACTTTCGACAAATTCTATATTTAAGTTCACTGCCTTAGATTTCAAATATTTTAAATATTTTTCTGAACCCACTTCTATACCCCCGGCTAATATTAATTTCCAGCTATTAAACTTTGCATCTTTAACTAAATTTTTAAAAGCTTTAATTAATATTTCATGACCTTTGTTTTGGGTTAAATTTGAAAATCTAGATACATAACAAATCTGATTTATTTTACGTTTAGATTTAAAAAGATCGGTTGCCACAGGTGGATATAATACAATAGAATCAACACCATATTCCTTATCAATCACATTTTTTGTAAAGTTAGAATTACATATAATTTTCTTTATTCTAAAAAGCTTCATCTTATTTAAAAGAGATTTTCCATTTACGTTGTGAAACGGAACTTGAAAATGAAGGTAGTTATTTGTTGCCTTAAGTGTCGGAATACTTCCATCTGTCAACCAAAAAATTAAATCGTAGTTTTCTCCTCTATTAACAGTTTCTACAATTTTTATATTTTGAGGAAGTTTTAGGCCAAACCTCTTTGATAATTTTTCTATAATATTTTTATATTTCCACTCAATATCAACGTCATAACCAACCTCAGCTAATACTTTAGCGAAAGTTAATGTATATCTTTCTCCTCCACCCAAGGTATCTAAGTACGGATTGTAGATTGCTGCCTTCATTTGTTTTTAAATTAATTTGTTACTATTTAAAATTATCTAGGTACTTCACAGAAGAAACAATTGATTTACCTGTTTCTTTTTCTAGTTTTTCTTTTGCCACACCAGCTATTCTACCACCACGAATTGAAGTTTTCTTGTTTTCTTTAAAACCTTTTGGATTTTCAACCTTTGTTATTTCAGTTGTTGCTGCTTCGCCCAATTGTGAGAATAATAACTCTAAATCGTTCATATGATCTCTTAAATTTTGTCTCTTTAAACCTTTTAATTTTTTGTACTGTGAAGGCGTTACCCCAAATGTTGCTTTAGAAATTTCTGCAGTTAATATTTCATATTCTCTAGACTTTTCTACTCCGTGTTTTTGCCATTCATCGGTTAATTCCTCCCTAATTGCGACACCTCTCATCCTTCTTTCAATCCAAGAATCAGGGTAGCCTTTAGCTTTATATATTGCTCTTGCCCTTTTTTGCGCAATTTCTGGGTCTTCGATTTCTTGAATTCTTTCGTAACCTACTTTCGCTAACCATCTTTTAAAAGGTTCTGCTTTTGGAGAGGGAATAGATTGAATAATTCTAAAAACACCTTCTGTGTTGGCACAATTTAGCTTCTGCTTTCCCCCTTTTGTATTAATTAAAAGGGGGGTGGCAATTTGCCCCCACCCTTTTGAAAGCTCCGCATCTCTGCGACGTATATCTTTGATATATCCACTCGGCTGTAATGAATCAGTCAACGCAGACACTACATCGGTGATAACAAACCACCATTCATTTTTAAATATAACTTTTCTAATTTCCTTTTGTCTAAATATTGCAATTTTTGTTTCCTGAAGATTTTGTATCATATATTTAGGTTATGCCAAAACAATACCGAAGTCAATCATTTATTTTCATCATTTAATTAAACTTTCTCCATTTACCTTCTGATACAACTTCAATTTTATTTTCGTTTACAACAACTGCAGAATCATCATCAAGTGCATACACTGATTCTATTAAATCTTTTGATGCTTTTTCTAAATTTTCCTCGTTAACTTTTGGAAAATATTCTGAATTAAGATGAGGAATGATTTGGAGATTGACCAAGCCTAGTCCTTTTTTAATTTTTAAATCATATTTTTCATCAAACAAATTTTGGACTGAGTTAAAAATAGTCGGACCTGCAATACAACTTCCGGCTGAAATTCCTGCATATACTCTAGTTTTAATTAGCTCTGGCAATATTTCAGTCAATCCTGACTTATTAAACCAACGCATTAAATGGAATGTATTACCACCACCTACAAAAATTACATTAGCTTCTTCAAGTCTTGGAAGCCAAGCCTCTTTTGGTAATGCTGATATGTCAACAATATCTACAATGTAGTTTTGTTTCTTTAAATTTGAATAATCATTAATTAACCAATCTTTGTCTCCTCCTTCAAAATTTGCAGCAGTTGGGATATAAGCGATTTTAACTTTTTCACCTTTTAATCCAACTAAATTTTCAAAGGAATTAACAAGTGTTTTATTTGAAAGTCCTGCTGATGTTAATAATAACTTCATAAATTTATTTCTTTATCTGCTTTTCCCATAACTTGGCATAAGAAATTAGTTTACTATAAATCTGGTATATTCCATAAATTACACCTTCTTTACCATCTAAAAATGCTTTTTGTTTCACAAATCTTAATATAAATTCTCGTAGTCCTGCTGAAGCAAATCTAAATATATTCATAGGGGGATGATTTGCTTCAAACATCAACTCTGATTCAATTTCAGACCATTTATTTGTCTTGTCAATCATTTCGGAAAGTGTCATATTTTTGCGATGAATCATTGGATTTTTTAAATGTCCTATTTCACCGTCAAACATTGGTTCTTCATGTACCTGACCAACCCATTTTTTTAGACTTTTTCGGAGAAAAAGTCGTTTTTGATAATCTGGGTATTGTCCTGAATGTTTAAATTCTTTATTAAAAATATAATTTCGTCTTGGAATTGCATACGCTTTAGTATCTGATCTTTCAATTTTAGACAGTATTTCATTTTTTAGTTCATTTGTGACTACTTCATCTGAATCGATATACAAAACCCAGTCGCTTTTTGCTTTTTTAAGTCCTTCATTTCTCCAATCTGAAAAGCTTCCTTTAATCCCATTTATTAAAATTAATTCATCACACCAACTAACTGATTCCTTCGCTTTTTTAAGTAAATTTTCATCATCTTGATCCTTAAATAAAATAATTGCAGATATCATTGAGACTTTAATCTTCTTGTCAATTTTAACCATATTTTTTTGAACAAATTTTTGTTAGTCCTTATTTTCGATTCATCAAACCACCATGATATCTCTTTATATGCTTTTGTAAACTCCGATTCAATATCTAAAATATTAATTTTTTGTTTTTTAAAATTTTGTTTTTGCCATAATTTTACATAAGCGACCAGTTCAGATAAACTTTGTAATAATGAGAGTGCTAGCCCATGAATACCATCTTTAAACCCTTCTTCCGCAAAATATCTTCGTAAGAATTCCGATAAAGGCTTTGTTATTAAAAGCGACCAAACAAATGATACATTAGTCTTATTAAGTTCTCGCGCTTGGATAGAAGTGTATCTATTCATTCTTGATACATATTCTTCGACAGATGAATATGCCTTATGTTTAATTGATAATTCCTCAGTTGCAGGTAAATCAAATCCAACACCTATCGTCATTGGAACAGAATGAATTACTTGATTCCAAATAACAGTTCCTTTTTTAAAAAATCGGATATTTAGGTCTGGCCACCAACCTGTATGCTTCATCCACTTACTAAAAATTATATTTTTCCGCGGGACGCGGTAAAAGTCAGCTTGTGGATCCTTAATTTCTTTTTTCAAAAAAGACTTTAGTGTTTCAGGTAATTCTTCATCAGCATCAATAACCATAATCCACTCATATTTTGCTTTCTCTATAGCAAAGTTTCTAGCAGGCTCCACAAAACTAATTTTTTTGTGTTTAAAAACCTTTGCACCAAATTTCTTAGCAATTTCAGTAGTATTATCCGTGGACATCATATCAACTAGAATAATTTCATTTGCAAAGCCTTTAAGTGAAGCTAAACATCTTCCTATCTTCTTTTCCTCGTTTATTGTATTAATTACTGCCGATATTTTCGCCATATTGATATATTATACTTTCTTTATTCTCAAAAATCTTTTCTAAATCTAATTCCGTACTTCCTAGCTTTAGTAATTCTCCCTGAAGCGGTGAAACAGCTTTTACTAGATACAAATATTTAATATTGTTCGACTTTAAAAAGTTTTGACCTTTCTGTATATCTAAATTTGAAATAAACCACAATACTTCCTCACGTCTATTTTTCCAATCATATCCCATTATATTCGTATTAACTTCATCTTCTAAAAAAACAGCTTTTTTAGAAAAAGCGGATACATATGCTGTTGAATCGTATAAATAAAGTGGTCTTGGAGGACTTTTAATAGCTTCTATAGCTTTATATTTATCAAATGGATATGTAAGAACAATACCGTCTGGCTTATTTTTTAGAAACTCTAATGCTTCAATTTCATCTATCGAAATAATCGCTTGAGGCATTTTTGGTAAATAGTGTTGAAGTGTTGTCCATGAACCAAAAATGGCTATAACAACAATTAACAATTTGACAAAATTACTCAACCAACTGGTAACTATGCCTGCAAAAATTGAAAAGAAAAACAAGTAATAATAGAAAAATTGAATCGTGTTCCACGGAGTACCATTTTGTACAAAAAACATTGGAATAATAATTGCCATAAGCATAAGCAAAATAATAAAAATAAATAGATTATCAATTTTTATTCTTTTTATGAAAAAGTAAAAGCCAATAACTCTTAGACCCATGTTTCCAACTAAAAAAATTATAAAAGCGGTAGAATAGGCCAAAAGGCCTTTAAACCAAACGTGTCCCATTTTGTAGGTAGTCATTGCAGAATAAAATCTCGTCCAGTCAAGCCTGTCCGAGTAAGACATCATTGTTTCTAGAAACCACATCGGTTGCCAAACAAAAACTGATAAACTGTCATTCTTGGTAAGACTAAGTAAAAATAAATTTAAAAATAAAGAACCAAGAAATACTTTAATATGATAACTAGAATGTTCTTTGTAAAAAGAATAAATACTTGCAACAAATAATGCGCCTAATACAAGTATTGCGGCGTAGGCCTTAACTTGTATTAATATCCCAAAAAATAAAATACTTAATAATAATTTCTTTTTCTGTAATGCTATTAATCCTAGTAAAATAAAGATTAAAGATAATGTAAATGGTGGATTAATCAGTGTTGAAATTGATTGTTGTGACCAAAACATTGACTCACCAGTTATCTGCCCTCCCCTTAGAAAAGTGACTATAAAACCAAAACTACTACCAAAATAAACAAAAAACACTGCCCACAAGCTTTCAACTTTTGATCCTCTCCAAAGATACACAAACTTATAGACAAGGACTCCAATTAATGCAGAAAAAATAACTGGTAAAATTTGGAAATACAAAATACTAATTGGAATAGTAGTTATGTTGTGAAGTAATGCTAACAATAAATCAAATCCTATGTGGTAATTTTTAATACTTTCTCCAGCAAAAACTGGATTTTCAAAGGTGCCACGCGATAAACCCTCAGAAAGTGCAATGTGCCAGATACTGTCATGACCATTAGCCCCCCAAAAACCTAAGCCAAAATCATATAGTAGTCCGCTTCTAACCATGGTTAGTGACCATGTTATTGTACCGACTATAATTACACTAACGATTGAAAATAGTTTTGAGACTCTTTTTAGCATCTTCTATTAAAGAAACACCCATCATTGAAACCGTTGATGAACCATATACAAGAACACCGACCAATCCTAATATTAACATCGAATTTATACTAACATCCAAAAAGTTTCTGACTAATAAGAGTATTAATCCCATCACTGCTGTACCTATTAAAGGCTTTATTATAGAATCAATAATTCCAAAATTAACATATTTTTTAGCAATATATATAGCAACAACAGATGATATACCAACAAGTGAATATCCGATTGATGCTCCAACTACACCAAACTTTGTTGCAAGAAAAGGAATGAATATCCACGACAAAGTTGTCCACATTAGCATTAAGTAAAATGTAATCTTTATTTTACCAATTGCATTTAGCATGTTTGTTAGTTGAGTAGTTGCGCCGGCAAAAGCAAAATTAATTGAAATGAAAACAATTGGTATAAGTGCTGGAGTCCATTGTTCATATCGAGGAATAACCTTAATTAAGATTGGTGAAAGTATAACAATCCCCATTAAACTAGGAAAGATTAATAAACAGATAAAAAAGATTGACCTTGTCACACTTCTTTCTAAATGTTCTTTCTCATCTTGAAGTCTAGAAAACGCAGGAAAGGTCACCCTCGTCACAGTATCCATAAAAAATGTTAGAGGAAGCCTTGCTATTTTTTGTGCAAACGATAATACTCCAATTCCAACAGGCCCTATTATTGCACCTAATACTATCGTCATACCATCATCTTTTAACGTTGCTAAAAAAGTATTAATTTGATAAGGAATACCAAATTTAAAAAGGCTTTTTAGCGTCTCGCGAGAAAATGCAATTCCGGGCTTCCATGGCTCTAGATAATAAATGGTTGCTAGACCAACAATACCTCTAATTAATACTGCCACACTAAAACTGACAAGACCAAAACCATTCATAGCCAATGTGACCAAAACGACATTGTAAATAATTTGTTCTAGAATTTGAGGAAATACTAATTTTACAAATTCCAATTTTCTTTCAAGTAAAACAGACGGTATACTTTTGAAAGAAGATAGCATGAGCGACACGCTTAGCGCGTAGAGGAGCATCCTTCCATCAAAATCAAGCGAATATTTCGATACTAAAAATGGAGTTAACAAAAAAACTATCCCTATTAATATAAAAACCAATATTTGTTGTACTGTAAATGTTGTCTTTAAATCAAGATCAGTCGGTTTTTCTTTTTTTTGAATAAGTGCTGCAGCTAAACCAATGTCAGAAAAATAAACCAGAAAATTAATTATTGCTGAAACAATTGCAAAAACACCAAATTCATATTTTCCTAGATATGCAAATAAAAAAAGTTGGGCAACAAGAGCAATCATTTGAAGTAAAAAAGTTCTACCAGTTAAAACAAGAATTCCACGCACACTCCTTTCTTTGACTATTTCTATTCCAATTTCTTCTTCCACAATCTAAATTGTATCATTTTTGCAATTCAAAAAAGAGAAGTTCTTCTTGGGGACCATAAAGATAATACTGCCTTGAATCTGTTAATCTTAAACCTTTTGGGTAGCTAGCAATTAATTTAAACCTAAGTTTTTCTGCATTTCCCTTAAATCTTGATTTATTAATAACTAAATAAGTTCTATTACCTGCTTCGAGTGCTTCTTTTAGACTCTGTGGGGTGTCCGCTATAATAACACCAACCCCGATAACTACGATATTTGGTAACTTATTTACATATATTTGAAGACCATCTGGAAGTGTACCAAAATATCCTTCTGTTCCAACAACAATTTGTTTTCCAGGATTCTTGGACTCAACAGTCCGTAAATATTCAGATATTTCTTTAATGCCTTGTCCTGCAGTCCATTCTTCCAAGTATCCTGACCGTTCACCGCGTGGTAAGTTTGTTTTTTCTGGAATAGTTAGAAGGTAAAAGTTAAAAATTGAACTTTGAATAATAAACAAAATTATTAACAAATAACTCATGGTTTTCAGCCATTTGATTTGTATTAAAAATATCATTCCAGCCAAAATAAAAAGGTAGGGTAAAGTAAAATATATGTATCTTGCCGTAAATGCTTTTGCAAATTCAGATTGCACAATTACAGGCACTAAAACCCAAATTAAAAGTATTATCGTTTCTTTCGTATATTTTTTTAATCCAAAATATATTCCAATTAAAATTATTGGGATAATTGTTATTGGTCCCATTGAATAAAGCCAAACAAAAAAATCTTTAATATGTGGCACTAAAGGATCAAAAAATCTAGTCCATAGATGGCTAAAAGGTAGCACATAATCTCCAGTTCTTGCAGTAAGTTGAGAAAAATTTGGACCAAGTCTTTGAATATTGTACATAGCAAAAGCTAAAATATAAGTGACACCAAGTCTCCAAATACTTTTCCAATCATACATAATCCAAAAGGTTGGTAATAATAAAGCGATAAACAAGGCTGGAGATTTAGTTAAAGCAGCAAAACCTAAACAAAAACCAGCAAGTAATGCATAATCTAGTCGTTTATATTTTGCAGTTAAAAATGCAAAAATAGCAGTCCAAACTCCAAACATAGACAACATTGAATCAACCAAAGCCATCCTGTCAAAAAAAACGGTAAATGGTGAAATTGCATAGACAAAGACAGAAAACAAAGACACTAATTTGTTTTTAAATAGTAGATATGAAAAAGTAAATATCCCTAAAGTTGTTCCAATCCCTGTTGCCACAGACAATAAACGTCCTATATATAGTGGATCATTAAAATATTTAATAACAAACATTAAAATCCACATATAAAGTGGTTGCTTGCCATCTGAAAGGGGTAAAAACCTTAAAGTTGGCTCTGTTGCCATAACCTGCGCCCATCTGACGTATATAGCTTCATCTACAAAGACAGGGAGAATCGTTAAGTTATAAAGCCTTATCCCTAACCCAATTGCCAAAATAGCAATTAAAATTAACGCTGTTCCTTTCCACTCTTCATATATTTTTTTCATTTTTTTAAATTATACTTTCCTTGTATTGCATTCAGACGGACTTTTAGAAGGTCACGAAGACCTTCCCACGAATCTTTAATTGGATTTACTTTTGTTCCTTCTTTGTGGTGCCAAACAACTGGAACCTCTGCAACTTTTAATTTTAACTTTCTAGCAACATACAAAATTTCCAAATCAAATCCTGCTGACACTGAAGCTCCACTTTGTGACTGTTTATTGTTAAAAATTTGTAAACGTTTAAAAATTTCTTTTGATGCTTCCTTTGTAAAAGCTTTAAAGCCACATTGTGTATCTTTATATGGAAGTTGCAATATAAGATTTCTTAAAATTGAGAATCCAAAGGCCATTGTCTTTCTAATTAATGGAGCTCCTTCTCTCCCTGCACGAGAACCGATAACGACATCGTATTTTTCAGAAAATTTAGGAAGTATTCTTTCAAGTTGATCAATTGGAGTTGCTTGATCCATATCATCGAAAATAACAATGTCTCCTGTTGCTTTTAACATACCTGCAATAACAGTACCGCCTTTTCCTCTGTGTGGTTCCCTTAATACTATAATATTCTTGTGATTTCTTGAAAACTTTTCAGCTAAATCTGCAGTTTTATCTGTAGACCCATCATCTACCACTAATATCTCCCAAAAATACTTTTGATCATTTAGATAGTCGACCATTCCAGAAAGAGCACCTGTTCTTATGTTATTTTCTTCATTAAATGATGGTATTACTATTGAGATTTTCATATTTCACTCTGTATATCCAAACATTGGATCAGTTAAATTAGAGTTTTCACCTTTACAACTTTCATTTACTCCTTCTTCATTATAACGATCATAATCAGGATAGATAAGACCCAAAGATCCAAAGCTTTTATCTATTCTATCAACTAAACTATGAGGAAACACGATTGTATAAACAGGAGACATCGAGATTGGATTATTAACATGCATATTTTCTAACCAAAATAAATATCTGTAACCCAAATTATATCCTGGGCTCGTTATATATGAAATTGAGATGCAGGGATATTTATGTTTTATGCTATCTTCTTTGACATATTTGATTAATTCTGTCTTTTCAATATATCCTTTTTTATCAGAATTATATTTAATAATGAAATTTAAGTTGGCCATAACAAACAGAGCAATTAATATATAAAAAATAACCTTTCCACTTTTTGTTTTTAAAAGTAAAGAAAGACCAATAGAAGCAATTAAAATCCATATAATATTCATACCGTTAAAATAGTATTCAGATACGTTTAATGAATTAACAGAAAAGAAAATTATATATAATCCGAGCCATAAAACAGATACCGTTCCTATAAAGCTATCTATTTTTTTAACCTTAATAAAGTAAATTAACAGACCAGCCAAAAGAACAAATACAAAACTTGGTTTAATAAAAATATTTTTAGAGAAAATACTCATCGTGTTTTTATTGACCAACTGCATTACCCTGTCAAGTTTTGCAAATCCAGTTGAAGTATTCTGAACAAAATCTTTTTTGGTAGTTAATGACAAATAAATTGATTTGGTTTGGCTAAAATTATGGCGGTATTCAAAAAAAATAAATGGTGAACTTGTCGCAATCAACAAAATAAGTCCAGCAACTAACAATTTTAAATTTATATTTTTTCTTATGTAAAATAATGGAATTAAAATTAGTGGTGATAGTGTAATAAGAGCCAAATTTAGATGCCAAATGAGTCCAATTAATAATGCCCATAAAACAAAGCCCTTTAGTTGTTTATTCTTGTATATCAAAAATAAACTATATAAATACCAAACTGTCCAAAGCATAACGGGCATAGTTGGAGCAACTTCACGATCAGTAAAGACGATCAAAACAGATACTGCATAAATAAATGATCCAATTAAACCAATCTTTGAATTAGCTATTTTGCCAAAGACGAAATAAACACTATATGTAGTAAAAACACCTAAAATTATTGGTAAAAAAATCGATCCTAATGGATTCATTTTTGTAAGTAAGTAAAAAGGTATTTGCATGTAATAAAAAAGTGCACCAATAAAAACACCTTGACTGGAAGTTTCTTGTCCAATCAATCGAAAATGATGATTTATTAAAATGTCTTTAATAATCCAAGATGCAATATCTTGATCATGAGAAAAAACATAAAAAGACTTAAAATTATAAACACGTAGAAAGAAAGCTAAAATTAAAATTGAGATTAGTATTAATTTTGTTTTCATTTAATTGATATTCTTTCTCTTTTTTGTACTGTTATCGCACCGAATTTTAGTTCAGTTGCCACTCTACCAATTTTTTCTTGACGATCGAGCCAAGCCTCAAGCCTTTCAGGATGAGGAGGATCATCCTCATATAAAGTATAAAGTAATTTTACTTGACTATCTTCTTGTTTTACATCTTTCCATAAAAATAAATAATCATATGAATATGAAATTACTGGCGGTACATAAACATCAATATTAAATTTACTACTATTTGAATCGTTTGAGATATAATCAACGGCTTGTAATTGGTTAACAAACCCGAGGCTGTTTGGACTGTTTGACTTATCTAGTAACTTAAAATTGAGTGGATAATAATTGTTTCGAAGAAATAATATCAGAAAAAAAATGACAAATGTTTTCCCTAGTAAATTCATTTTCCACAGCTTACCCAAGATAAGACTGGTTAAAAATATGTAAATCATATAATATCCAGTCAAATAATATTCATAAAAATTATTATTATTACCTTGATAAAAATAAAGTCCAACAAATGGGGATCCTAAAAGGATTAAAATAATTCTTGTAAATTTATTTTTATATAGTGATGGTAGGTAAAAAATAAATGCTAGAAAGATAAATGACAAAAAAACAACTTCTGTTTTTCCTCTTGAATGAAATAATTTAGTAGAAAAAGAATCGTAATAAAAAAAGGTTCTCTCTTTTAAAAAATTGACTGATGGTAATACAAAACTTTTTTCTTCAACAAAATTTTTTGCAATTCCTTGCCTTAAGATTCCATCATGTTTAATGTCAAAAACTAAAAGTGGAGAAAGTGTTACAAAAAATAATACTATTGATGTAAATAATGTTTTTAAATTAGGTTTATTTTTCCAATTTAAAATTAGGAAAATTAAAATTGCCGGAACATAAAATAATTCACCTGAAGAGCCAAAACTAAAAAGGGAAAGTCCTGTAACAACAGCTACCACATACCAACCGTATTGTTTGCCTTTTAGTACCAAATACATTCCTAGAATTAAAAACATTGATAATAAAAGCATTGGTGTGGGATTACTTAACCATCTACTAGCCATTACTAAATAATATGAAAATGAAGCCAATATAACTGATATCAATGCACTTTGTTTGTTTTGAAATTTAGATACTAGATAATATATAAGCCATATGGCAACAACTGATGTAAATATTAAAAATACAGTTGGATAAATTGGATTGCCCTGTCCCAAATAATAAAATGGAGTTATAAGATAGTAATAAAATGGTCCTCTAAAAACTCCTGCAAGACCTGTTGTTGGTCCTATTAAAAATAATTTGCCATTATGAATTAAGTCCCAAATAACCAAAGCATCACGCCCTTGATCGTAATGAAAAGCAAGAAGTGAATTAATATTAAGGATTCTCAAAAAAAAGGCGGATATCAATATTAAAAAAACACTAATTTTTATTCGCATACTTTCTACATACACTCAATACT
>ERZ1292625.596-Hain-H41-01um-R1-596-length-52079-cov-25_pt1 | contig 14499 bp, 14 predicted proteins | sample MGYA00564400_ERZ1292625 | MGnify/ENA primary metagenome ERZ1292625 (study PRJEB36523, sample SAMEA6512639) | groundwater metagenome | collected 2019-01-08 | study: AquaDiva: Metagenomics assemblies of 32 groundwater samples | reverse complement strand
TGGCCCGGGAACAACAACGCGCAGGTCAAGTTCCGGATAAGCATGAAGTTCCGGGTGCTGGAGCCGAACTTATATGTCCTCAAGTATAACCTTTTTCCGGCCTATGCCGCCTATACGCAGAAGTCACTCTGGAACGTAGGGCAGCAGTCAGGGCCTTTTGAGGAAAGCAATTATAACCCGGAGTTTTTTTTGGATTATTCGGTCAACGCCGTGATCATCGGCCGGTTTAAACTGCGCACCATAGTTATAAGTCCCATCGAGCACGAATCCAACGGTCTCGCCGGCGTCCAGTCACGAAGCTGGAACAGGCAATATGTTCTGATCAAGTTCGGACTCGAGTCGAAGGAAAAACTGAAAGTAACGAATTCCTTCCTGTCGGACAAGGCGTTATTGTACGTCAAACTCTGGCAGGCCTCGGGTTATTCCGACCAGGACGCCTATCTTCAATCTATCGGCAGCAACGATACATTCCTCGACTACATGGGGCGGGGAGAGCTCGGGCTCAGCGTCAGGAACTTTCTCTGGGGCGGAAGCTTAAGGGACCATCAACTGGATATAAAAACGCCGGTATTCCGTGACAAACGCAAAAATTCTTACGAATTCGAATTCCGGCAGCAGCTTCCGAACATGAATTTCGCGCTGTACCTGCAGTATTGGTACGGCTACGGAGAAACCCTGCTGCGCTTCGATCAGTTCGGACGCAGAGGTTTTGTCGGGCTCTCTTTTTCTTATTAAAGGCAATACCAAGGAGAGGCTAATGAAAACAAGTTGCGGCGAAAGTCCGGAAGTACTTTCAGGCATAAATGGCCGCTCGTGCTCAAAGGGGGGGCGGAGAATGATGAGCGCGACGAATGCATTCCGTTGTTCAGGATGGATGGGGCGTCCGGTTGCCTTGTGCTCACTCGCCCTCGGCCTCCTGCTCCTTCCCGGCGCGTTCAGATCGGAAGAACAGACAGCCGCCGCTCTCCAGCCGCGAAGCGAGGCATTGAGGCCGGGAGAAATACTGACCTACGATGTCAGCTGGTCTAAGATCGTCACGGCAGGGACCGCGATCATGGAGATCAAAGAGGGAACGCTGCCTGATGGGAAACAGGTCCTCAGGTTCATCGCGACGACACGCTCCGCGGGCCTGGTGGACAAGTTCTACCGGGTGAACGACAGGCTTGAGAGCGTCTTTGACCCGGCGACCATGCAAAGCCTCAAGCTCAGCCTCAACGCAAGCCATGGCAAGAAAAAGAGACGCCGTGAACTGGTCTTCGACCAGGTAAAGCAAACAGTCATCAGCACGCTGAACGACGACCCGCCGGAGACCATAGTAATACCCGATCAGGTGCAGGACTCCTTGTCGTCGCTCTACTACCTCCGGACGCGGGATAGCCTCATCGTCGGCAAGACAATTTTCATAGAAGTTCACGACAGCGGCAAGAACTGGTCCGTTGAGGTTCAAATCCTCGGCAGGGAGAAAGTGAAGACGCCGGCCGGGGAGTTCGCTACGATCAAGGTCAGGACCTTTCCCAAATACGAGGGGGTCTTCATGAACAAGGGAGAGATCTTCATCTGGCTCACGGACGACAGCCGGAGAGTCCCGGTTCTCATGAAGAGCACCATCTCCATCGGGTCCCTCGTGTCCACCCTGAGGTCGATGGAACAGGGTAAGGACATAAGTGGACTATGATGTGAAACGCCGGAGAGCGTCCGCGCCTGACAAGCCGGTGCAGTCGGTGTTAATAAAACACCGGGGGGAACATCATGGGCAAGGTGCTTGCACTGCTGGTTTTTATTCTATTGGCTCTTGCGTCGGTGGCCGGTTATATCTTTCTCACCGGGAAAATCAATGCCGGGGAAAGACAAATGGCCGCTGGTCAAATAAAGCATGATAAAGGACAGACCGCACTCGATAAGGGCAAGGTCAAGTTGGAGGCCGGCAAACAAGAGCTGTCAGAGGGCAAGAAGGAGTATGAACAGGCTAAGGACAGCTGGTTCCTGGTGTTTGCCGACAAACTGCTGAAAGGCGGAGAGGGCTTCAAAGATGCTGAAAAAAAGATCGCCGAAGGAGACAAGCAGGTTGCCAAAGGAGAGCACAAGGTTAACGTTGGGGAAAGACGACTTGATATCGGCGAACTGGAACTGAGCCATGGAATGGAGCTGATGAGGCTGGCCAAGGGCGCACGCGTTGCCTGTGCGGTCGGGGCTGTTTTTTTTACCGCGCTGTCGATTCTGCTGGGGTTCTGGTGGAGGCGATCGCTGTCCCGGCTCTTTAGGCAAACTGATGCCTAAGCGCTGCCAGCTGATGCGTTATGTTAGGCGCCTAATTCCGGCAAGCAGCCCTGGGTTCTGCTGCGATCCTCTCAGGCTACGCCGACCGGAGCGGGGAGGAAGATCATGAATGGGTCAATCAATCGGATGTCGGCTGTGGTCTCCATAGTCAAGGATCCGGAGAGGGAGGTCCCCATGGGAGTTCGACGTGTAGCATTGTTTGCAGTGCTGATGTTTGTGAATCTTTCCGCAGTCGCCTTTGCCCAAGCACCATGCCCAGGAATTCACGTGAAGATTCTGAACATAGAAAACAGCACGGGAACCGTAGCGTGTGCGCTTTTCGAATCACCCGTTGGCTTCCCCACTGAGTTTCTGCACTCGGCAACGAATGTTATGATAATAAAGATCCGGAAGGCGCAAGCGCGTTGCGACTTTGAAGACATTCCGCCGGGAATGTATGCGATGGTCGTCATTCATGATGCCAATATGAACGGCAAGCTCGATACCAACTTGCTGGGTATCCCCAAGGAAGGCTACGGTTTTTCAAACGATGCAAAAGGCTTGATCGGCGCGCCTTCGTTTTCCGCCGCCAGCTTCACGTATGACGGGCAGAACATAGATCTGACGATGAGCTTGCATTACTGACTGTTAAGGCAAGGGTCCGGAAAGGAGATTCTGCGAGGGGAGGGTCGTCATGCTCATGATATTGAACAGGATCAAATTCAAGATTTCCAGTCTCGTGCTCGTCCTGCTCGTCGCGGTCACCGTCGCTTTGTACCTCATCACCGTCGCGATCATGCACCGCCACATTCTGAACGAGGTCCTCAAGCGTTCGGAAGCCCTGGCGAAGAGCATTGCGGCATCGGCGGGTTACAGCATGCTTGCAAAGGACTTCCTCGGCCTCGACAACATGGTCTACAAAATGCGCGAGTCGAACCGGGACGTGGAGTTCCTCTACATCGCCGACACACGCATGAAGGTCATCGCCCACAGCGATATATACAGTACCGGGAAACAGATGCGCCTTGCCCAGGGCAGCGTCCTGCACCGGCGTCCCGACGGGACCACGATCACGGAGCTATCGGACCCGCCTCCCGGGCTTCTTGTAATAGCCGGCCCCATCGTCCTTATGAACAAGCGGCTCGGTACGGTCGTCCTCAGCGTGAACAGCTCGGTCCTGCAGGACGCCCAGCGCCTGGTCCGGGCAAGGATCATGGCGGCGTTTGCCGCCGTGTTTCTCCTGGGAATAGCCGGCAGCGTCACCCTCTCGTCGTTCCTGACAAGACCCATTCGGGAGCTCTCCACAGGGGTGGAGGAGCTCAAGGCGGGAGAGGGGAGCCGCCGGCTCAAGGTCTATTCGTACGACGAGCTCGGGAAGTTGACGGAAAGCTTCAACGAGATGACCGCGCTCATCAGCGACCAGCGCGGCCGGCTGATCAGGTCCGCCAAGGACCTGGAAGAATCGTGCGTGGCCACGATACGGGTCCTTGCCGCGGCCAGCGACGCGAGGGACCCCTATACCCACGGTCATTCGGTGAGGGTTTCCGTGCTGTCGATGCTTCTCGGCAGAGAGCTCGGCCTCGACGCGAAGGACCTGGAAAAGCTCGAGGTCGCCTGCCTTTTTCACGATATCGGGAAGATCAAGATTCCGGACGCGATCCTTCGCAAACACGGCAAACTGGACCCCATTGAATTCCGGGAAATGATGCGGCATACCGAATACGGGGCCGACCTTCTGAGCAAAGCGCCGTCGCTCCACAAGTATATCCCCCCGGTCAGGCACCACCATGAGTGGTTCAACGGGAGCGGTTACCCCGACGGGCTGCAAGGCGATGCCATCCCGCTGGCGGCCTCCATCCTCTCCATAGCCGACACCTATGATGCCATGACGTCCAACCGGCCGTACCGGAACGCCTTTTCGGAAGCAAAGACTTTTGGCGAGCTCGAGAGCTTCTCCGGCAGGCAGTTCGATCCCGAACTTGTCAAAGTGTTTATCAGGATCATGGAGAGGCATGTCGTGGGAAGAACACAGAACGAGCGTATAGCGGAATGATAAAGCTTCGTTCCAACAACAGTGCGGTACTTTTTGTTGCCGTGCTTCTGCTCCTGCCGGCCTGCATACCCCAGAAAAAAGCGGCGGTCGAGCTCACGCTCAGGGAATCGGAGCAGGATATCAGGAAGGGCGATTTCGACGGCGCCCTGGGGGTCTACGGCGCCGCGCTTCGAAAATACCCCGGCGACCGCGGGTTGCTCAAGTATTATCTCGAGGCCGCTGAAGATATCCGGGATGCGGCCGACGACGCCTTCGACAAGGAGGAGTTCGCCGTATCGGGGCGGACCTACGCTGTCCTGCTCAGAAACTACCCGCATTTAAAGGAGATCGCCAGGGACCTGTCCTTCGACAGGAAATATCTTCGTGCCAGGTTGCAGGAGTGCTCGGACCGCCTTTCCGAGCGCGCCCTGACGAAGTACCGGCAGGGCAATCTCTCCGCCGCGATCTCCCTCTGGAAGAGCATCCTCGAATTCGAGCCGGGGAATGCCGTCGTCAAGAAGGCGATCGATACGGCAACGACCCAGTTGAAGAACCTTGAGCGAAAAACCGAATAACATAGCGTTCGCAGGTTGGGCAACGCATTCCCGCCGACGAGGCGCCGCTCCGGCGGACAAGGCAGGGGAGGAGAGCACAGTGGACGTCGAATACAAACGCAATGACAGCACCATGGGACTTTTTCAATAACCTGCTGAGCTGATGTGCGCGGATTTTAATAGCCGCAGGAGGGAAAAATGGGCACCATAATTCTTGTTGTTGTTGTAATTCTCATCGTTGGAACTTTTTCAGTACAAAACGCGGCGCCGGTCTCCATCTCATTCCTGTCCTCACATTTCGACGCGTCTCTTGCCGTGATTGCGTTGCTTTTTTTTCTGGCCGGCATGATCGCCGGGATGGCCGTGCTGTCCTGGGTACGAGTGCGGCGGTCGGCAAGAAAGAAAAATGAGCAGGACCAGAAGCGGTCGAAGAGCGAGAGACCATTATAGTCGAATGAGGGTAAGCATGACTCTCAAGAGAAAAAAAGTCCTCTTCATGACAACGGGCGTAATCACCCTTGTCGTCTGTGCGATCATCCTCGCCCTCCTGCTCAATATCCAAGCCTTTAAACCGCAGATCGAGGCGGCCGCGTCGAATGCTCTGGGAATGGATGTCCGGATCAAGGGCAGGTTGGGCATCGCTCTTGTTCCGGGTTTCGGCATATCGCTGAAGGACGTCAGCGTGCGGAACAGGGGAGCGGATATAGTTGCCGTTGAGAAGATGAGGATAGGGCTGAAGCTCATCCCCCTTACGAGGCGCGAAGTCCGGATAAGCCGGGTCGGGCTTATCAAGCCGGTCTTCTCCATAGTCCGGTATAAAAACGGGACGTTCAATTTTGAAAAACCGGGACGCACGCTAACGGAAAAGCTCCTTGACGTAACAAAGTCATCCATTTCGCAGGGGAACCTTATTTTTACTGATGAAAGATCCGGCAAGAGGGTCGAAGTGGACGACTTCGATGCGACCATACGAAACCTTTCGTACAGCGGGACGGCCGGCGCGGAACCATTCAAGAACAGCGCATTCGCCGGGGATATCAGATGCAAGACACTCTTGATCAACAACTTCACCCTGACAAACCTTGTGATGAGAACAGCAGCGGGAAACGGAATGCTTGATATAAACCCGGTCAGTATGCACATCTTCGGCGGGACCGGGAAGGGGAGCATTCATGTGGACGTGACGGGGGCGTCGCCTCATTACCGGCTCATCACTGCTCTTGACCGGTTCAGGATCGAGGAGCTGATTCAGGCATCCTCGCCCGGGAAGATCCCCCGGAAAAGCATAGAAGGGACAGCTGACTTTTCCGCGGACCTGACGGCAACGGGGAAGAGCGCGGATGAGGTGAAACGATCGCTCAACGGCGACCTTTCTTTGAACGGGGAGAACCTTATGCTCTACAGCTTAGATATCGATGCCCTTATCCCGAAGTACGAACGAAGCCAGAACTTCAACCTCGTGGATGTAGGGGCGTTCTTCCTCGCGGGCCCCTTCGGGCCGGTACTCACCAAGGGCTATAATTTTGGAAGTCTTTACGAAGAGTCGCAGGGCGGAAAAGGGACCATCAAAAAACTCGTCTCAATCTGGAAAGTAAAAAAGGGCATTGCCGAGGCGACCGATGTGGCCCTTGCCTCAAAAAAACACCGGATTGCCATGAAGGGTGGATTGAACTTCAACAACGACCGGTTTGTCGACGTAACCGTAGCGGTCCTCGATAAACGAGGGTGCGTTGTTTACAGCCAGAAAGTGCACGGGCCGTTCCGTAAACCGCAGATCGAGAAGGTAAGTATCTTTAAATCAATTGGGGGATCCGTGTCGAACGCGCTGGCGGATGCGTGGAAATTCATTCAGGGTGGAGAGTGCGCGGTATTTTACTCGGGTTCGGTGGCTCAACCCGAGGGATAAGCATAGCGCGGCCGGAGGCCGCGTTATGGATATGTAATTTTTCTATGGTATAGGGCACTCAATGTGTTAAAATATTACATATTCAACTTTTTAACGAATGATGCGCGATACCGGGAGAACACATGGCCAAAAAGCGACCACCGGATAGACGTCCATCGAAGGACGTCAAAAAGGGGTTACCTCTCAAAAAGGGCCCGATTGCCGGCAAAGGCGGTAAGAACACCGGGCCGGCAAAATCCTCTTCCACACGCGCGACCAGCCGCGTAATAGAGAGTCCGTCTGCAGAACAAGACCGACCGAACGAGAAATCGTTTCTTCTTGTCGGGATCGGCGCCTCCGCGGGAGGGCTGGAAGCATTCACGAAGCTGCTGGAGCATCTTCCGCCTCACACGGGCATGGCGTTCGTGCTCGTTCAACACCTTGCCCCCACCAAAGACAGCATTCTGGCTGAACTCCTTTCAAAAGCGACTTCCATGCCGGTACGGGAGGTACAGGACGGCATGACCGTGGAACCCGACCATGTATACGTCATTCCGCCCAATACGGCGCTGGCCGTTTTCCACGGCGTGCTCCGGCTTCTGCCGCGCGCCGAAACCCATACCCAGCATATGCCTGTTGATTCTTTTTTCCGGTCTCTTGCCGAGGACCAGGGACAGAATGCCGTCGGTATCATCCTTTCGGGGACCGGGTCCGACGGCTCTCAGGGGATTCGGGCCATAAAGGCAGAGGGCGGGATCGTCATGGCCCAGGACGAACAATCGGCAAAATACAACGGCATGCCCAAGAGCGCTGCGGCAACCGGCGTTGTTGACTATGTCCTGCCACCTGAAAAAATAGCCGCTGAGCTGAAGAGGATCAGCCGCCATCCCTTCCTGACCCTTCACACAGCCATGAAGACCGGCCCGCTGCTTCAGGCGGGAGAGAACGATCTGAACAAAATATTCATGCGGATCAGAACGGCCACGGGCGTGGATTTCACGTATTACAAACAGGCAACGATACTGCGCAGGATCAGCCGGCGCATGCTTCTGCACAAGATAGATGCATTGGAACAATACGTCCGTTATCTGCAGGAGAACCCAACAGAGGTCGGGATCCTGTACCAGGACATCCTCATCAATGTTACTTCTTTTTTCCGGGAACCGGAGACCTTCACTGCGTTAAAGAACGTCGTGTTCCCGAGCATCCTTGAGAACAGATCATCCGATACACCTCTCCGGGTATGGGTCCCGGGATGCTCGACAGGAGAGGAGGCGTACTCTCTCGCAATGTGTTTCTCGGAATTCATCAAAGAGCAGGACGTTTCCCATCCGATCCAGTTCTTTGCATCGGACATTGACGAGACGGCCATTGAAAAGGCCCGCCAGGGTCTTTACCCGGAAAACATCCTCCAGGATGTTTCTCCGGAACGGATCCGGCGTTTTTTTGTAAAGACGGAACACGGATACCAGATCAGCAAACCGATCAGGGAACTGTGCATATTCGCCAGGCAGAACCTTATCAAGGACCCGCCGTTCTCAAAGATGGACCTGATCAGCTGCAGGAACCTGATGATCTATTTCGGCCCCCTGCTGCAAAAAAAGGCGCTCCCGATCATGCACTATGCCCTCAATCCGTCCGGTTATCTCATGCTGGGAAAGTCCGAGTCCATCGGCGAGTTTGCGGACCTTTTTTCTCTGGTCGACAAAAACAGCAGGATCTATTCCAAAAAGACATCATCGTCGGAACTGCACTTCGACGGGGAGCGGGGTCAGGTGAGAGAAAAGGCCGCTGTGAAGAAAAAGGCGGAAGAGCCCGCCGCAGGCGGGACCGACATCCAGAAAGAAGCCGACAACATCATCCTGAACAGGTACAGTCCCGCGGGACTGGTCATTAATGAGGACATGGATATTCTTCAATTCCGCGGGAACATCACCCCCTATCTGAAACCCCAACCCGGCAAGGCAAGCCTCAATCTCATGAAGATGGCCGGTGAAAGCCTCGCCATGGAGCTGCGGGCCCTCATCCGCCAGGCCCGCGGAAAAGACGTTGCCGTCAGAAAAGAAGGAATAAAGGTCAGGCATAACGGCGTCGTCATGGGCGTAACTATTGAAGTGATCGCGTTTAAGACCCGTGATTCCCAGGAGCGTCTTTTTCTGGTCATTTTTGAGGATAGCGCCGCGCCGACGGCGCGGGACTCGAAAAAGCAGGGAAACGCCTTGGCAAAGACAAAAGGCCGGTCCCGGGAGGACCAGGTTGCCCCGCTGGAGCGCGAGCTTGCCGCCACACAACAGCATCTGAAGACGATCGTTTCGGAACATGAGGCGTCTACCGAGGAACTGAAGGCGCTCAATGAAGAGGTGCAGTCCAGCAACGAAGAGCTGCAGAGCATCAACGAGGAGCTCGAAACGTCCAAGGAAGAGCTTCAGTCCACCAATGAAGAACTGAGCACCGTGAACGACGAGCTCCAGAACCGCAACGAGGAAATAACGCAGAGCAACAACGACCTGGTAAACGTCTTAAGCGGCGTCGATATACCGATCCTGCTGATCGGGAATAAACTGCAGATCAGGCGCTTTAATGCATCGGCGGGTAAGGCGCTGAACCTTATCACCACCGATATCGGGCGGCCTATTTCCGACATCAGGCCCAATATCAATGTCCCGGACCTTGATACGTTGATCCTTGAGGTGGTCGACTCCCTGACGATCAAGGAACAGGAGATCCAGGACACGCAGGGCCGCTGGCACTCCATGACGATACGGCCGTACAAGACCGTTGACAACAGGATCGACGGCGCAATAGTGACCCTCGAAGACATCAACGACCTGAAGCAGGGCATGCTGCGCATCCAGGAAGCCCGCGATTATGCCGAAGCGATCGTCGAGACCGTACGGGAACACCTGATCGTGCTGAACAAGGACCTGCGCGTGGTCACCGCGAACCAGGCGTACTATAAGAACTTCGCAGTAACACCGGAGGTGATTAAGAACAAATATATCTACGATATTCAGGACGGTCTCTGGAACATGCCGAAGCTCCGGCTGCTGCTTGAGGAGATCATCCGGGATAACAAGGAGTTCCGCGACTTCGAGGTCAATTACGCCGTACCCGGCGCCGACCGCAGGATCATGCTGCTGAATGCGCGAAGGGTCGCCCGGGAAGAGCAGTTGATCCTTCTTGCCGTCGAAGACATTACCGCGCGGCGGATAGCGGAAGAGGAGCGGGAGAAGATCCATCTTGAACATAGGGAAGCGCTTTCCAAGGTCAAGAAGCTGGCCGGAATGCTTCCGATCTGCGCAAATTGCAAGAAAATTCGCAATGACGAAGGTTATTGGGAGCAGATCGAAGCCTATATCAGGGATCATTCCGAGGCGGAATTCAGCCACGGCTTATGCCCGGAATGCGCGACCAAATTGTATCCGGGAATCGATTACAGTCAGTTTAAGGAAAAATAACTTTATCGCTCTGCCCGGTGTTCAGGATAACACCGTTCAGTGCACAGCCGGCGGGCCGCCGGGGGCAGGACAAGGTGAAACAGCGGGGAAAACAAAGGGGAATGTGAACCTTGCGTGAATCGCCGCGTGCCGAAGGGGGACACCCGGTGCCGCGAGAGGCCGGCGCCATGAGGCCCCGGCCTGCCCGGCCGCACGGTTTCCGCTCTGTGAAAAAACCTGCGGGCTGCTAATCGTTTGCGTGGGGGACGAATTCGATGTCCGCCACGATCGATCCGACCTCGTCGAGGTAGGGGATGTCGTGTTCCGGGTCGCAGATATAGGCGACCATAAGGGCCCGGGTCTTGTCCACGATGAACCAGATGCGCCAGTGGGCGGGCTGGTCGCCCTCTTTATAGGTGTAATCCACGGTCGCCATGCCCGTGTCGCCCCGGTCTTCCGCTTTTATCGCTTCGCGCGGGAAGGGGACATCCCGCTCTTCGAGGGTGTCTTCGAGAAGCATCCTGGCTGCCTCGGACGGGCGCATTCGGACATCGTCTCTCTCGATAAACGAAAGCTGCACCATGCCGGGCCACCCTTCTTTCTCCAGCAGCACATATCCCATGTCTTCGCGGTCAACCCAGCCGTCGGGTAGGTAAAGATTGATCCATCGTTCGTACGTGATTTTTCTGCCCATAATTCCAATCATTCTAACGAAAGGGCGGGAAGCAGTCAAATGAGTTTCGCAAATAGGGGGGAAAAAACTGTTTATATGTATCGCAATTCCTGAAGTATCGTAAGGACCGCTTCTGTCGCGGCCGGAGGGCCGGCCTGACCGTCCACGGTCAATTCCGGCCGGAGGGGCGGTTCATAGGATGACTGGACGCCCGGTACGGTGGCCGCCGTTCCCCGCGCTGCTGCTGCGTAGATCCCCTTGGGGTCACGTGCCATGCAGACCGCTGCCGGGCAGTCTACGAATACCTCGGCAAACTTGGCGATGAGCGAGCGGGCATGGTCCCGGTAGGCCCGTTTGTTCCCGGTGGCGTCGAATATGACGTTTACGCCGCTCCGGGCAAGCAGTTCCCCGATCTGAACGAGCATCCGGTAGAACCGGTCGCGCTCGTCAGGGCTGTAGGTGGGACCGGGAGTCAGGATTTTTCTCATTTCGTCCGACTCCAGCACCACCGCGGTCACGCCGCGCAGTGCGAGCTTCCTGACCAGCTCCCTGGTTATGGAGCTTTTACCCGAGGCCGGGAGGCCCGTTATCCATATGCCGAAGCCCTGGGCTGTGCTCATTGAAGGTACCTGTTGATTGACGCGGGGTCGAACCGGTTGGCCGCGAGGACATTCTGAATAAAATTGAACAGGGCCCTGCGTACGCCTGCCTGCAGGTTCGGATACCAGACGGGGCTTGCTATGACAAGGCCGCGCCAGGCGTAGAACGGCGCGATGACGTCGAGCATCTCGCGATCCCCTGTTCCGGCGAGGTAATTTTCCCAGAACAGGGCGAACATCTTTTCCATATCTCCTTCGAGCCTCCCCGTGCGCTGGAGGGAGAAGAACAGGTAATTGATGGTCATGGTGGAGACGTCGTCGGCCGGGTCGCCCCACTCGCCGCGGGAACGGTCCAGGACCGTAAAGTCCGCGCCCTCGCGGAACAGGATGTTCCAGGGGTGAAAATCCCCGTGCACCCGGCAGAGGCGGTGGGAGCGGTCTTTGACGCGCCAGCGCCACTCTGCGCAGAGAAGCTCGATCCGCTTCAGCAGTGCCTGGTCGATAAAGTCGAAGGACGGGGGGTAATTGTCGATGAGGCCCATGATGCATTCCCCGTGGCCCAGGAGGTCCCGGATGCGCCGCGCGTAGAGGGGCGGAGCATCGAGTTTCCCCGCATGGATCTCCACAAGGTAGTCGGACAGGCTGCGAACGCGCTGAAAGTCCAGCTCCGTCGTTCCCCCCCCGTCCCTGATCCGCTCAAGGTCTTTGAAATAACCCTTTCCGACAACGAATTCCGTGAGGAGAAAGAACTCCTCGGCCCTGCCGGTGGAGATGATGTTGCCCGTATCGAGGAAGGCCCCGCTGTCGAGGGAGCGCACGTGGCGCGGGAGATTGTTGAACGCGGAGTGTTCCCAGAGGATGGCCTGGGCCCGGTCGGAGAAGTGGTCGTGGCCGTAGGAAGAGGGGGACATGGTTTCGAGCACGGCTTTTTTCCGCTCCCCGGCAACGTCATATTCCAGAAAGAGCGGCGTGCCGTACCCGAAGCCCTTGAGCGTGTCGCCTTCCTCCTGTTTTCCCCGGCTGCTCATGGAGAGCACGCGCACCGGCTTGGCGTAGAGCGTCCGGAGGTATTCCTCAACCGCCTGGAGCGTGATGGTGGGCATGGAGACCTCAGAGAGGATGCATGATGCACGATTCATGATGCAGGACGATACAGGGCACCCTGGCTTTATTGTACCATGATTTTAGCGGGCTGGAAGTTTTCTGATCCGGATTTTCCGGAGGTCCGCAACAATCGGGAGATTGCCGCCGTCTCGCAACGTGTATCTTGCATCATGCATCTTGCATCTGGAGTCAATTCTCCGCTCCCAAGCGCCGCAGACTGGGCATGTTGATGGGAAGCGGTTCTCCGGGGTCAATGACGCTGTCTCCGTAGCGTATGAGGCGGGACTGGCCGGGCATTTTTTTGCTGTACGTAATGATCAGCCTGCCGATGACCTGATTGATTTCCGGCGTGGGTTCACCGTTCAGGAGGGCCACAGGCCCGGGGAACCCCTGGGGCGTGAACAGGTGATAGCCGTGGAGGGCCAGCGCCATGAGCGCCTTGTTCTCTCCATTGTCACGGCCCAGAACGATCCTCGTGGTCGCATCGAGCTTGAAGTGGCGTCCGATGGTGAGCATCTTGATATCGTGGGGCGTGACCGGACGGTTTTCCGCGAAGAGGTCCCGCAGCTTTTCGGAAAAGTTCTTGTCCGTGAGCAGACAGCCCCCGGCCGGCGTGGAGTATCCCTGGATGCCGTACCGTTCGGCAAGGAGAAGCTGGACGCTTCTCGACCGGCCGCTGATGCCGAGGAGCAGATCTCTCCGGAGCAGGCCGTCCTGCTCGGCTTTGGTCGGCGGCAGGAGCGTCGCCGAAAGGGGGCGGACGATCAATCCCTTCATGTCCGCGTCCCGCTCGATCAGGTGGAGGGTGTCGCGGCGCTGGGACATGGGGCGCTGGCCGAGCACCTCGCCGGTGACGACGAAGGGAGCGCCTGTCTCCTCCATCACGTCCTTTGTTTTTCGGAGCATGAATATCTTGCAGTCGATGCAGGGATTGATGTTTTTTCCGTACCCATGTTTCGGGTTCCTGATGAGTTCGATGTACTCCTGGCTCATGTCCATGACGCGGAGTTCCATGCCCAGGGCCTTCGAAACGCTCGCCGCATGGGTGCTCTGCTCGTTCCCGTAGGTCTTTGAGAAAGCGGACGTGAAGTACAGGCCCAGAACGTCGAACCCCTGCTCCATGACCACCCGGGCAGCGAGCACGCTGTCCAGGCCGCCGGAGATGAGCGCGATTACTTTTTTACCCACTGAAAATCCTCCCCCAGGACGCGGTATAATAACCGGTGAGTTTTGATTTCGCAAGAGTTAATAAGGGGCGGTATTATTGACAAGGGGCGACGGCTATGATAGCATGAAGTTGCAGTTCACCGAAGAAAGGAAGGCCTGCCCATGCGCCGGAGCAAGAAGGAGATTAAAGACGTTCAGGTGATCATCGCGCTGCTTCACGCGTCGCCCGTGGGCAGACTGGGGACCGTGGGAAAGGACGGCCGGCCCATGGTGAAGCCGCTGAACTTTGTTTATCACGACGGGAAGATTTATTTTCATACGGCGCGGGAAGGGGAAAAGATAGACGACATAAAACGTGATGGACGCGTCTGCTTCGAGGTGGACCTGCCTATCGCCTTCGTCAAGGGACAGCCGGACAATCCCTGTGGGGCCAAATACCTCTACCGCAGCGTGATCGTCCAGGGCCGGGCTTCCCTCGTCGAGAACCGCGAAGAGAGGCTCGACGCGCTGTCTGCGCTCATGAGAAAGTATCAGACCGAAGGCGAATACGGCGAGCTCCCTCCGGAAAAACTGGCCCTCACCGGCGTGGTCCGCATCGACATCGAGGAAATGACGGGCAAGGAGGACCTGGGAAAGGACCATCACCGGGAGGTCGTGCTCAAGATGCTTCGAGAAGGGGCAGCGCTTCCTGTTTTCCTCGACCCTTGATCCTTGCCCTTTGCCCTTTGCCTACTGCCTACTGCCTACTGCCTACTGCCTACTGCCTCCTGCCTCCTGCCTACTGCCTACTGC
>ERZ1292625.2975-Hain-H41-01um-R1-2975-length-14499-cov-4_pt1 | contig 14499 bp, 5 predicted proteins | sample MGYA00564400_ERZ1292625 | MGnify/ENA primary metagenome ERZ1292625 (study PRJEB36523, sample SAMEA6512639) | groundwater metagenome | collected 2019-01-08 | study: AquaDiva: Metagenomics assemblies of 32 groundwater samples | reverse complement strand
CCAATCTTCGTCCCGGTACCGAGAATGTGCCCCTCATTGTCGGCTGCGCCAGGGCCATTCTATTGGCGCAAAGGCACGCCGAAGCACGCAGTCAAAAAGTTTCGCAATTGCGAGACTCATTCATAAACGAACTCGAAACGATAGAGGGGCTTAGGCTAAACGGTTCAAGAACCGAACGATTGGCCAACAACGTTAATGTTTCCATACCTGGCCTCGATACGGAGTACGCGGTAGTGGTATTGGACCAAGCCGGCGTAGCTTGTTCTACCAAAAGCGCTTGTAGCGGCGCAGGAAGCGGCCGCTCGGAGGTTGTATATAGCATGACAAAAGATGAAGACCGCGCCAATTCCACCATTCGTTTTTCGCTTGGTGAAGACACTACCGGTAGAGAATTGAAACAAGTGGTAGAGGTTCTTCGCGAACATGTGAAGCGGATGAAGTCTTTTTCTTCTAAACAAGGAAGCGCACTTTGACCCAGCGGCTTTTTTGTTGCAATATATAGAGGAAAGTCAGTGTAATTCTGCGATTCGGGAATGAATTTAAATGGCGGCGTGTCTTTCTAGTGGTGTTACTTTTTCACTTTCAACTTTTAGCTTTAAACTTGAAACATGCCTAATTTTCACAACTTCACCTCAAGAGCCAAGGAAGCGATTCGCAAGGCTCACGAACTGGCAATCGAACGAGGACAAAATCACGTCAGCCCGGTCCACCTACTGGCGGCGCTCGCCATGCAAGACGAGAGCACGGTAATCTCGGTACTTGACCGGCTCGACATAGACATAATCAATTTCACCGACCTGCTGATTGAAGCGCTTGAAGGGCCGGAGATTTCGAGTACCGTCTCGCAATCTTATCAGCTTTACCTGACGCCGGAACTTGCGAAAGCGCTTGAGCATGCTGGCCGCGCGGCGGAACAGCTTGGCGATTCTTACGTTGGCGTTGAGCATTTGTTTTTGGCCGCCCTTGAATACCCCGGTCCGGCGGTAGAAGTGTTGCAGCGCTCCGGCATCGACAAAGGCAAAGTGGCTGGCGCGCTTCAAGCGATACGCGAAAATTCAGTTAAGGATGCAGAGCAGCCGAAAAGATTTCGCGCGCTAGGGAAATACACCAGAAATTTAACCAAGTTGGCGCAAGAGAATAAACTCGATCCGGTCATTGGCCGCGACGCCGAAGTGCAACGAGTGATACAAATACTGTCACGACGCACCAAAAACAATCCGGTTCTCATTGGTGAAGCCGGAGTAGGAAAAACGGCGATTGCCGAAGGCTTGGCGCAGATGATTGTTCAAGGACAGGTGCCGGAATCGGTTAAGGAAAAGGAAATTCTTTCGCTTGACCTCGGGCTTCTCGTCGCCGGTACCAAATTTCGCGGCGAATTCGAGGAGCGCCTAAAGGCCGTAATGAAAGAGATTGAGCAGTCGGAAGGAGCCGTCATTCTCTTTATTGATGAGCTCCACACCATTGTCGGCGCCGGCGCGGCCGAAGGCTCCATGGATGCATCAAATATGCTAAAGCCCGCTTTGGCGCGGGGCGAAATGCGGGTTATCGGCGCGACTACGCTTAAGGAATATCAGAAACACATTGAACGCGATCCGGCTTTGACCCGTCGCTTCCAGCCGGTTTACGTCAACGAACCTTCGGATGAGGATGCTATCGCGATTTTGCGCGGCATTGCCGAGAAGTACGAACTTTTCCACGGGGTGCGCATTACTGACGACGCTATAGTTTCGGCGGTCAACCTGTCCGCCCGCTACATAACTGATCGTTTCCTGCCCGACAAGGCGGTTGACCTCATTGACGAGGCGGCGAGTGCGCTTCGAATTTCACTTGAAAATAAACCCGATGAACTGGTAACGGCCGACCGCCAGGTGCGCCGCCTCGAAATCGAGCGCGAAGCTTTGAAAAAAGAGGAAGAAACTTCAACCAACAAGAAAAAAATTAAAGAGCGGTTGAAAGAGATAGAAAAAGAAATTGCTGAACTACGGGAAACAACCAAAGCGCTCGAGACCAAATGGAATAATGAGAAAGAAGCACTAAATGAGATTGCGAGACTAAAAAAAGAACTAGAGGCTCTGCGCCTCGAGGCCGAGTCGGCCGAGTCTATCGCTGACCTTACGCGCGCAGCGGAAATCAGATACGACCTCATTCCCGGAGTGGAAAAACAGTTCGAAGATTCTAAACTGCGTTTGCGTAAACTTCATCGCAGTCGCCGTCTCCTCCGCGAAGCCATTACTGAAGAAGATATCGCGGCGGTGGTGTCACGTTGGACCGGCATACCGGTCTCCCGCATGCTCGAAGCCGAAGCACAGAAACTCTCCCGCATGGAAGAGGGCCTCCACCAAAAAGTGGTTGGCCAAGACAGGGCCGTCAGCCTGGTGTCTGATGCCGTGAAGCGTTCGCGCGCCGGCATTGCCGACCCGAACCGGCCCATCGGTTCGTTTCTATTCCTTGGCCCGACCGGAGTCGGCAAGACCGAACTATCAAAAGCGTTAGCTGAATTTATGTTTGATGACCAAGATGCGCTACTTCGCATTGACATGAGCGAATTCATGGAGAAGCATTCGGTGTCAAAAATCATCGGTTCGCCGCCAGGTTACGTCGGCTTTGAAGAAGGCGGCTCGATTACCGAGAGGGTAAGACATCGACCTTACGCTGTTATCTTGCTCGACGAAATCGAGAAGGCGCATCCAGAAGTATTCAACATTCTGCTTCAGGTGCTTGATTCTGGCCACTTAACCGATGCCAAAGGACGCAAGGTTAACTTCAAGAACACTATCATCATCATGACGTCTAACATCGGCGCCGAGCATATTGATAGAATGTCTAACTTCGGTTTCGCCAAAGACCGCGGCCAAGAGGCCCAGTATGCGAGCGCTAAGGACAAGGTGATGGATAGCCTAAAACAATTCTTCCGTCCAGAGTTTCTCAATCGTCTCGACGAAGTGATTGTCTTTGATATTCTTGCTCCGCAAACCATCGCCGAAATTGTAAAAATGCAGGTTAAGGAAGTGGAGCGCCGTCTCGCTGCTAAGGACATAGAGCTTACTGTGTCGGACGAAGTTCTGAAATTCCTCGCCGAGCAGGGCTACGATCCAAAATTTGGCGCGCGCCCCTTAAAGCGCGTTATTCAATCAAAAATCCTTACGCCGGTTGCTAACATGATGGTCGGAGAAGGAATGCTTCAAGGCGGGACAGTTAAGGTGTCTCTCAAGACCTCTAATACATCAAAGGACGGACAGACTGCGGCGGAGCTTAGCTTTGACGTGAAAAAGAAAACCCGCGCTCGTTCCAGTACTGCCACTGCTAAAAAAGAAAGAACGCCGGTATCGGCGTAGTGCCTCTTAAAAATTTACAAGGTTACTAGGTCCGACCTTGTAAAGAACAAAGGAAATGAAAGAGCCCCGAGATCGCGAGAGCCAGGGGCTCTTTCAATCTCGGGGCCTAGTTGGTTTTGGCGACAACCGGTGTAAGGTCGCGGACGTCGATGACTCCTCGCCACTTACCCGAATCAAACTCTGACTGTCGTTTGAAGAAACGATAGGAAGTTTCGGTCCAGGCCAAGATGCGGCCGTTTAGGTTGTCGAGGATGTAGTCGCCGCGGTCCGTGCGGACCGTCAATACGGCGTGGCCACCTCCTTTCGGTAGGTAAGCCAGTGTGATAACCAGACTGGAAGCCGGCCAACCACGCTTCATCAACAGGAGGCGCTTGGCGAGGACTACGTCCTCGCAATCGCCATAGCCGACAGGGTAGGTCCAGTGTTCACCGACTCCGTACACCAACAGATCGGTGCTCTGGCCGTCTTCATCTTTTGGATGCGGCCGAACCTTGCGGTTGACCTTGTCGTTGACCTCTACCAGCTCGGCCCAACGCTCGCGCGTCAGTGCAGTAGGCCGTGTGTCGTTACTTACGATGGCACAATCGGTCACGTAGGTCCGACAATATTCGTAGTGGCCGACCGGCTGGCGGGTGCGGCCAACCGTCGTCATAAATGACGAACCGCTAGGCAGGGTCGGAGCGGTCGCTTTCTGGTAGAAGTTCACCGAGCCGCCTTCCAGGCGGACATCGTAAATGCTGCATGCCGTCAAGACGGAGGCAAGCACTATTGCGGCAAAAATGAAGAGAACACGCATCGCCCACCTCCTTTCTCAAGTTGGGGCATCTGTTTACTTTTAATCATATCATAAATAGATGGGGTTGTCAATCTAGGGGTTGTTTGTGTCGAAGGCTTGGAATGTAATGTGAATAACTCCAGGAATCTAGGCGGTTCTTGTTAGAATGGGTGGGAGCTTAAATGTAATTTTTTATGCAACCAATTTCATACTTACTTGGAGCCGCTTTCTTAAAATTGAGAGAAAATTGGTTGCTTTTTTTCCTCATATATTTAGTGGCAGGCATATGGTCAGCCTTTGAGGTTTTTACTGAGCCGGATTTCAACTCGGTCACAATCGGCACGTTTGGCTGGGCAGTTTATCTAGCCGCGCTTGTCATTGCTACGATGTTTGGCGTGCTTATGTCCATTGCACTTACTTACGCAATGGCGGGAATGACGACGTCGGTTAAAAGTTCCTATGGTATGGCCTTGAAAAGTTTTTGGCGCTATATTCTGCTCGGTCTCGTTTCGGTTGTATTAGTTACTTTGGGCTTTCTGTTTCTTATAGTTCCAGGCATCATAGTTTCCGTTTGGATAGTTTTTGCCTATTTCATTTTGCTTCTCGAAAACGAAAGCATTATCGCCGCGCTTAAAAAAAGCCGCGAATATGTGAGAGGACATTGGTGGGGAGTCTTGATTAGACTCGCGGTGCTGTCAATTACAATGGCAGTCGTGGTCTTTGCTCTCCAGTTACTAATCAGTTTTCTCCTTTCGTTCCTACCATTCCTGGCTGCACAGGTAGTTTATGTGCTTGTCACTTTGGTGTTGGCCGGTTTTCTGACACCATTTTCACTCCTGTACGTTTACCAGATGTATCTTGAACTCAAATCGGAGAAAGAAACATCGTATCAGACCTATCAAACTTCAAACCCGTCAGTTTAGAGTGGAAAATGGTTTCAGTAACAAGTGAAAATTACTAACGTGTAATTCATATCAGTGGCGTAGGTTTGTAATTAATAAAATAACGCATTCATACTCTCCACCACTGCTTCCTTGGCACTGTCTATTGGATTAAACCCAGTAAAATATCCAATAATGTCGCTCACGAAATGCACTCCCGACACGCTTGGTGATAGCTTAGTGATTTCGACAGCTGTGTTGATGCTGTCTCTGATTTGTTGTTCTCTTTCCCAATTACTAACCATATCAGTAAAGGGACCCTCAACCGTTTCAGTTAGCATTGCGTCGATAGCAAAACGATCACTCGGGTCATTAGTTATTTGGTTAACACTCGGAGTAAAATCGTTGAAATCATAGAAAGTGTTATCTTGTTCCGTACCTGGGTTAAGTGAACCGTCTCGCCAGTGGCTCAAATCTATTACAGAAATCATCACTCCCATCTCAGTTGTTGCCGCAGTGTTCCCCAGATTGGCGAGGGCTTCGGCTGCTTGTCTCCCAATGCCATATTGTTCATATTGCTCAGCTGCTGACAGTGCCTGGCTCACGCCTGTTGTGTATTGACTAAGGTCTCTGGAGGTGGAACCCGTTGTTGTATTGTCAATTTCAGTATCGTCCACTCCCACTATACCTGAAGTGCGATTTGTCCCATCACTGATCTCAACGTCAAAACTGATAGTTGCGCTATTCATAGCACTAACAGAAATTGAAGCATTAGGATTGAATTCTCGCATCTCTTGGTTGAGGGCGTCTACTATGGCATTAACTCCCGATAACCCTTCGTCCTTATAAGCTCCCGCTATCGCTTCGTTTAGAGCTGTCGCTGTGTATCTGTCCATCATCGCGGCCGTGGAATTTCTGGCCAGATTTTCGGCTAAATTTCTACTAGCCTCATACACAGCATTAATTTCCGTTGCAACACCAGGCATGATATTTGCTGTGGCAGCTAAGTTTGACAGGGCAATGGCATTGTCCAAAGCTTCTTCTACAGCATCCAGGTCTCCAATATTGGCAGCTTCACGCGCTTCCTCTGAAACCTGTGCGGCACTTTCAGCCAAATTTGCAACCGCTTCAGCCTTCACAGCGTCTTCAATATTTTGTGACAACTCAGCCTTCATCTCAGTCTCAAGTGCCTTGACCTCCAATTCAGCCGCATATAGATTGGCGGCTATTCCAGACATTATTACGTCCCTATTTTCCGGTCCAAGTTTCTGGGCCGCCGTTAGGGCTTCTTTATAGGCCTCCACTCTCGCTTGAGCTAAGCTAAGTTCAGTATCCGGCGCTTGACTAGGAACAGGTGTTCCTACCGATCTAGCCACCGGTTCGTTATCAATGGTCAGCATTGCATTGGCCGTCGTGTTTGGAGATACACTGTAACTTTGTCCGCCGATAGTACCAGGGTTAAGTTGACCCGATGACGTGATTTGTCCGCTTATCGTTTTGTCGGCTATATCCCTAGCAATCTGCGAGAGATCAACAAATCCGCCTATTGGCCCTGCTATAGGGTCAAAATTTATATCAAAAGCATTTTCTGCAATTTGACCGACTGCTCCAAAAGATTCGTAAGATGGTGCAATGCTACCTACACCCGGGCTATTTGGTCCCACTGTGTTGCCGAAGGCGTCGGTGTAGCTACCGTCAGAATTAAACCCGAAACCGCTGTAGTCCGTGTTGCCATTCCCAAAGTCACCACCACCCGAAGCACCACCTGCTGACGGAGCCCCGCTGCCGCCCCCGGCACCGCCCCCACCAGTTGGGCCTCCAGTATTTGGTCCACCCGCTTGGTCAGGATCGCCGCTAAAACCGCTACTATTGCCTGTTGGACCTGGGCCGCCTTCTACTGCGTAGGTGAAAGAGGGAGAGAGCCAGGAGTTTCCAAAGTGGTAGCCTAAAACGAAAGCTAGAGACAGTATAGCGATAAAGCGAAGCAAATTCATGTTCATATCCCACTCAAATTTTTAAGCGTTAATTCACCGTCGCCGGCAACTACACGAAGTGCCCCCAGTTCCTCTTTAGTGAAAGAGGGCAGTCCGCGGGAGTAGTTAAGGTAGGCAAGTATTTCAGATGCGTAGTCGTATTTGTCTTTACCCGTTCCACAAGCGCTTTCTAAAGTGCTGGTATCGTCGGCAAACAAAACAAAAAACTCGTAACCTTTTAGTCCATTTCGGCAGGTAACGCGTTCTCCCGGGTTATAGTTAATAACAATTAACTTTATAAACTCTGTTGGCTTTAACTTTTCTGATTCAAAATGGCCCGGCAGGGAAGTGAAGATATTTTTATTGGATTGACCTGTTGGCAGAACAGACAACATCGTCCCGACCGCATCACTTACCACCGCGCTTATACGTTCGTACATCTCTCTCCACGACGCACCATTTTGGTGAATCGTGGCCACATTATTGATTGCGTATGGTCCATGCTGATTATAAAGTGACGAATCCTTTGTCCATACCGCTAGCGACATCAGCACAACGAGCGCCGCGACTTTAGCCGCGGTCACCTTTCCCGATGTGCGTTTACGTTCGCTCATGGACTTTATGTTTAGTTACCGACTACGACATTGATCTCTCTCATATCGACACCAGTTTCACCGTTGTCTTGACCACCGCACTCGATGCGGTAAGCTAGGTTTCCTTCTCGTATATTGTAGCCTTCGGCTTCGGTATTGCCGGTGTTGAGAGATGGATCATTTACTCGGGTTAGGGAATATAGGCCATTGTCATTGAGGAAGGGGAGGCACTGCGTGTAACCTTCGCCATTCCAGCGGAAATAGAGTTGCACACCTGAAGAGATTTCCAAGTCGCCGTAAACCCAGTCGGTCAGTACGTTGCCGGAGTTATCGACCGCCTTCACTTCGAAGGCCACTTCATTCGTCGTGTTAGGTATTAGTTTAGGTGTCTCTTCATCGACAGCTTCATCTTCGGTCGCCACCTCTTCGGCAGTGTTGGTTTCTGGTTCCTCATTAAATACTATGCCACTTAAGTCTCCGAACCTTAACATTCCGTAAAGAAGATCACGATCAATCGTTCCAAATCCAGCCAGGCTTTCGAGGTGGCTCGCTATCTCGTTCACATAAGTAAGCTTGTCACCGGTGCCGCAACGAAGGGCGCGGAATGACAGGTCGCTGTAAGCATTTGGCAAGGCTTCCTTGGCAATGACGATTTCATATAGATAAGGTTGATTTAGCTCCGCTGTATCCGGGCATTCGGCTTCGATGCCGAAGAACACGGTAGCTTTTCTGATGTCATTCATGTTAACTACACCGTCATTGGTTGGGGTGAGCGCGTTGAGGTCGGTGGTTGACTCTTCAGTTTCGGGTCCAAAGCCTAACAACTCCGACATAGAAACGAAGCCACTGGTAATCGTCTTTATTGTTTCACTCAAAAGATTAGAGTCATTCGTTCTGACCGTATCTTGCGCTTCGGCCACAAGGAGAAGCACGTCACCTTGGTAACCGACTTCAGCAAATCTTGCACTTAAGAAAGCGTATGAAGTGAATTCGGGTACCACCACTTTGCGCACCGACGCATCGTTAAGAACTATAGTGTATTCATAGAGCTCGTCTCTTGGTACATCGGGCTTTGGATCATAGAACGCACGCGTTATGAAGGCTACGTCGCCTATAGTAAAGCTGTCGTTGCTGGTGAAGAAGTAAGACGCTATGTCAGCGAAGAAGTTTTCCGGCAGACGTTCCTCATTTGCCTCTATCGTTACCGGCTCTCCGTTATCGTAATATTCAACGACATACAGGTACTCAAATCCCGATTCATCAATCTGTATGCCATCTACAGTTACCGGAGCAAAGGTGCCGTCAGAATAAATAACCTCGTTATATTCGTTGAAGATTATGCTCGGCTGGTCGTCTTCCAGATATTCAGTTTCTTCCTCCTCGGCAATCACCAGACTATCGGCATATTCTGCGGAGGAGTAAACGTCAGTCACTTGAAGATCGAACTGGTCGGAGTTTAAATCTCGTGCTACTTTGACTGTTACCACACCCTTCGCCGCAATGGTAGAAGTGGCAGTATTGGAATTCTCCTGCTCTGGTAGGCCTCCGCCACCTTTAAAGAAATCTTTTATTTTGTCCCACAGGCTCTTACTGTCTTCAGTTTCCGGAGCCGCTCCTTCTTCACTAGAGCCGCCAACTGCGACATCTCCAGCCCCTTCATCATCTTTCAGTAATGATTTGAGCAGGAAAGCGAGAGCTGAAAGTATGCCGACGGCGATGCCTACATTTTCGAGCCGGCTCCCCAAACCTTTCCCATACCTGGCTTTAAAGTTTAAATTACTATCATCAGGTCTGACATTAGGCCCGTAGTTGTCGTTGACTGCCGTAGTTCTCACACCTGCTGTGCCGTCACCCGTGCCGCCACCTTCCTGTGACTGTGTTCTTGCTCCACTTCTCATACTGCTTAATCTTGCAAATGGATTGAAGCCGCCGCCGGTTCTTAAAGTACCAATGAGTTTGCTCAAGAGTGAGGCGATACCTAGTCCGATGCCGCCAAGAAGGGCCAGGTCCCAATTATCCAGTGAAGCTAATAAACCGCCGGTATTGTTGCGCGCATCGAATATGGCTTTGGCCTGGTCGAGCAAAGCCTGCGCTCCGGCGAAGTCACCGGCGTCGGCCTTAGTCTTGGCATCAACTAGTAGGGCGGAGGAGGCTTTTGTATTTGTAAGTTCATTCGTTAATTTATTCAATGCCTCCGGCGTTAAGTCGGCACGTCCTAGCTCGGCTTCAATTTCGCTCACGCGCGTCCCAATTTGTCCACGCAGGTTATCGAGAGAGTTGTTGGCGCTCTCTGCTGTTGCGGTAACTACAGTTTTTGGGTTGGCCACGTTGGCCACTTGTTCGTTTTGAGTTATTGCCGCTACGTTCTCCGGAATATTACCGTCAGCACGAACTTGTTTATTGATTATAGAAAGCTCGTCGGCTATTTTTCCGACCAGTTCAGGGGTTCGCGCACTGTACCATGCTAAAACTGTATTCACGTCTTCGCCTAGAGAAGCCGTTACTGTTTTGTTGGCGTTTAGAATGATAGATTTATCGGTAGTTCGTGTGACTTCAGTTCCGAATACAGGGTGCTTACCCTTAAGAGTGATTTGTTGGCCATCTTTCGGCCTAAACTCGAGCGAGCCGATTTTTCCTCCCGATACTTTACCAATCACAGTCATGTTGCCTGAAATCGTAGTGAAGTCAGCCGGATTTGTACTGTTCAATTTTTGGCCCAGACCCACCGTTAGGACTCCGTCCGGTTTAACCGGAGAGAAACTGAATTCGGTAACGGAGCCTCCTACTTCTTTGGTTGCCAATGAGAACTCGCCCCTCACAAAATTTGTGTAGGTGCCTTTTTCGTCAGTCAAACCAAATTCATAAGAATTTTCAGTACCGGTCTTGCCAGCATAGGTCACCCCATCAAGGGTAACTCGGGCGTCATTTTTCTTTAAAGTTGTGAGCATAGCCGAAAGGCTGGTCGCGTCAAAGGTAACCGGAGCTGGTTGCGACTGTGCGACTTGTTCAGTTGCAATGGTTCGAGTCTGCGAATTTTTGACCGCTTCCGCTATTGTGCCGATGACAGAATCTTGATAGCCAATGCCCATATGTGCCAAACCGACGCCTCGCGGTCCTAACGCAGGACCGGCATTAACTTCAATAATGTCGGCAGAATCCAGGCCTTTAAAACCGTTTGGCTGGCGATCACTTGTACCAAGTAATGCGTTTTCAAGGATATTAGGTTCTACGAACTGTTTCTGGAATGCGCCGCCGCCTTTAGGCTTGTACACTTTCACATTTTGCACATTGTCGGGGATACCAATCTTACCTGTCACCAGGTCAATGCTCGGAAGTTCAGCGAGAGCCAATCCGACCGTTCCTTGACCGGGGTCGATCATTAATAAGTTTGCGACCGGCATGCCCAAACCGTTTAACTGGTTAGCGATATACAAGGCGGCAATCGCTCCTTTAGACCACCCTATGAGATTGACTTGCGTTCCTGGAGGCAACGCTGCCAGTATAGCCAGGACATTGGCCAAATTTTGACCATTACCAACATATAAAGTTTTAGTCTTTGCATTTTGCGGCAAAGCCTTACCAAGGGTTGCGGTAGTGATAGAAAGTGAATCGAAAGTTGGTGCAAAGACTACGTTTACTACATTTGCTTGGTTTGCATTTGTGTCAGCTTGAACTGCTGTTTGTTCCGGCGTTTTCTCGACAACAGCCGGCACTTTGCTGGCGGCAACCGACTCGTCTTTATATGAATCAAGTACTGCGTTTCTTAATGCTACACCCTCACTTGGTCCCTTTTCGTGACTTTGGACCGTGTCTGCCGAAGCTTTTATATTGTAGTTGTCCAGGATGGTTCTCGTCGTTTTAACGTAGGCGTCCAGTACTGCCGGATCGGTGTTGTTGGCCAAGTCACTGATGTATTTATCGTAGCCTTCAAGACCGGTGCCGTATTTACTAGTCAAAGCGGTATCGGCGTTAAATTGTGCTTGTGATTTCGCTGGCAAAGCGATGGCTACGCCTATCGCGTTTGAGTTATCAAGATTTGATTTGACGCTGCCTTGCTCGGCGTCGCCGATATGGTTAGTCCTGACATTTTCTGGCGCCAGCTGAAGTATTTGCACAACGCCGTTTTCGTCCTTGCCAATTAGGACGTGATAACCAAAGTAGCCGACTTCACCATTAGCTCCAGTCCTCTGTGTTTCTATTTCTTTAATTACTGCCTCTATTGTGCCAGCCGAATGATGAGTCACCACTCCCACAAAAGGTTTGGCATTTTGTGTTGCTGTTATGCCATAGCCGCCAGTGTATCTTTGCTTAACTCCGAGTTCGGGCAGGCCCTTCAATGCTCCGTCGTAGTATTGCCCCGTGCCAACTTCAGTCCGTGGTTCTGGCGCGGGTTGACGACCGGCCCATTGGTTCAATGAGGTCCTGGCATTTTCTACTGCGGTAGCGGCTTGACTTAACTTTTCAGCTACCCAGCCGACACCGCTCACGAGACCTTTATTCGCTCCTTCAGTAATTTGTTGCGTGAGTGTTTTGGGTGTTGGCGCGGTCTTATTTAGGTCGGCACGAATACCTGCTATCAAACCATTGGCTTTGTCTTTATTTTGTTGGCTTACGACACCCTGATCGTTAGTCTTCGGGGGAGCGGGCTGTTTTGTAGAGGCAATCTGTTCGTTGTTTATCTCTGTACGGTTGGCTTTGTATTCGGCTAAGTCGAAGTCACTTCGTTGCTTCAAACCTGTTTCTTGAGAGGCTTTTAGCCACTGTGGGGAAAACTTTGAACTCGTCACTTTTACCCATTTTCCATTTTTTTTGACCAATCCAGCACCCCAGTTGGTTACCGAACCACCTCCTACGTGAATAGTGTTAGGTCCCATGTAGTCGATATCAGCTCCCACGCCGTTGGCGCCGGCTTGAGTAGTTCCCTCGATAAAGGTTTCGAATATCGGCAGGTCATTGACATCAGTAAAGTCATATATATGACCGGTCTTAACATTTTGCAGGTAGCCGTCTCCCGCGTTGCCATTGTCGTGCCGGTGACCACCAGTGCGGTCCACTCCTCTTTTACCTATTGCTGGTTGGCCACCGGATGTAACTACAAATCTAACGTCTTCACCATGCCTGTCCTTTATCAGGTCAAGCCCGTGCTCGATTTGGCTCTTCAGATTGCCAGTAATTGCCCAGTCTCTGATAGCATTCTGATTTCTAAGGACGACGCTGTCGGCTGAAGTTATATCACTAGTAGGTAGCGCCGTATTAATCTTTGCTCCCTCCGCCACGTCAATATCTCTTAAGTTTTTAATCACAAAGAAGCCGGGGGTGTAAGTGCTGCGGGTCCCCGCCGTGCTGACATTTTCTGGGCGGAGGGTTGGTATGGCAGAGGCAATATGGTTGCTACCTGAAGAGAGTATGACTTGATCTATTTCACCTATTTTGAAGTTCGTACCTTCAATGGTGTAGAAGTAATGGTCACCAACATGCGCCACTCGGTTTAGGTTGTTTGTCCAACTTGGTTGATTAATATAGTCCGCAACGTAGTGCGTTGCATTGGGGACAGGCACTGCGGCTTCGGTACCATACCTGCCAGAGACCGTACCATCCACGTAGGCCTTAGCTAATGCGTCATATGCGGCTTTATCCTTGGCGTATTTGGCATCATCTGCCCGAACTTTATTTTCGTTAAAGGTCGAAAATTGACCATTGTTTTTAATCCCGTCGTCTTGACCGGACTTATACACCTTATCAAGTGTATTCTTGTCAGGATTGGCCGGATCCAACCGGTTATTGCCGACATTCATGGGTCCTGCAATTGCTTGTTTTTCTGACAGAGTAAGTGTGTCCAAGGCCGCCACAACGTTGCTACCGTTTGCGCTGAAGGCACCAACAAATTTGCTTAGCACGGGGGCTTTCGCTTCGCCGGCAATCATGCGTCCGGTTATGGCGATCTCGTTAGTTGAAAATGTTCTCTGGCCGGTGCCAAATAGGCTGGCGTTTGTGTTGGAAACTTTTGAACCGGGTATGTCGATGGCCTCATCGACTATTCTGGCAACTGGGTTAGGGATGTCGAAAACGTTATCAATGGCTCTTATGGTTGGTCCGACAGGGAACATACTTCCCACAATTATGCTGGCAGCCACAACGCCATTTAGCGCTCTGCTGGCAATAGACCTGGTTCCTCCGGTTGAGGTGTTGGATGTTTGTCTTGACGCGATGGCCCTGCTTGTTTGCGCCTCTGCCGCAAGTTTATCGGTGGCGGTTTTGACCGCAGTAATGGATTCGCTGGTGTTTTTAAGTGCTTGCGAAACGGCGACACTCTCGTCTATTGCTTTTGCAACGTTCGGCTCTATAGAGTCGAGTACCGCTTGTGCCGCCGAGTCTTCATCGGCGGCTCTTTTCATGTCATCGAGGGTGCGAGTGAGTTGTGTTACCGAGTCGTCGAGAGTTTCGTTGATTTCCGACAAACGTATCTGCTCGTCAACCGCTCTCGCTAAATCTTGCTCCATATCCCGCACCGCGGCGTCGAACGCATCCTCGTCGGCCGCCTGCCTTACGTTTTCAACCATTCTGCTTACATCTGCAATGGAGTTGTCAACCTTCGCCGCAGCTTCAGCGGCCGCCACATGACTCTCGGCCGCTCTTCCTAATGCATCATCCATTTCTTTAAGCAACTGTTCAAGCTCCCGCGCCGCCGCAATATCCGCCTCGGCTTGAAATTCTCTCCGTGCCGTCTCTATCTGATCTAGGGCGCGCTGAAGCGGCGGGTCGACAGCATCAATCGCAGTCTGTACCTCGTCAACTGCTCTAACCGCGTCGTTGGCGGCTGACTGAAGTGAAGTGACATTTGCCGTGTCTCTGGCGGCGGCCGCACCAACAGCGGGGGATTCATTGAGAGCGGCGACCCTCGCGCTTTGTTCGGCAAAGTCACTGATTTCATTTTCGAGGTTA